>JAAUYD010024310.1_pt1 | contig 10548 bp, 8 predicted proteins | sample 7278101 | NCBI WGS metagenome assembly JAAUYD01 (sample SAMN14350128, study PRJNA611818) | marine sediment metagenome | isolation source: surface marine sediment (0.6m) | place: French Polynesia: Moorea | collected 2018-08
ACAACAAAACAGTTTTTTTGCATCGAACTTAACAAAACCCTCATCTTTAATGTAAGATTCTTTTGCTAGATTGTTACTCGATATATCTACTCCGATCGCCATGGAATCGCGAAAACTACCGCGCAGAACTAAGATTGTTGCTACTGTCGGCCCGGCTTGCTTAAAACCAGGAATTTTACGTCAGTTAATCGAAGCAGGTGCGACAACTTTAAGGCTTAATTTCTCTCACGGTACTCAAGAAGACCATCAACGCAGCATCCGTTTAATTCGCCAAACGGCTTTTGAACTGAACCAGCCCGTAGCTATTTTACAAGATTTGCAAGGGCCGAAAATTCGTCTGGGAAAATTTGAGAACGATTCAATTTACCTCGAAAAAGGAGATCCGTTCGTTCTAACCAGCCGCAAAGAAGTAGAATGTACCCAAGAAATCAGTTATGTAAGTTACGATCGCCTGGCCGATGAAGTCCCTGAAGGTGCAACAATCTTACTCGACGACGGCAAAGTAGAAATGCGAGTAGAAAAAGTCGATCGTTCGCTGCAAAATTTACACTGTCGAGTAGTTGTCGGGGGAACTCTCTCCAATCGCAAAGGGGTTAATTTTCCTGGAGTTTGTTTGTCAATTAAGGCTTTAACAACTAAAGACAGGCAAGATTTAGTCTTTGGTCTGGATCAGGGGGTAGATTGGATCGCCCTCAGTTTTGTTTGCAACCCTCAAGATATTTTAGAAATTAAAGAATTAATCGCTAATGCTGGCAAGTCAGTCCCAGTGATCGCCAAAATAGAAAAACACGAGGCGATCGAACAGATGGAAGAAATTCTCTCTCTCTGCGATGGTGTGATGGTTGCTAGGGGGGATTTGGGGGTAGAATTGCCAGCCGAACAAGTGCCGATGTTGCAAAAACGCCTGATCGCGACTGCCAATCGTTTGGGCATTCCGGTAATTACTGCTACCCAAATGTTGGATAGTATGGTAGGAAATCCTCGTCCGACTCGAGCTGAAGTTTCGGATGTGGCTAATGCTATTCTCGACGGTACGGATGCTGTGATGCTATCTAACGAGACGGCAGTTGGTAAATATCCCGTTGAAGCAGTAGCAACTATGGCAACTGTAGCTGAGTGCATTGAAACCGAAAGAGACGAATTTATTGCCAGAAATAATAATAACCCCAAACAATTCATTCCTAAAGCATCGATTCCCAATGCTATTTCTGCCGCAGTAGGCCAAGTTGCAGCTCAATTAAATGCCGCCGCAATTATGACTTTAACAAAAACTGGTGCTACTGCTCGTAACGTCTCGAAATTCAGGCCTAACACGCCAATTTTAGCGATAACGCCCCACGTAGACGTATCGCGCAGGTTGCAGTTAGTTTGGGGCGTGAAGCCTTTATTAGTTTTAGATCTAGCTTCTACTTCTCAAACTTTTGAAGCGGCGATTAATGTTGCTTTGGAAAAAGATTTGCTCGCAGATGGGGATTTGGTGGTCATGACTGCTGGTACTTTGCATAAAGTATCGGGATCTACCAATTTAATGAAGGTAGAGGTTGTTAAAGCGATTCTCGGTCAAGGAGTGGGCATCGGTCAAGGCTCTGCTAGCGGTAAGGCTCGAGTTGCTCATCGTGCCAGAGAAATTCCTAATTTCGATCGCGGCGATATTTTAGTTGTGCCTTCAACTAGTGCTGAATTTGTCGAATTAATTCGCAAGGCTTCGGGAATTATCACCGAAGAGGATAGTTTGACTTCTCACGCTGCGGTGATCGGTTTGCGTTTGGGAATTCCCGTCATTGTCGGGTTTAAAGAGGCTACTAAAGCTATTCGTGAAGGATCTATACTTACTCTGGACGCTCAGAGGGGTTTGGTTTATTCTGGCGTGGAAGGACGCGTTTAATCTCGCCTTGGCAAGGGAAACGCGGGCAAATGAACACCCCTGTCTCCCTCAAAACTCTAGTCAGCGAATTTGAAGATTTGTGAACTTTGATGTTGTGGCACAAATTTTTACAGTAAATTTTATTTTAGATTGCACTTTTGTGTAATTATTTTGACGGGAAAATGAAAGACAAACAAGTTGGGTTTTTGCGAAAATTCAAACAAGTTGGGTTTTGCTTTTTCGGCAAATAATATTAATAATTAATCTCTTTTGCGATCGCTTTAAATTCGTTTTTGCATCGCCAAATCATAAATTTTTGAAACAGTTTTTTTAATTCCAAACAATAATATTATTTCAGATAAAACGATGTCTAAAAATAATAAAGATAGTTTAAATTTTTTACACCAAGATAATAGCTCTGAAGATAAATTAACTGTCAATTCTTATTTACCTTTAGAATTAGAATGTTTCAAGTTTGGTAATTATTTTCCACAAGATGAGGAACAAGAACTTACTAGATATCAAAAGAAAATTTTGACAATTCAATGGTCGCTTTTTTTAGGGATTATTTTGCTCAATCTCGGCATTCATCTACCACAAATAAATGCTTCTGTTCGCGAAGCGCGGATCAATTCGGTTCAGCAATTGGTCAATATTAATTTTCGTTAAGCTGATTTGAGAAAGCAGAGCTATTCAATTCTAAATCAATTTAGATTAGCCTGCTTTTTTTATTTAAATAAATCTGAGGATCTCGCTAAATCCAGAACCAGATAACTAAAGGATCGAGAACGTTTAAATAACTTTTTTGAATTAGTTTGAGATGCTTTTGCAGTTCTTCACCTTTTTGCTGGGAAAAAGCTCCTTTTTCTTGCCAAAGAATTTCACCTTCGGGCGTAACTAATAAGATTCGGATTTGTTGGCTGTTTTCAATTTTTAAAGCTTGGTTAAAATTTTCTACGTCCAAATACATTGTAATGGTACGAGATCTCGTATTGCGATCGGGAATCAACCATCAATACGCGATCGCACAATCGGATCGTAAGACTTTAATGTCGGTAGTTCGTAATAGCGTAAATTAGCAAAATCCGACTCTAATTGTTGCAATAATGGCAGCCAAGTATAAACATCGTATTGTTGAGGTTGAGTATAGGCTAAGATAACTACGTTGTAGGGTGCAGCAAAGTCACCCGGTAAGTTAAATTTTTCAGATAGTAAATTAAATCCCGATACCTCTGGAAATTTTACTGGCTTATTTGTTCGCTCGGCGATCGCCATTAGACGGTTGCTGTTTGGATCGAGATTTTCCATCACTACTTTTTTTAATCCCAAGCACCACAATAAAGCAAAAATAATGCCGATCGAAATGCTGAAAATTGCCAATTGATTGCGAGAAAAATGTTTGTCGATCGCTTTTTTGACCATAGTTACCTCGCGAATTTGTTTAATAATGAAATTTACCAATCTATTTCCATTTATCAACCAACATATTGGTTGGTTTAAAAAGTAAAAATTTTTACTCATGCTTGAATGCCGCGAATAAAAACTTCAATCAACTCATCAGCCATAAATTGACGACTGCGGTTGACGTATCGATCCGGTATTGCGTGTATTCCTTCGATCGCCGTAAAAATTGCCCCTGCAATATTACCTAAATTTTCATGAGTAATTTGTCCCCGTCTGCGAGCATTTTCTAAAACTTCAAGGATTGGCATTAATGTAGCTTCAAAAGCAAGATTAGAGATGCGATCGGCTTTTTCCTCTTCAATAGCAGGTAAATCGCTTGTTGTTAAACGAATGATATCGATCGGGGGGTGAGAGACGATCCAAGTCGCGATATTTTGTAACTGTTTTTGTAAATCATCTGGGGAATTTTGGAGTGCAGTTTCAATACCCGCGCGGTAGTTTTCCATATATCTTGTCATCACCTCGACATACAATGCAGATTTTCCACCTGGAGCATGATGGTAAAGAGAGGCATGATGAATGCCCGCAGCTTTAGCAATATCTTCGATCGTCACCGCTTCATAACCCCGTTCGACAAAAAGCCGTTCGGCCGCTTTGAGAACATTTTCTCTTGCTTTTGAATTTACACTCACTCTCTCAACCAACAATTATGTTGGATATCCAAGAAGATTTTTATTGAACTGTCAAGTGTATCGTGCAAACTGCAACCAAAATTTTTTAACTAATATCAACAAAAATATATAGTTATAAAATAATCTTTCCATCTCAAAAAAATATTAATTCAATTTTGGGACTAAGATAAATAATATTTAACATTTTTTGGGAACTAATTTTAAATTATTCATGTCAGCAATTTTCCAAAAAAGAATAGCCACAAATCTAATAAATATTATCAAATAAAACCAAGCAAATAAACAAGTATTAAAATAAAATTGCGTCAATATCAAATACTTTAAACCACTAAAAGCTTTGCTAGAAAAGAATTTAAGCTAAAAATATCGAAAAAAATCTCGAATAAAATTGTTATCAGCACATTGATTGAGAGTTTTTTTAAACAGCAATAAAAATTCTTTAAAATTCCCTTTAACTTGCTTATCTTGTACGGCAAATTATCTGCAAAATCTTCACAATAAAAAAGGCGAATAAAAAAGCAAAATGCAATAAATAAGCCAAACAAACTAATTAAATTCAATTGTTGGCAACTCAATAATAGAGCACACAATTAGCCTCAAACATTGTAAGAAACAAATTTATTGGAGAATAAAAAATGATTTTGCGCGGTACATCAAACTCAGATCGGCTTGAAGGAACGAGCTTAAACGATTTTATTGAAGGATTTAAAGGGGACGATACAATTTTTGGTAGAAGTGGTGACGATACAATTTTTGGCGGAAGTAATAACGATTCTATTTCTGGCGGAAGAGGTAACGACAGTATTGTCGGTGGTTCTGGCAATGACAGTATCAGGGGAGCAAAAGGCAACGATTTTCTCAAAGGTGGCAGCGGATTTGATACGATTTTAGGTGGTAGTGGTAACGACACTCTAGATGGTGGAAGTAATGACGATACTTTAATTGGTGTTAGTGCAAACACTAGAGGTGTAGGAGAAATAGATCTTATTTTAGGCTCTCAAGGAGACTCGGGTGCAGACACTATCGTCCTAGGAGATAATAGTGGTTCTTATTATGTAGGCAATGGTAGTAGAGACTACGCCTTAATTCAAAGATTTGATGTTGGCGGCACTAACAGGGATACAATTCAACTTGCTGGTAGAAGTTCCGATTACACGATCGCATCAAACGGAACAGACACTAGTATCTTTTTCAAGACTTTAACTGGCACAGATTTAGTAGCTAAGGTGCAAGGAATTAGTCTCAGCCAATTATCCGATCGCTTGGAGTTTTTAGGCGGTGGCGTTTTTAATCCCAACCCCAATCCTAACATTGGCAACATTATTGAAGGTTCTAATGGGAACGATCGCCTCAGAGGTACTAGAAATAACGATAAAATAAGAGGCCGTTTGGGTAACGATAAAATTTTTGGTAAAGATGGCAACGATACAATTCAAGGCGATCGAGGTAATGATTCTCTTCTCGGTGAAAACGGTAACGATTCTTTAATTGGCGGTCGCGGCAATGATACCCTTGTGGGTGGAGTAGGTAATGATACTTTAATTGGTGTTGGGTCTAATTTCGGTGCGGGAGAATTAGATGTTTTTATCGCCAGTCAAGGTACTTCGGGGTCAGATACGATCGTGCTTGGAGATGGGGTAAACGTCTTCTATAATTCTCCTACCGGTTCGACCGAGTTTGCTACGATAAAACAATTTGATATTAGCGGAAACAATCAAGATAAAATTCAGCTGACTGGAACAGCCTTTGATTATAGATTAGGTGCGGCAGGAAATAATAACACCGAGTTATTTTTTGTCGATAATTTTGGTAATAGGGAAAGGATTGCTCGCATTGAAGGGATTAGCGTTAGCAATTTAAATCTATTCGATAGTACCAATTTTGTTTACGTGTAATTTTTTTACTTTCTGAAATTTATTCTGCTGAATTTTGGTTTTTACTGGCGATTTTTTTTCGGTAAATTTTGCATATTTTTACTTATTTTCGCCGATATATATTAGAAAAAACAATCTTTCTGTCGATCGTACTTGCAGGACAGGAGGATTTTTTTCTTTAAAAAAAGATAATAACTCTATACAAAAAATAATTAAAAATTGACTCGATATGTTAAGTTAATTTAAGACAGTAAATTGATTCAGATCCGCTCTTGAGCGAAAACATCGGTATATCTACTAAATTAAGCATTAAATGCTCGTTTAGACTGTTAAGAACTGATAAGAAAGTAGCTAGATCTGCCAGCGATCGGGTTATTAATGTTCTAGTCACAATTTTTTTTCATTAAGTATTTGTACTTAATTAGAGCGGATTTTCGTTGTCTAAATTGAGCAAAGAAAAAAAAATCATACTTTTTCATACTTTTTCATACCTTTTGCTATCAAAATCAAGTCATTTAAAAAAAAGATACAGTTGATTTATTTTTTATTAATAGTAAAAGCATACTTTTTCATACTTTTTCATATCGATCTATTTTAAAAATTTGACGATTATAGTTACTAAGCAAAAGTCAAATGATTGAAGTGGTAAATAATCATGAACATTACTTATTTAGAAGCAGGAAGATTGAATAAAGTCAAAGCAGCTAGCACAACTCGTCGCGTAAATTTAGGAAATGTTGCGACAATTTTAAGCGGCAACTTAAAGCCACAAGCTGGCGACTTAGTTTTAGCCCGAGTTGAAAAAATCGGACACCACAAACAGATCGAACTACCTAGCGGACGCAAAGCCAAATTATTTCCTGGAGATGAAATAATAGTTTCTTATGGAAATCGTTACGCTCCAGATCAATTTGAAGCAGAAATTCCACAAGACTTATCCCCTTGCCATTTAGTGGCTGCTGGGGGATTAGCTGCTACAGTGGTATCTCAACACGCTAAAGTGGCTGCGCCAACTACAATTCAACCGATTGGATTGCTCGGCGATCGAGATGGCAAGCCAGTAAATTTACGTAATTGGGCTTTACCATTAATTTGTTATGTAGGCAAACGACCTTTAACAATAGCTGTAGTAGGTAGTTCGATGAATTCTGGTAAAACAACAACTGCAGGCAACTTAATTAAAGGTTTAGTGCTTTCGGGTAAAAAAGTAGGAGCAGCAAAAATAACTGGAACTGGTTCTGGTAACGATTTATGGTTAATGCGAGATGCTGGAGCTAGTCGAGTGATTGATTTTACCGATGCGGGGTTTGCTTCAACTTATCGAGTCGAACCAAAAGAAGTTGAAACAATACTCGATATTCTCACCAATAACTTAGCTATTTCTGGTGTAGACGCAATTGTTCTTGAAATAGCAGATGGTTTGTACCAACAAGAAACATCAAAATTAGTATCTTCTCCCGTCTTTCGCGATGTTGTCGATGGAGTAGTATATGCCAGTAATAGTTCTTTAGGAGCAAGTACCGGCGTAAAATTGCTTGAAAGTTATCAACTACCAGTATTGGCAATTAGCGGTGTAGTCAGTTCGTCTCCCCTTGCAGCTCGAGAAACAGCTCTTGCTACGGGTTTATCTGTCCTCAATACAGAAAAGCTTTGCAATCAAGCCAGTAACTTAATATCATCCTGGATTCAATTTCCAGTACCGGTATCTGTTTGAAGTGTTTAAGCTTTTTGCTGTGTTTTGTCATTTTGGGTTAATTTAACGAATCAGTAAAAAAATATCGACCTTAATCCAAAGTGACAAGTTAGTGAGGGCTTTTCTCAAAAATCTCCTTAAAACCAATTGTTCAAAATAATGCTACAAATAATTCTCCATATCTTTTGGCTATTTAGGGAATTGGTATAACTTTAAGCAAAATTTGGTACGACCAATCGAGCAAATAGTATTCTTGAGAGGAAAAAATGACAAACAAAGAAATTCCTCGGGCATTTCAAGGTCGTCGCATTAGATTATTATTCCGTTTAGTTATTAACGGTTTTTTGCAAGTTGGTGCAACCGTTGCTAATGCAAAATTAGTGAAATTGTGCTTCGATCGCCTGATAACATCGGTCAATCCAGCTTTCAATACAATGGCATTACCGATCGGAGTCGGTTTATTTGCAGCAACGGGTATTCTGGCCTGGCTGCGAGTAGTAGAAAGAATTGATGCCGAACGACTCAGCCAGGAATATGCCTGCGAAATACGTATGGCTTTATATAATAAACTGGCATCTGTTGCCCCTCGCGCGCTGCAAAGTCGCACTCATGGAGGATTGATGTTGCGCTTTGTTGGGGACTTAAATTCGGTCAGAAAATGGGTCAGTTTGGGTTTGGCACGTTTAATTATCGGCGGCGTAACGATAGTAGGAACGTTATTAGCCTTGGCTTTGATTAGCAAAACTTTAGCAATAACCATCGCCCTCGTTTTACTGTTGGGAATTTTAACAGCATATAAGGTAGGCCAGCAAATGCAGAAAGCGGCAAAAGAAGCCCGTCGTCGCCTTTCTCGCTTGGCAGGAAATATTAATGAAAAAGTGGCGACGATCGCCGTAGTGCAAGTTTTCGGACAGTCCGAGCGAGAAGAAAAACGTTTGGCTCGTCAAAGTAAACGTCTTGAAGATGCTATGGTGAATCGGGCTGTAGTTGCCGGTCAACTGAGAGGTTTAACCGAGATAACGGCTACTTTTGCTTCTGGTGCTGCATTGTTAGTCGGTGCAGCAGAAGTAGCGGCCGGTCATACTACCCCAGGTACGGTAGTAGCGGCAATGACAGTAGTTAGCTTTTTAGTGCCTCGTTTTCGCGATTTGGGAAGGGTACAAGAATACTGGCACAATTCTCGAGTTTCGTTAGGAAAAATAGCAGAATTTATGAATATACCTTCTTTAGTCGCGGAGATACCTAAAGCTCCCGACCTAATTTTAGGGCCCGGATCTTTACAATTCGATTCTGTTAGTTTAGGTGGTGCTGTATCTCAAGTTAGCGCGATCGCCAGAGCGGGTGAAGTTGTCGCTTTAGTCGGGCCTAATGGTGCTGGCAAGTCAACTATGCTTTCTTTGGCTGCTCGTTTAATCGACCCCGATTGTGGGACAATCCGTTTGGACGGACAAAACTTAGCCACTCACAGTTTAGCTTCAGTACGTCGCGCGATCGGCATGGCTACGCCCGATTTACCCTTATTGCGGGGCACGGTCGAGCAAAATCTCCTCTATCGCTGGCCCGACGCTCCAGAGGAAGAAATCAGAAGAGTTTGGGAATTGTGCGGTATTGATGAAGTGCTAGCCGAATTAAGCGAAGGGGCGCAAACTAAAGTATCCGAAGGTGGAATCGGTTTATCGGCCGGCCAGCGTCAAAGGATTACTTTAGCCAGAGCTATTTTAGGCAACCCACCAATTTTGTTGCTCGACGAAATAGATGCTAATTTAGATCCTCAAGCAACTGCAGCAATCGATCGCATCTTAGTCGAATTTCCGGGAACAATTTTATTAATTACTCACCGCTTCGAGCGTTTGAATGCGGTGGATACGATTTGGTATTTAGAAGATGGTAAGTTAAAAGAAGTCGGTTCTACCGAAGTTATCCTTCAAGGTAGCGGCCCGACTTTCAAGTTCTTTAACTCTAAACTGGCTTATCTTTAATTTTGAAAGCAGATTCTGTTCGAGATCGGCGCGGATCTCAATTTTAAATTTTAAAAACTCCTTCGGGCATTACTGAAAGAATTTGTCTTCTTTGCAACCCTTCTTCCTGTAAAATTGTATTGGCAGCTAATAACCCGCTACTAACAGCCCTTTCCATTAAACCGCAAGGGAAAGGCATTTTAACCCAGTCACCAGCAAAAACTAAATTAGCAATCTCGCTATTAGTTTCCGGGCGATCGCAGTAACTACCCGGTGGATAACCGGAAAAATTCTTTTGATTGACTAGTTCTTTGTGCAACATGGTTGCATCTTTTAATTCGGGCACGATTTCATACAATTCTCGCTCGAAAGTAGTTAAAAGAGCTTCTTGGGTGGGAAATTCTTTCTCTTTATAGCAATAAGCATGCAACTCGACCACACTACCCCCAGTACGTTGCGACCATGCAACGAATTGAGTTTGAATGCGATGGTAGAGAGTAATACTATCGGTGAGAGAATAGCCGGAAAGAGAGGCAAAATTGCTGTGTTCCCAATCAAAATCGCGATCGAACCAAAAACGGCCGACAGCAAAAGGATCGGCGATCGCCAATCGGTCTACTCGATCTTTAATATTGTTATCTATTTCTCCATTAATTAAATTAAATAATTGTTTTACTCCGGGTACGTCAGTGGCAATAACATAGTAATCTGCGGTTATCTCCGTTGCTGGTTCTGCTGTGTCGGTTTGAATAGCAGCTAATTCCACTGTATCGTTGCGAGTTTGAGTAATTTGATAGCGAGGTAAATCTCTTTTTGCGGGGCCTTGAAGCAGTTTGCCATCTCGATCGAAAGATGAACCGTGACAGGGACATAAAAACTCCCCGTTAGCTTGTTTTTGAACGCTACAACCTTGATGAGTGCAAGTTAAGGAAACAGCTTCTTCACTTTTAGCATTAGCAAAATAAACCCGATCGCCAGCACCATAATATACTTCTGTATCGTTGCTGAGTAAGGAATTGCGATCGACCCAAAAAGGAACGGAAATCAAATCGTCACCTTGGTG
>JAAUYD010006388.1_pt1 | contig 10547 bp, 12 predicted proteins | sample 7278101 | NCBI WGS metagenome assembly JAAUYD01 (sample SAMN14350128, study PRJNA611818) | marine sediment metagenome | isolation source: surface marine sediment (0.6m) | place: French Polynesia: Moorea | collected 2018-08
ACGCGTACATCGTCCTCGATGCGTATGCCGCCGAAGGGCTTGAGGTCGGCCACGCGTTGCCAGTTTACTTGTTTTTCCGCGGGCGTTCCTTTCAGCTTGTCGAGCAGCATGTCGATGAAGTAGATGCCCGGCTCGATCGTGACGACCATATTCTCTTCAAGCGTCCGCGTCAGCCTGAGAAACGGATGCCCGCTGGGCGGGTCGATCGTGTTGCCGCTCTCGTTTTCCATATGGCCGCCGACGTCGTGTACCTGCGTGCCGAGCAGGTGGCCGAGCCCGTGCGGGAAGAAAGTGGAGGTCACACCGTTGATCAGCAAGGACTCGGACGACCCCGAGGCAAGGTCCGCTTCGACCAGGACGTCGGCAATCCGGTGGTGGGTCTGAACATGCAACTCCTTGTAATCGACACCCGCCCTGACGTCCGCGACGACGTCCAGCTGCAGGGTCTCCATCCTGTCTATCAGGTCCGAGAAATCCGAATCGTCAAAACTGTAGGTCCTGGTAATGTCGCTGGCATAGCCGTGCACCTGGGCTCCCGCGTCAATCAGGAAAGAGCGATAGGGGTCGGGTGCCTGCCTGTCCAGTGCCGTGTAGTGCAACACCGCCGCGTGCTCGTTCAAGGCAATGATATTGCCGTAAGGTAGCTCGTTGTCTGTCAGGCTGACGGCGTCACAATAGGCCTTGTGTATCGAGAACTCCGAGGCTCCGTCCATGAAGGCCCGCTTGGCCGCATTGTGACCGGCGACGCCGCGACGACTCGCCAGGCGCATGCACTCGATTTCGTATTCGGTCTTCCGGCCGCGCGGGTAGTGCAGCAGGTTCAAAGTCGTCGATGGGTTAACTCTCTCCACACCGAGCGCCTGGGTCGGCTCCAATACCTCACCGATGAACACGCAGTTGTCGCGATTCTCCGGCAGATGATCGGATGCGTCGGCCAGCTCGTGCACGATCCGTATGTCGAAGTATCGAGTCCAGTATCCGTCCGGCGCACCGGGAACGACGTGCCAGTAGCCACGCGGCTGGTTGTAGATCAGTACGGGACGTTCGCCGGGTGTGTAGACAACATAGGACAGCGGCAGGTCCGAAAGCGGCGCCCAGCAGAGGAAATTGGCGGCGGCGCGGAACGGGTAAACCATGTCGTCCAGGAATACCGGGTGCGCCGCGCCCGAAAACACCACTGCATGCGATGCTCCCGAAGCCTGCAGCGCGTGATCGTAACGTTCGCACACGGTAGCCAGATGCGCGCCATACAGGCGTCCGAGGTCCGGATTCTTGTCGGAGTACGCAATGTCCATCTCACGATAATACCAGCCCGCGCTGCTGTTTCATTCCAACGGCATTGTGGGCATCATTGCGGGCTAGCCGAATGCAGGTGACGCATGAGAAGACTATTACTACTGAGCTTCATATTGGCGACAGGGAGCGAGACGATGGCCCAGCAGGAAGCCGGTTACGACCGAATAACGGGGAAGCCCTTCGCTTCCCGATCCGAAGTGATCGCGACACAGGGCATGGCCGCAACGAGCCATCCGCTGGCAACGCAGGTCGCGCTCGACACGCTGAAAGCGGGCGGCAGTGCCGTTGACGCGGCAATTGCGGCCAACGCCGCCCTCGGCCTCATGGAGCCGACGGGCTGCGGTATCGGCGGAGACCTGTATGCGATCGTCTGGGACGCGGAGAAGCAGGAGCTGACCGGCCTCAACGCGTCCGGACGCTCGCCCGAGCTGATGACGCTGGACTACTTCCGGGAGAATGACCTCGACAGCATTCCACCCTACGGTCCTCTGCCGGTCAGCGTGCCGGGCGCCGTTGACGGCTGGTTCGAGCTGCATGAGCGCTATGGCCGCTTGTCGATGGAGCAGGTGCTCTCACCGGCCATCCGTTACGCCGAAAACGGGTTTCCCGTTACAGAGCTCATTGCCTACTACATGCGCCTGAGCCAGAACCGTTTCGAGGACTACCCGGGTTTCCGCGAGACTTACATGCCGGACGGCGAGACACCAGACAAGGGCGATGTCTTCAGGAATCCGGATCTCGCGAAGACGTATCGGCTGATTGCAGAGCGCGGCCGCGACGTCTTCTATCGCGGCGAGATTGCGCAAGCGATCGACGCGCTGATGCAAGAACAGGGCGGGCTGCTGCGATTCGAGGATATGGCGGCGCACACGTCGGACTGGGTTGCTCCCGTATCGACGAATTACCGGGGATGGGACGTCTACGAGCTGCCGCCTAACGGACAGGGTATCGCTGCGTTGCAGATCCTGAACATCCTCGAGGCCTATGACGTCAGCTCGATGGGCTTCGGCAGCGCCGAGTACGTTCACACCTTCATCGAGGCAAAGAAGCTTGCCTACGAAGATCGGGCCCGCTTCTATGCCGATATGGATTTCGTCGACGTGCCGGTTGAGTGGCTCATCTCCAAGGATTACGCGGACCAGAGACGCAAGCTCATCGATCCTCAGAAGGCATCGACAGCGCTGCCTGCGGGCGACGAAGCGCTCGAGGACGGGGATACGATCTACCTGACTGTCGCCGACAGCGACGGCAATATGGTCTCTCTGATCCAGAGCAACTACCGGGGCATGGGTTCCGGCATGATTCCCGGCGGCTACGGCTTCATGCTCCAGGACAGGGCCGAGCTATTCAGCCTGGAGGAAGGTCATGCCAACGTCGTTGCACCCGGCAAGCGGCCGTTTCACACGATCATCCCGGCCTTCGTCATGAAAGATGGCGAGCCACTGATGAGCTTCGGCGTCATGGGCGGGTCTATGCAGCCGCAGGGCCACGTGCAGATCATCGTGAACATGTTGGACTTCGGCATGAATCTGCAGGAGGCCGGGGACGCGGCGCGCGTGCGCCACGGTGGCTCGTCTCAGCCGACCGGTGAGAAGATGACCGACGGCGGCACCGTCTATCTCGAGAGCGGTTACCCGGATAGCCTGCGTCAGGAACTCGAGTCGATGGGGCATGCAGTCAGCGAGAGCAAAGGGAGCTTCGGCGGCTACCAGGCGATTTATCGCGACTCGGAGCAGGGCGTCTATTACGGCGCCTCCGAGGTACGAAAAGACGGCCACGCGGCGGGTTACTGAGTCCCGCTCGTTGTCTCGACGCAAGACAAGAAAGAAGACGGTATGAGCAAAGATATTTACCTGACCGGCATCACGACGACGGGTACACCGCATATCGGTAACTACGTTGGCGCTATTCGACCGGGAATCGAGGCGAGCCGGGATGCGGCAATCCAGAACTACTACTTCCTCGCGGACTACCATGCGCTCGCGAAGAATGAGGACCCGGACAACATCAGCCGATCGACGCTGGAAATCGCGGCGGCCTGGATGGCCCTCGGACTCGACACGGAACATGCGGTCTTCTATCGCCAGTCCGATATACCCGAGATCCCCGAGCTGACCTGGATTCTCACCAGCATGACCGCCAAGGGCCTGATGAACCGCGCGCACTCTTACAAGGCTGCCGTGCAGGCGAATCTCGACAGCGGAGACAGCGACGCCGACAAGGGCATTACGATGGCCTTGTACAGCTATCCGATCCTGATGGCGGCCGACATCCTGATGTTCAAATCGTCGAAAGTGCCCGTTGGCCGGGATCAGAAACAGCACGTCGAGATGGCGCGGGACGTTGCGCAGCGATTCAATCATCACTACGGCGACGTTTTCGTGTTACCCGACCCCGTCATCGACGACAGCACGGCCGTGTTGTCGGGCCTCGATGGCAGGAAGATGTCGAAGAGTTACAACAATACCATCCCGCTGTTCGCTGACGAGAAGCGCCTCAGAAAACTGATCATGAAGATCAAGACCAACAGCCTCGAGCCCGGGGAGCCCAAAGACCCCGATGACAGTACGCTGTTTGACATGTACCGCGCGTTTGCGACCGAAGAAGAGTCCGCAGAGATTCGGCAACGTTACGCCGACGGCATAGCTTGGGGTGAAATGAAGCAGGTGCTGTTCGAGTACATCAATGAGCACATCAAGCCTGCTCGTGACGAATACGATCGCCTGATCGCCGACCCGGCCGTCGTCGAAGCGGAACTGCGCAAGGGCGCTGACCGTGCCAGGGCAGTGTCGGCGCCGTTCCTCGACAAGATTCGCTCAGCCATAGGTATACGGCGTCTGGGTTAGAGAATCCCAGCGGCGGTCGATACGCGATAACCGAAGCGGTCCGGCCGATCCCGACACTCTATACTGTGCAGTCTGATTCGATGACTGGACGGTTAGCGGATGGAAGTAGCGAAGGTCGCAGCACCCGAGTACTCATGTATTTCCGGTCGGGTTGAATTCCTTGAGGCCTGAGGTTTCAGCCTTGGCGACACCCAGGCTGTCACTGCGACGGCTCACGCTAGACGATGCGGACCTGATGCTCAAGATCTGGACGGACCCCGACTTTCTCCGATTTGTCGGCGACCGTGGTGTGCAGACCCTCGACCAGGCACGTGATGCCATCGCCGAGGGTGCCTTGCTGAGTTACGCCGAGTTCGGGTACGGCCCCTACCATGTTGCGCTTCGTGACGGGACCGCGATCGGCGTCTGCGGCCTCTACTCGCGTGCGGAACTGGACCACCCGGATATCGGCTTTGCCATGCTCGAACCCTATCGCCAACAGGGATACGCTTTCGAGGCGGCAATGGCCGTCCTGAGGTCCTGCGTCGAGGATCTCGATCTGCATTGGCTCTACGCCATCGTCGCGCCTGCCAACGAGGCTTCTCGCGCACTGATCCAGAAGCTTGGAATGTACTATGATCGGCCGGTCCAACTGGATGGCGACGACAGCCTGGTCAGCCTGTACCGGCTGCGGCTGTCTGATGAGGAGCACTGATGTCTCGAAAGAAGGGCGCGCGTTCCGGTATTTTTTTCGGTGCTGCGTCGGGAGTGATTACGACGATCGGCCTGATCGCCGGGCTGCATGCCGGGACGAGTTCAACCAGCACCGTACTCGGCGGTATCCTCGTCATCGCCGTCGCGGACTCTATGTCGGATGCGCTCGGCATGCACCTGGCGGAGGAGTCCAAACCGGGTGCAACACATCACCAGGTCTGGGCGGCGACTGTTTCGACCTTTGTCACCAAACTCATTTTCGCATTGAGTTTTGCGATCCCGCTCTTGTTGTTGCCGCTCAACGCCGCGGTCATCGCATCTATCTCCTGGGGCATGGTCGTTATCGTCTTGCTCAGCATCTACATCGCTCGTGCCCGGAACGTCAGGTCCCTGCCGATTATCGCCGAGCACCTGGGTATCGCTGTCCTCGTCGTCGTACTCTCTCATCTGATCGGCGACTGGATCAGCCGGGTGTTTACGGGTTGATGCGATGAGCGAGATCAGCTGGGGAGACTTCGAGAAAGTCGAGTTGCGAGTCGGCACGGTCGTGTCGGTGGATGAGTTCCCCGAGGCCAGGCAACCCGCGTACAAGTTACGCATTGATTTTGGCGACGAGACTGGTGTCAGGAAATCATCGGCGCAGATAACCGATCTCTACAACTCGAGCGACCTGGTCGGAAAACAGGTGCTTGCCGTGGTCAATTTTCCTGCCAAACAGATCGGTCCCTTCATGTCGGAGTGTCTCGTTACCGGGTTCGTCACGCAGAGCGGTGAAGTCGTGCTCGCCGTTCCCGACCGGAAGGTCGCCAACGGACTGCGGCTGGCATGATGCGCTGATGAACGAACGCATCAACTGGACAGAGCTGCGCGAGTTCGCAGGCATCGACCTCGAAGCATCGTATGTGCTGTCGTGGTCGATGGAGCGCGAACTGCTGCTCCTCGACCTCGACGTGCAACTGCTGCCCGATCATCCGTTTTACGAGGTGCCTCGACCCTCGCAAAAGGTGTGTATCCGCGCTGCAACGATCGAGTTTCCGTACTGCGAGTCGATCACGATAGAGGGCGGAGACGGCGAAAGTTCTCCGGAATCCGCCGTAACGAGCCTGGGGTCGGGCCGGATCGACGGTCTGTCCGTCGTCGCCGACGGACAATATGAACTACGCGGTGAGTTTGGTAATGTGCAGATCACTGCGGAGCGACCGCTGTTGCGCCTGAAAGAGCTTTAGACCGAGAGGCAATTATCGTGCACGTATTAGTCGACCATCCCTGCGTCCAGCACAAGCTGGCGATCATCCGCAACGTTGAAACCGGTCACAAGCGGTTTCGCGAACTCGCCACCGAGATCACGCAGTTCCTGTGCTACGAGGCGCTTAAGAGCGTCAAGGTCAAGGAGGTCGAGGTGCAGACGCCGGTGGACGTCGCGAAATGCAAGAAGATTGATACTGACATCGTCGTGGTTCCCATCCTGCGTGCCGGTGTTGGCATGCTCGACGGCATCCTGGCGCTCGTTCCGACGGCCCGCGTCGGTTTCGTCGGGCTATACCGTGATGAAGAGACGGCGATGCCCGTCAGTTACTACGAGCGCTTTCCGCCGCAGGTCGAGAGCGGCACGTGCATCATCATTGACCCGATGCTGGCGACCGGCGGATCGACGAATGCGGCAATCGACCGGTTGAAGGACGCCGGCGCTGACAGCATCGTTGTCATCTGTATCGTCACCTGCCCGGAAGGGCTCGCAGCCGTGCAGGTCGAACACCCCGACGTCGCCATCTACACGGCTGCGATCGACGACCATTTAAACGAGAAGAAATACATCGTCCCGGGCCTTGGTGACGCTGGCGATCGCCTCTACGGAACCTCGCACTAGCGCCGAAGTCATGGCTGAGTTGAAGACAAAACCAACCTCCATGAGCGTTTCGGCGTTCATGAATGCGATCGAGGACAAGACCCAACGGGCAGACTGCAAGGCCATCGCCGCGATGATGCGCAAGGCGACGGGAAAGCGGGCGAAGATGTGGGGCAGCAGCATGGTCGGCTACGGCAGCTATCACTACAAGTACGCCAGCGGGCAGGAGGGTGACTACTTCCTGGCCGGCTTCTCGCCGCGCAAGCAAGCGACGACGGTCTATATCATGCCCGGCTTCTCGGGCTATGAGACGTTGATGAAGAAGCTCGGCAAGTACAAGACGGGCAAGTCCTGCCTCTACATCAAGCGACTGGCCGATGTTGACAAGAAGGTCTTGCAGCAGCTGATCACGAAGTCTGTGGCGGAGATGCGCAAGAAATACCCGACCAAGTAATGCGTTTGCGCGCGGCAGAATCCGCGGACGTCGACGCCATCATGGCCTGGTTTCCCGACGAGTCGAGCATCCGTAACTGGGCCGGCCCCAACTTCGATTACCCATTCGATCGTGCCTCGTTTCATCGCGACTGCAAGTGGCGGGACATGGCGAGTTTTTGCGTGGATTCCCACGGAGTCCTGCAGGGTTTCGGGCAGTTCTACAATCGATACGGCAGGGCAAATCTCGCACGGCTGGTCGTCAGCCCCGAATCCCGCGGCTGCGGGCTGGGCCAGTTCCTCGTCAATGCACTGATCGAAGAGAGCCGTTCCGTCCTCGGGCTCAGCGAAGCCGGCCTGTTCGTCTATCGCAACAACGAGTCAGCCTACTGCTGCTATCGGGCGGCGGGTTTCGAGGTCGCGGCGATGCCTGACGACGTCGATCTCGGCGACGAGTCGCGTTACCTGGTGCGGACTATTCGCCCTGCGCGAGTCGGGTCTTGAGTGCCTCGAGTTCTCCCCAACGGTCTATCCTGTCCTCTAGCTCAGCCTCCCGGTCCTTTAGCGCCCTGAGTCTATCCTGCACCACGTCGGCCGCCTGTTCGTAGAAACCGGGCTCGGCAATCTCCGCCTGCAGGTTCTCGATGACGGACTCCAGTTGCTCGATCGCCTCCGGCAACGCGTCGAGTTCCCGCTGGTCCTTGTAGCTCAGCTTGGCCGGTCGCTTCGGCTTGCTCGCAGCCGTCGACGTCGCAACCGTAGTGCTTTCGGAAGACTCCGAGGCCGGTTCATCGTGTACCGCGAGCGCGAGCCCCCGACGAGCCCAGTCGCTGTAGTTGCCGACATATTCATGCACACCCCCGTCTGATTCAAAGACCAGCGTGCTAGTTACGACATTATCGAGAAACTGGCGATCGTGACTGACGATGATCAGCGTGCCCGCGTATTCTGCGAGCCTCTGCTCCAGTACTTCCAGCGTCTCGATATCGAGGTCGTTGGTGGGCTCATCGAGTACGAGCAGGTTCGCCGCGCGGGTGAATAGCTTCGCGAGGATGACGCGATTGCGTTCGCCGCCGGACAGGGCTTTCACCGGCGTCTGCGATCGCTTCGGGCTGAACAGGAAGCCCTTCAGATAGCCGACGATGTGGCGGTCCTTGCCATTCAGCTTGATATAGGTGCGACCTTCGCCGACGTTGTAGGCGACGGACTTCTCGAGGTCCAGCGCCTGCCGAAGCTGGTCGAAATAGCCGACCTCCAGGTTTGTGCCGAGTTTTAGCGTGCCGGTCTGTGGTTCGAGTTCGCCGAGCAGGAGTCTCAGTAGCGTTGTCTTTCCAACCCCGTTGTTGCCAATGAGGCCGATCCGGTCGCCACGCATGATCTCTATCGAGAAGTCTCGAATGACCTGCTCATCGTCGTAGGCGTATGAGAGATTCTTTGCGCGAATCACCTTGCGGCCGGACTGCTCGGCCTCCTCGATGTGGATTCTGGCCTGATCGCCCAGCCCGATGCGCTGCTCGCGCTCTTCGCGCATCTTCATGAGCGCCCTCGCGCGGCCTTCGTTCCTGGTGCGGCGCGCCTTGATGCCCTGGCGAATCCAGACTTCCTCCTCGGCGAGCTTCTTGTCAAAGCGCGCATTCGCGGCAGCCTCGTCTTCGAGCGCCTTTTCCTTACGCCTGAGAAAGTTGTCATAGTCGCCGGGCCAGCTGGTCAGCTTGCCACGGTCGATCTCGATGATGCGTGTCGCCAGCTTCTTCAGGAAGGCCCGATCATGGGTGATGAACACAATGGCGCCCGGCCAATTGTAGATGCGCTCCTCCAGCCACTGAATCGTTGCGATGTCGAGGTGGTTCGTGGGTTCGTCGAGCAACAGCAGGTCGGGCTTCTGGACGAGCGCCCTCGCCAGCGCCACGCGCCGCCTCCAGCCACCGGAGAGCTCGCTCATCTTCTTGTCCGCGGGCAGGTTCAGGTCCGTGATCGTCTCTTCAACCCGCTGGTCGAGATGCCAGCCGTCGTGCGCGTCGATCTGTGCATGCAGCTGCTCGAGTTCCCGCAGGCCGTGCTTGTCGAGATTCTGCGCGGAGCGCTCCCGGTACTCGGCCAGCAGCTGTTCAATGCCCTCGAGGCCCGAGCGCACCACATCGCGCACGGGCAGATCGATAGCCTCGGGCAGATTCTGCGCAAGCTGGCTGACGATGAGCCCGTCCTTGCGCGTAATGTCGCCGCGGTCGGCGTCGATCTCGCCGGTGATCAGCTTGAGCGTCGTCGACTTGCCGGCGCCGTTGCGCCCGATGAGGCAGACGCGCTCCCCGGCGTCGATGCTCAGTGATGCCTCGCGAAGAATGCGCAGTTCACCGAAGTCGAGTGATATTTCGTCGAATCGAAGAAGTGACATAGGGCTGACGGTCAGGGCTGGTCTACAATCTTAACCTGACTCGTATCGCGGGTCAGTGACCGTTGAAGCCTGAGAGAACAGACAGTGACCGATGACAGACTGACAGAGATCGAATTCAAGCTCGCTCACCAGGAACAGACCATTCTCGAGTTGAATGACGTCATCACCGACCAGCAGGCACGCATTATGCAGCTTGAGGAACTTTGCAGGTCCCTGATCGACAAAATGCAGAGTCTGGCCGATGCCGGCACCGACGACGGCGGACAGCACGAGATCCCGCCTCACTATTAGAAACGGTATAGCAGGAGAACGTATGCAGTTGTCAGGAAAGAGTGATGACGAGATCCTCGCGGTGGCCGACCCGATCATGGACCGCCTTATGGAGGGCTCGAATCGGATCGACCATGCCATGCACGTCAGCGATTTCACCGAGCGCCTGCGGTCGATCGTTTCCGAGGCGGGACTCGAACGGATGTGCCAGGACTTCCAGTCGCGCTGCGGACTGTTCAGTCGTCGTGAACTGGTGGCGATATTCCGCCGCAGGGACTCGGTTGCCGTCGTATGGCGCCAGTATGCGACAGAGACGGACGACGAGTTTGTCGCCGACCTCGTGCTCGTGGAGAAGGACGGCCGCTTCCTTGTGGATCACGCGCTCATTTATTAGCGTCGTTTTGTCGGATTTGTGTGGCTCCCTCGTAACTTCATGAGACACTCCTCGCTCGTGACTCGCCCGTGCCCTGTCTTCTGTTTCAAGTGGTATCGAACCGATGAAATGCGTCTATATCAGCATGGACTCCCTGGAGGATTTCGTCTCCGATGCGGACCTGTCGGTCCCGGCAATGGAAACGCTGGGCTGGACCGTCGAGAAACGCTCATGGCGCGACAGCTCCGTTGACTGGGATGCTGTCGACCTCGCGTATGTGTGCACGCCCTGGGACTACCACGAACACCTCGACGACTTTATGCAGGCATTGGAACGAATCGACGCATCGCGAGCCTTGCTCGTCAATAACCTGGATACGATTCGCTGGAACGCGATCAA
>JAAUYD010233260.1_pt1 | contig 10547 bp, 8 predicted proteins | sample 7278101 | NCBI WGS metagenome assembly JAAUYD01 (sample SAMN14350128, study PRJNA611818) | marine sediment metagenome | isolation source: surface marine sediment (0.6m) | place: French Polynesia: Moorea | collected 2018-08
ACCGGCCCACAGCGGCGCGATGGCCGCCCCGCGGGTGCGTTCCGTGCCCGGACGACAAGGCTTGCGCCTGCGCCTGGGCAACTGCGCCTCGGATAGGCGAGCATTATTCGACTTTCATAGTATTATTACCTAGTAATTTCGTTCACTTCTCTCGAATCTGTCCGCATGCACCACGGGGCAGCCGCACGGGTCCCGGCACGTGTTGTAACCACTTCGACCCGCTGGGATACTGCCCGTGTGACCCATTGGGGGATTGGGGAACGAGATGAGTGAGTTGTTCGAGTACGCAGCCGTCGGCATCGAGCTGTTGGCGGTCGCCGTACTCCTGGCAGGTCTTGTGCTCGCGGCGCTGCACTATTTTGCGAGCGTGTTTCGCGGCCAGCCGGGAGCCGCCTTCGATGACCTGCGTCGGCACATCGGGCGCAGCCTGCTGCTCACGCTGGAACTGCTGATCGCTGCCGACGTCATCGAAACCGTCACCATCGAGCCCACCTTCAGCTCCCTTGGTGCGCTCGGGATACTGGTCCTGATTCGCACCTTCCTCAGCTTCTCCCTCTCCGTGGAGCTCCACGGCCATTGGCCGTGGCAGGCTTCCAGCCCCCAGACCACAGCAGGAGACTAGTCGTGGCCCTTTCCTGGACTCGCGTTGCTGCCCCGGACGAGTTACCCGCTGGGCGCGTGAAGACCGTCACCGTCGGCACTCGCTCGATGGCGCTGGTGCACTACGACGGTCAGTACGCCGCGATGGACAATCGCTGTCCGCACCAGGGCGGCCCCCTGGGAGAAGGCTCCATCGAGCGCGGCGTGGGCGGCGAGTGCTGGCTGCGCTGCCCCTGGCACGGCTGGGACTTCCATCCGCTCACGGGCAAACCGCCCGGTGGCCATGAGGACAGCGGTCAGGAGATGTTCCCCGTGGAGGTGCGCGACGACGGCATCTACGTCGGGGTCGAGAGCGAGCCAACGCACACCGCCACGGTGACCGACGTGATGGCGAAGACCATGGTCAACTGGGGCGTGAAGCGCGTCTTCGGCATGGTCGGCCATTCCAATCTGGGCCTCGCCGACGCCTTGCGCCGACGCGAAGTGGACGAAGAGCTCAGCTATATCGGCATCCGCCACGAAGGCACCGCCTCCTTCGCCTGCTCCGGCTACGCCAAACTCTCCGGAAAGCCGGCGGCCTGCCTCACCATTGCCGGCCCGGGCGCCACCAATCTGATGACGGGTCTGTGGGATGCGAAGGTCGATCGCGCCCCGGTACTTGCCCTCACCGGCCAGGTCCAGGTGCAGGTCTTCGGCCCCGGTGCCTTCCAGGAGATCGATCTGGCCAGCGCCTTTGCCCCCGTGACCCGCTTCAGCCAGACCGTGCTGCACAGCTCCAACCATGCAGAGCTCATGTCCCTGGCCTGCAAGAACGCCATCGTCGAGCGCGACGTGGCACACCTGATCTTCCCCGATGACGTGCAGACCCGGCCCGCCGGCGAGGATGCGTTGCCGGGCAGCCCGACAGGGCGCGTGGGTGCGCACACCATCGCTCCGCCCGTCGAGGCCGTGGAGCAGGCGGTGAAGATGATCGCTGGCGCCAGGCGGCCGATGATTGTGGTCGGTTACGGCGCGCGCGAGAGCATGGCGCCGATCGTGCGTCTGGCAGAGCGCCTGCAGGCGCCCGTGGTCACCACCTTCAAGGGCAAGGGGCAGATCCCCGACTCGCACCCGAACGCCGCCGGCGTCCTCGGCCGCTCCGGCACGCCCATCGCCAGCTGGTTCATGAACGAGTGCGACCTGATCATCGCGCTCGGCTCGTCCTTCTCCAACCACACGGGTATCGAAGCGAAGAAGCCGATCATCCAGGTGGACTTCGAGGCCATGCAGCTGGGCAAATTCCACCCGGTGGAGCTGCCGATTCTGGGCGAGATCGGCCGCACCACGGAGCTGCTGTTGGAGGCTCTGCCGAATGCCCTCGCGGGCGTTGATCAACGACCGGAACTGGCCCAGCGTTGGGCCGCCTGGCGCGAGGAGAAGGCCGGCCGCGCCAAGGATGACAACCAGCACGGCGTCAACTCCGCTTCGATCTTCGCCGCCTTGACACGCCTGGCGCCGAAGGACGCAGTGATCGCCGTGGATGTCGGCAACAACACCTACTCTTTCGGTCGCTACTTCGAATGCGCCGACCAGGCCGTACTCATGTCCGGCTATCTCGGCTCCATCGGCTTCAGCCTGCCGGCGGCGATCGGTGCCTGGTGCGCCACGCAGGACTTCGACGCCCATCGCGGCCGTAAGGTGATCTCGATCTCAGGCGACGGCGGCTTCGGCCAGTACCTGGCGGACTTCACGACCGCCGTGAAGTACGGCATGAATATCACCCACATCCTGCTGAACAACGGTGAACTCGGCAAGATCTCCAAGGAACAGCGCGCCGGCGAGTGGGAGCTATGGCAGACCTCCCTGCACAACCCGAGCTTCGCGGCCTACGCTGAGCTCTGCGGAGGACTAGGTCTTGAAGTGCGCTCACTGGCGGACCTGGAGGCGGCCATGAGCCAGGCCCTGGCGCACGATGGACCGGCCCTGCTCGAAGTCATCACCGACGCTGAACTGGTGTAGGTGGTCTCGATGGAATCGCTGGTCAGCACTGCCCTTTCCGCCATTGCGATCTACGCGGCCATCGGCGTGCTGTTCGCCCTGTGGTTCGTGAGCAGGGGCCATCGCCGCCTGGATGCCGCGGCCATCAGTTTCTGGGGGCGACTGATGATCCTGCCCGCCAGTGCCGCCCTGTGGCCGCTGCTGCTGGTGCGCGCGTTGACCACTCGCGTGCCCCTGAACACCGTAGAGCCGCCGGAGGACGCAGCATGATGCAGGCTCATCGGCACTGGCACCTTGGCCTCTGGCTGGTGCTCGGCCCCCTGATGCTCGCCGTAATGTGGTTGGCCTTGAGCCTGCGCCCCGAGGCCCCCGTAAACGACACGCTACCGGCGGGTCTGACGGCACCGGATACGAGGGCAAGCGATGAGTGAAGGCTACGGCGCCGTCGGCTGGAACGGCTTCAAGCGGCGCTACGATCTGTGGATCGCCATCGGCGCGCTGACCTATCTCGCCCTGTTCGTGGCGGTCACCATCATCACTCGCCCGGCCGACCAACCGATGGCGGAACTGCAACTGCTGATCCGCGCCTTCGGCAGCCTCGCCTTTCTCATGCTGACCCTGATCCTGAGCATCGGCCCCCTTGCCCGCTTCGATGAGCGCTTCAAACCAATGCTCTACAACCGCCGTCACCTTGGCGTCAGCACGTTCTTCATTGCGTTGATCCACGCGATACTGGTGTTGATCTGGTACCACGGTTTCGGCGTGATCGATCCGATCACCTCCCTGTTCATCTCCAATCCGCGCTACGACTCGATCGCCGGTTTCCCCTTCGAGAGCCTGGGTGCCCTGGCGCTTGCGATCATGTTCCTGATGGCGGCCACCTCGCACGACTTCTGGAACGCCAACCTGGGACCGGCCGTATGGAAAGCCCTGCACATGGGCGTCTATCTGGCCTACGCCGCCCTCGTCGCGCACGTGGCCCTGGGGGTTATCCAATTCGAGAAGGCACCGCTCTATTCCGTTGCGCTCGGCGGATCCGTGCTGGTGGTCGTCGCCTTGCACCTGGCGAGTGCCATCAGAAGCAACCAGTCCCGCAGCACACCGGCAAGCGACGGTTGGCTGAACGCGGGCCCAGCCCTGGACATCCCCGACGGGCGCGCCGTCATCCTGACTCCGCCGCGCGGTGAGCGTATCGCCGTGTTCCGCGAGGGTAATCGGGTGATGGCCATCTCCAACGTCTGCCGTCATCAGGGTGGTCCCCTGGGCGAGGGGCGCATCCTCAATGGATGCGTCACCTGCCCATGGCATGGCTTCCAGTACGACCCGGCCAACGGTCGCTCGCCCCCACCGTTCAACGAGCGTGTCTCGACCTACCAAACGCGTTTGCAGGACGGCCGCGTGTGGGTGAATCCGCAGGCCGAGGTGCCTGGCACGCCCGTTCCTCCATCCGTCTTGCCGGAGCCGAACCCGTGAGCGACGACGACTACTTCATCGGCTATGCCGAGACCCCCGATCGAGACCGGCGCTTCATGTTGCGCCTCGGGATCGCCCTGAGCGTCGGCGGTGCCGGCCTCGGTGCTGCCCTCGGCGCCCTGCAGCGGCCACCGGGCAACGGCACCTGGGACTTCGAGGATCGCGAGTGGACCGGCCGGGTCTTCGCTGATCCCTTCCCCGTGCTTCGAACGCGCGACATCGACGGCACCGTACGCAGCCTGTGGCTGGTCTGCCCCGGCAAGTGTGGCGTGCGCACGATCGTCAGCGCCTACGACAGTCAATCGGTGACCCTGCGTGGCAGCCTCCTTGCCCGAGAGGGCTTTCACATGCTGTCCGCCGCCGAGGGACCAGACTGGATCTCCGCCTCCACCGTGCCGGCCAGCCCCGCGTTGCAGCTCACCGACGCCGAACCCCTGGAGCGCGCGACCCTGGCCGGCGAGATTCTGGACATGAAATGCCATACGGGCGCCATGCGCCCGTCTACGGGCAAGGTGCACAAGGCCTGCGCTTCCCTGTGCATTCGCGGCGGCATCCCGCCCGCCCTGTTCGTGCGCGACCGCCAGGGAGCTCACCGAGCGTTGCTACTGGTGGACGAACAGGGCCAGGCCCACGCTCCCGAACCATTACTGCCCTTCGTAGGTGACCCCGTACGCATCGATGGTCGAATCCTGCGCCGGGACGACACGTTCTTTCTTGCCGCAGCATCGGCATCCATCCGCCGAACCTGACGGCGCCATTCGCTCGACCGAGATCGCTGAACATGAAGAAACTCGCCCTGCTGGATTGGTCGACGCTTGCCGACCGTGACCCCACCTACGCCCTGGTCGCCAACGTCGACCTGGTGGTGGTGCGCTACGACGATCAGGTCTCCGTGCTCTACGGCCGCTGCGCGCACCGCGGCGCCCTGATGGCGGATGGCCACATCGACGGCGACAACCTCATCTGCGGCGTGCACAACTGGGACTACCGCTACGACACGGGGGTGAGTGAGTACAACAACGCTGAAGTGCTGCCCAAGTTCACCTCGTGGGTGGAGGACGGCAGGGTGTGGGTGGATGAGGATGAGATCGCGGCCTGGCACGACGCCAACCCACAGCCCTACCGCCGCGACGAGTACCTGGGCCTCTATGCCGATCCGGTCGGCGCGGAGGAGGAACCGCACGTCAAACTGATCCAGCACTACGCAGAGCACGGTCTGTCGCAGACCGGTCATCACGGCATGGTGGAAGCGATGGGCGTGCCGCGCCAGGAACTGCCCACCTGGGATGACCTGCAATTCATCACCGCGCAGCTGCATCGTCTGCCCCTGCTGGATGACGAGCCCGTCAGCTCGGAGACCGTGATCGGCCCAGGCGCCGCCAAGCCCCTGCACCTGAAGATCCCCCTGTTCGTCTCGGACATGAGCTTCGGCGCCCTGTCGGAAGCGGCCAAGGTGGCGCTGGCGCGCGGCGCCGAACTGGCCGGCACGGGCATCTGTTCCGGCGAGGGCGGCATGCTGCCGGAGGAGCAGGCAGAGAACACCCGCTACTTCTACGAACTCGCGTCCGCACGCTTCGGCTGGCACATGGACAAGGCTCGCCAGGTGCAGGCCTTCCACTTCAAGGGTGGCCAAGGCGCCAAGACCGGCACCGGCGGGCACCTGCCGGGCACCAAGGTGCAGGGCAAGATCGCCGAGGTGCGAGGCCTGGCACCGGGAACCCCGGCCGTGTCCCCGCCCCGCTTTCCGGACTGGACCGAGTTGAGTCAGCTGAGGGACTTCGCCGCTGAGGTACGCGAGGCCACCGGCGGCATCCCCATCGGCTACAAGCTGTCCGCCCAGCACATCGAGAAAGACATCGATGCGGCGCTGGAGGTGGGCGTTGACTACATCATTCTCGATGGACGCGGCGGCGGCACCGGGGCGGCGCCGATCATCTTCCGCGATAACATCTCCGTGCCGACGATCCCGGCGCTGGCGCGTGCTCGGCGCCACCTCGACGGCCTCGAGCGCGATGACGTCTCCCTGATCATCACCGGCGGCCTGCGCAAGCCGGCGGACTTCGCCAAGGCCATGGCCCTGGGCGCCGATGCGATCGCTGTCTCCAACGCCGCCATCCAGGCGGTGGGCTGTCTCGGCATGCGTGCCTGCCACACGAACAACTGCCCTGTCGGCATTGCCACCACCAACCCCAAGCTCACGGCACGCCTGCAGATCGACCGTTCCGCCGAGCGTCTGGCCCGCTTCTTCAACACCAGCGTGGACCTGATGAAGATCCTGGCGCGCGCTTGCGGTCATCGCTCCCTGTCCGACTTCCGTCGCGATGACCTGGTCACCTGGAAAGACTCCATGGCCCGCCTGACTCAGGTGAACTTCGGCGGCGACGCGCCCTCCGCCTGAGCAAGCTCCCCTTCCGATTGGCCGCGCCAGCCAGCGGCCATCGTCCGTGACGCCTGCCCGCCGTCGCCCACGCCATCGCTGAGGCGATCGGCTCGGCTTACGCACTTCTTGCGATCTGCCTTGCGCATGTCATCGCCGGGGGAACGGTGCTGGGTCCCTTCGCCCGCACGAGGACAATCCGCAACACATTAGCTAAATCAGCAACATATATTACAAACAGACAACAAATAGTGCATAAATGATACAGAATCCTTGCTTTGCGACGGAACCCGACCCTAGACTGCCTGTCGCCGGAGCATTTTGTTGCAGAATTGCAATTTTTCTGCACTTAAATACACGCCAAATTCAGAATCTGTATCAATCGCGCAACATTCTCCGGCGCTTTGTCTCGACATTGCCCACGCGGTGGGATCCGGAGGAGTCCGAAGATGCGACAAGTGAAGCTATCCGCGGCTGTGCGACGCAGCCTGTTCAACCGCAGCCGCACGGCTGCCGTGGCTGGGGCCGTACTCGCCTCCGCTACCGTCCTGATGCCAGCAGCTGCTCAGGAAGACCTGGGTGAAGTGGAGGAGGTGGTGGTGACCGGCACGCGCCTCACGGACCCCAACCTGACCCAATCGAGCCCCGTGTCCACCGTGACCGCGGAACAGGTGGAGCTGCGCCAGGCGAACTTCGTCGAAGAGTTCATCCGCGAGATTCCTGGCGTGGTCCCCAGCATCGGCGCCCAGGTCAACAACGGAAACGGTGGCTCCACCTTCATCAACCTTCGTGGCCTCGGCTCCAACCGCAACATCACCCTGCTCAACGGCACCCGCGTGGTTCCCGCCGACCTGCAGGGGCGCACCAACCTCGACATCATCCCCATCGCCCTGGTGGAGCGTACGGATGTGCTCACCGGTGGCGCCGGGTCCACCTACGGCGCCGACGCCATCTCAGGCGTGGTCAACTTCATCACCCGCACGGACTTCGAAGGTTTCGACCTGCGCGTGACCGGTGCTCGTACGGCGGAAGGCGATGGCGACACGGTACGCGTCGATCTGACCACCGGCGGCAACTTCGCTGGCAACCGCGGTAACGCGGTGTTCAGTCTTGGCTACACGGATCGTGAGGCAATCCTCCAGGGCGATCGCGACTTCGGCGTCGAAAACCTCTCCTCGGCCACCGGCAACCCCGGCGGATCGAGCACTACGGTGCCCACGGTACTCACCTTCCCGGGCAGCGGCGGCACGGTGCAGGTCTCGCCCGAAGGCGACTCCCTGATCCCCTTCTATCAGCCCTTCAACTTCAACCCCTTCAACCTGTTCCAGCTGCCCTTGGAGCAGTACCGCCTTTACGGTGCAGCCCGCTATGAACTCGACAGCGGCATCGAGGTGTACACGGAGGCCTTCTACTCCCAGAGCACGAACCGCACGCAGATCGCCCCGTCGGGGACTTTCCGCAACGTGTTCACCACGCCACTCTCAAACCCCTTCCTCACGGCGGGGATCCGCAACCAGATCTGCGCGGCAGATGCCGATGCGGCCACGGACGGTGTGCAACCGAACTTCTCGCAGGCCGAGTGTGACGCGGCGGCCCTGGCCACGGATCCGAACGACCCGGCGTACCGCACGATCGATCTCGACTACGGTCGACGCTTCGTGGAGCTGGGCACGCGGGACAACGAACGACAGACGCGCGTATGGCAGCTGAAGACCGGCGCCCGCGGTGACCTCGTATCGAATCTCTCCTGGGATGCCTTCCTGGCCTACGGCGAGAGTGATCTGCGCGGCTCACAATCGGGCAACGGTACCCGTACCCGACTGCAGCAATCCCTACTGGCAACGGATCCCAATGCCTGCCTTGACCCCTCCGGCGGCTGCGTCCCCATCAACCTGTTCGGCCCGCTCGGCAGCATCACCGACGAGGTGGGCGACTTCCTGGACGTGGGCAACACGGCCAACCAGTTCACCACCCTGCTGCAGGGACAGGCGCTGGTCAGCGGCGACGTGAACACATCCATGCCCTGGGCCGATTCCCCCATCGGCTTTGCCTTGGGCTTCGAGTTCCGTGAGTACAAGGCCGGCTTCGCCAACGACCTGCTCACGCAGACGCCCGGGGAAGTACTGGGCAATGGTGCCGCAGCCCCTAACGTGACCGGTGGCTACGATGTCCGTGAGGTGTTCACGGAAGCCAACATACCGCTGGTGCAGGGGGCGACCTTTGCGGAAGAGGTGAGCGTGCAGCTCGGTGCCCGACTCTCCAACTACAGCACCACCGGCAACGAGAGCACCTGGAAGGCTGGCGGCACCTGGAGTCCCGTGGCCGGCTTCCAGATCCGCGGCAACCTGCAACGGGTCACCCGCGCACCGAACATCAACGAGCTGTTCCAACCCCAGGTGACGGGCCTGAACAACTTCGCGACGGACCCGTGCACGGGCAACGCTCCGCTGGAGAACGAAGACCTGCGTCAGATCTGCCTGGCCCAGGGGGCTCCGCTGGGCACCATCGGCAGCATCATCGTCGACCCGGCGGGACAGGTGAACGCCACCACAGGCGGCAATCCGAACCTCGATGCAGAGGATGCGGACACCTGGACCGTCGGCTTCGTTCTGCAGCCGGACTTCGCCCCGGACCTGGCGCTGACCGTTGACTACTACAACATCGAGGTCAGCAACGCGATCACCACACCAAACCCTGGTGATGTGTTCGCCGCATGCTTCGGCCCGGACTTCGAGGACGGCAACCTCGCCATCGACGGTTCGTCCGCCTCGGATCCCTCCTGCACGGGGATCCGTCGCAACCCGGCCACGGGTAACCTGTTCGGCGACGTCTCCACCACGGCCGGTCTGCCCCTGGTGCTGAGCAACCAGGGCGCCCTCGCCACCAGCGGCGTGGACGTATCCCTGAACTGGCAGCGGCAACTCAGCTTTGCCCGCTTCAGCAACAGCTTCAACGGCAACTGGACCCAGGACTCGATCTTCAACGCCAACGTCGACAACCCCGAGTCCGTGGACCGTGACTGCACCGGTTTCTACAGCATCAACTGCGCGTCCATCCAGCCGGAGTTCAGCTTCTCCAACCGCTCGACCCTGAGCTTCGACGGGATGAACCGACCGGTGGACGTGTCAGTGTTCTGGCGCTGGATCGACGGCGTGGAAGCCGAGCCGGAAGTGGCGGATACGTTCCTGCCGGAGTTCCGCGAGATCGATGCCGAGCACTACGTGGACCTCACGGCGCGTGTACAGCTGACCCAGCGTCTGCAATTGACCGGCGCGGTGCTGAACCTGTTCGACAACGCACCGACCATCGTGGGCAACAACATCGGCGCAACGGCCTTCAACTCGGGCAACATCTACCCGAGCACCTACGATCCGCTGGGCCGACGCTTCTCCATCACCGTGCGCAGCACCTTCTGACCCGCGTACCGTAAGCGGAAACGAAAAAGGCCCCGGGGATCGCTCCCCGGGGCCTTTTTGCTTGTCTCTGGACGCGCGGCCCTGCGCCTAGTAGGCACCGAAGCCGCAGAGCACGACCCCGACCGTCCGCCACAGGATCCAGATGTCGAAGCGCAGGGAGCAGTTCTTCACGTAGAACACGTCCAGCGCCACGCGGCGGCTGTAGCTCGTGTCGTTGCGGCCGCTGATCTGCCACAGGCCGGTCAGGCCGGGCTTGACGGAGAGGTAGTAGCGGGCGCGGCTGCCGTAGCGAACCAGCTCGTCCTGCACCACGGGTCGAGGCCCCACCAGGCTCATTTCGCCACGCAGAACGTTGAACAGCTGGGGCAGCTCATCCAGGCTGGTGCGGCGGAGGAAGCTCCCCACCTTCGTCACCCGAGGGTCGTCGCGGAGCTTCTGATCGCGTTGCCACTCGTCGCGGGCGGCAGGATCGGCCGCGAGAAGGCTGTCGAGGACCTGCTGGGCATTCGGCACCATGGTGCGGAATTTCAAGCAGTGGAACACCTCGCCGTGGCGACCGATGCGACGCTGGCGGAACAGGGCCTGACCGCCCGAGAGGCGGATCAGCACGAAGATGACCAGCATGGGCAGCGCGAACACGGCGAGCAACACCAACCCGCCCACGATGTCCAGAAGCCGCTTGGCCGCGTCCGCGTAGCCGACCG
>JAAUYD010192786.1_pt1 | contig 10546 bp, 9 predicted proteins | sample 7278101 | NCBI WGS metagenome assembly JAAUYD01 (sample SAMN14350128, study PRJNA611818) | marine sediment metagenome | isolation source: surface marine sediment (0.6m) | place: French Polynesia: Moorea | collected 2018-08
CAGCATCTTTGGTTATGCCGTCTTTGCAGCGATTGCGGTGGCTGTCCTTGTCTGGCTCTGGCGATCGCGCAAAATCACGACCTGGGTCGGAATGATCGGGCGCACGATCTCCGCCGCGATGGCAATTTTCCTCTCCTGGATTCTCTGCGCCTCGCTTTTGTCGGGCAATTCTATTGGCACGCTTTACACGACGCTCTTCTACGTGATCGTGGGCTGCGCCATTCAGTTCGTAATCGGGACCGGACTGGCGTTCCTCTGCTCGCAACCCATCTCCGGCAAGAACTTCTTCCGCGTCATTTTCTTCATACCGCTCATGATCACGCCCCTCGGTGTGGGCTACGCGATGCGCATGGTGGCCGATGTCACCAAGGGTCCGTTCGAGCCGCTCCTGCAGGCCATCGGCCTTTCCGACTGGGTCTGGTCGGCGGATGCGTGGTCGGCGCGCTTCATGATGATGGTGAGCGACAGCTGGCAATGGATCCCGTTCATCTTCATCTGCATGCTGGCCGCGCTCGAGAACATCCCCCGCGACCATGTGGAGGCCGCGCAGGTCGATGGCGCATCGAGCTTCCAGATCTTCCGGGAGATCACGTGGCCGCAGGTTTTGCCAGTTGCTGTCACCGTGCTGCTCATCCGGATGATAGAAGCCTTTAAGATCGTCGATTTGCCGAACATCATGACAGGCGGCGGCCCGGGCTCCGCCACGGAATCGATGACGCTTCATTCAATGTATATCTGGCGGGCAAACGACTTCGGCCAGTCCGCTGCGATCGCCTATCTCCTCCTGATCCTGACGGTCGTCGTCTGTGCGTCGTTCTTCAACTACGTGGTTATGGGACAGATCAGAAAGGCCCGAGCATGAGCAACGTCTCCTATCGGTTCCGCGAATCCGAGCGCACGCTGATGCAGCGGCTGTTTGAGGCGCCCGCCGTCGGCAAGATGTCCCCGGTCGCCAAGATCGTCGCCTATTCCCTGCTGGCGATCTGGTCGGTCTTCGTCTTGTTCCCGATCTATTGGGTTATCATCACCTCCTTCAAGGACGCCACTGCGGTCAACCAAGGGCCGTTTTACATCCCCTTCGTCGATTTCCAGCCGACACTTGACGCCTGGCGCACCCAGTTCACCGAGGACCCGTTCTGCACGGTGGGTGCCATCGGGCGGCAGCTTTGGCTCCTGGTCTACAACTCCTTTGTCTTCGTGGCCTCTCCGGTCGTATCGCTCAACCCGATGGAGCCGCAGATCTGCAAAATCTACCTCGCCTTCACGAATTCGGTGGTGATCAGCATCTTCTCCACCGCGCTTTGCGTTTTCGTCGGCTCGATGGCGGCCTATGCCTTGGCCCGTATCCAGTACGCGCCGCGCTTCGGCAATATCATGATGTTCGTCCTGCTGTTGACCGGCGTGATCTTCGCGACGACCTATGCCGGCGTTCCCTGGTGGGCTTCCTCGACCGTGGCGCTGGCATTCTTCTTCTTTCTCGTGCGCGCGCTGCGTGGCTATTTCAAACTGCACCTCAGGAACGGCGACATCCTCTTCTGGATCATCTCCCAGCGCATTCTGCCGCCCATCGTGGTCGTCATTCCACTTTACGTGATGTTCCAAGCGGTCGGATTGCTCGACACGCACCTGGCGCTGATCCTGCTCTACGCCGTCGCGAACATGCCCATCGTTGTCTGGCTGATGTACGACTTCTTCTCCAACCTTCCGATTGAGCTGGAGGAATCGGCACAGCTCGATGGCGCGACACGACCTTACATCTTCTGGGACATCGTCCTGCCGCTCACACGCCCGGGCCTTGCCGCAACGACGCTCCTCATCCTTGTGCTGAGCTGGAACGAGTATCTCTTCGCGGTCTTCCTCGCTACGGTGAAGGTGCAGACCATGCCCATCATGGTCGCCGCCAAGAACGCAGGCGAAAAGGGCGTCTTCTGGTGGGAAATGTGCGCAGTGATCGTGGTGATGATCATTCCCGTCATCATCATGGCGATCCTGCTCACGCGTTTCATTTCGAAAGGCGTCCTGCTGGGCGCGGTGAAAGGTTAGGGAATGGCGGAGTACGGCCACAAGGCATCGGTCCGGTTCGAGAACATCGAGAAGAGTTTCGGCGACGTCAAAGTGCTTCGTGATTTCGATTTGGAGGTGGAGCCGGGCGAATTCGTCGTGCTGCTCGGCGCGTCCGGCTCCGGCAAGACGACCGCGCTCCGCGTTCTTTCAGGGCTGGAAACGCCGACCGGCGGGCAGGTCTACATCGATGACAGGAACGTGACGGAGATCCTGCCCAAGTACCGCGACATCTCGATGGTATTTCAGTCGTACGCGCTTTATCCGCACAAGACGGTGGCCGAAAACATCGGCTTCCCGCTCAAGGTGCGGGGCATGGGCAAGGCGGACATCGACGCGGCCACGCTCGACGCGGCCAAACAGGTACAACTCGAAAACCTTTTGGAGCGCTACCCGCGCGAGCTGTCCGGTGGGCAACGCCAGCGTGTGGCGCTGGCCCGCGCCATCATCCGACGCCCCTCTGTGTTCCTGATGGACGAGCCGCTTTCGAACCTCGACGCGAAGCTGCGCGGTCACATGCGCGCCGAACTGAAGCATATGCAAAAGAGCATGGGGATCACGACGATCTATGTGACGCATGACCAGATCGAGGCCATGACGCTCGCTCATCGCGTCGCCATCCTCGAAAAGGGCGTCCTTCAGCAACTCGCAACTCCCGCGGAAATCTACAACGATCCCGCAAATCTTTTTGTCGCGCAGTTCATCGGCTCGCCGCCCATGAACGTGGTGCACGGCAGCCTCGAGGACCACCAGTTCGTCACGAACGGCGTCCGGGTCGACACGTCCGTCAAAGGCAATGTGCCGAAGGCCGTGATGGGCGTACGGCCGGAGGACTGCGCCATAGCACCACCGGCGGGTGCGACGCTGACGGGAACGATCTACACGAATGAATTGATCGGCGATCACGCGCTCGTCACGGTAGATTGGGGAGAGGATCAGATCTCGGTCAAGGCACCGAAGGATTTCACAGGCGACATGGGCGATGAGGTCGGCATCATCATCCCGCAGGATCACCTCTTCGTCTTCGACGAAAGCAACGGGCAACGGATCAGGTAGGCGCGTCAATGCCGGTGCGGATCGATCTCCACGCCTCGCAGTTCGGTGAGAAGGAGCGCTCGGTGTGCGAGGCGGGCGAACTCGCCGTTTCCGGTTTCCGCTTCGGCAGCGGCGTCGTCGCCTTGCGTATCCGCAATGCGCGGGGCGAGATCCTCATGCTGCCTTTCCAGGGCCAGCAAATCTGGCGCGCTATGTTCGATGGGCGCGACCTGACCATGCGCTCGATGTTTGAGGAACCGGTGCAAACCCGCGTCTACCTAGAGACGTACGGGGCGTTCCTGATCCACTGCGGGCTTGCAGGTCTTGGCGCGCCCGGTCCAACGGACACCCACCCCTTGCACGGAGAGTTGCCGAACGCACCGTTCCAGAAAGCATGGCTTGAAATCGACGCGGGCGCCGGCGCCGTGAAAGTTGCAGGCAGTTATCGGCACACCGTCGCATTCACCACGAACTACCTCGCCACCGTGGAAACTACGCTCTCCGCCGGATCGACCCTGCTCGACGTCTCAATCAGCGCCGAAAACCTGAAGCGCACGCCGATGGACCTGATGTACCTCGCCCACGCCAACTTTCGGCCCGTCGACAACGGCGAATTGCACTATACGGCCGACTACGACGCCAAGTCTGTCCGGGTACGCCAATCGATCCCGTCGCACATCACGCCGAAAGACGGCTATTCCGAGTTTCTCGCGGAGCTCGCTGTGGACCCCACGCCACATCATGTGTTGAAACCGGGCCTTGCCTTTGACCCAGAGGTGGTTTTCGAGATTGACATGAAGGCAGACACCGACGGCCATGCCCATGCGCTCCAGAAACACCCCGATGGCACCGCCGACTATGTGCGCTACCGGCCCGATCAGGTGGCAATGGCCACGCGCTGGATCTGCCGCACGCCCGATCAGGAAGGTCTCGGCGTCGCGTTCCCCGCCACCGCTGGGGTCGAAGGTTACTCGGCGGAGAAGGCAAAAGGCCGCGTCCTGACGGTGGAGGGCGGTGGGACATGGCGCGCCGACATGGCCTTCGGCCTGCTAAAGGCAGACGAAACGCGCGAGGCGATCGCCCGGATCGACCGCGTACGGGAGGCATAGGAAATGACCGCGATGCGCGCGACACGGCTGATAAAGGCAGGCGACATCCGCACCGTCGAGGTGCCCGTGCCCACCCCCGGCCCCGGCGAGATACTCATCCGAGTCGAAGCGGCGGGTATCTGCGGCACCGACCGGCATCTCTTCAAGGGCGAATTCCCGTCTGTTCCGAACAAGACGCTGGGGCACGAATTCTCCGGTATCGTGATCGACAGCGGCGACACCGACATCGCAGAGGGGACGCGGGTCACCTGCGATCCCAACACCTGGTGCGGCACCTGCGCGCAGTGTCTTCGAGGTCGTGTGAACCTTTGCGAGAAGAACGTCGCCACAGGCATTCACCGCGACGGCGGCTTCGCAGAATTCTGCGCCTTTCCCGCAACGAAAGCAGTCGCCCTGCCGGAGAGGCTCGATCCCCTCCTTGGCGCTTTCTGCGAACCGCTGGCCTGCACACTTCACGGCATGGATATCGGGGCCGCCATGCCGGGTGAGCGCGTTCTCATCATTGGCGGTGGCGTCATTGGCCTGTTTGCGGTCCAGATCGCAGCTCTTGCTGGCGGTGAAGTCATGCTGCTGACCCGAAGCGCGGGAAAGCAGCAGTTGGGCCGGGAAACCGGAGCGCATCACGCCGTCGGCTCGGAAAAGGCATGCCGTGAAATCTGGCCCGACGGCGCCGATCTTGTCGTCGAATGCGCGGGCGTCGCCGACACGGTGGCGCTATCTCCGCATCTTGCGCGCAGCGGGGGAAGAGTGGTTGTGCTCGGCGTCCTGCCCGACGGCGAGCAGGTGTCGTTCGAGCCGTTCGATCTGCTGTTCCGCGAAGTGCAGTTGCATTTCAGTTTTCTCAACCCGTTTACTCACGCCCGAGCGGCGCGCATGATCGCGGATGGCAGCATCGTCGTTGCCCCTCTGATCAGCCGGACCATCAAGCTGGAGGAGGCCGCCCAGGCAATCGCCGAGCCGCCTCTTCCCGGGGAGGTTCGCGCCATCGTTCTCCCGAACGGATAGATCCTAGCGGTGAACGCCCAAACGATACGCTTCGGAAGCGGTGCCTTCGAAGACACGCGACTTGTCTTCGGGCGACAGGTAATCTGTTAACGCGCGCGCGGTCTGAAACCAGTCGCGGTATTCGCCCCTAAGGCGGCAAACCGGCCAGTCCGACCCCCACATGACCCTGTTCGGTCCGAAGCGGTTCAGGACATGATCAGTGTAGGGCCGAAGCTGATCCAGCGACCAGTCTTCGCTGGCCTCAGTGATCAGACCGGACAACTTGCAGTAAGCCCGCGTCTCGGCTGCGAGTGCGGACATGCCGTTCGCCCAGGCATCGAATTCGCCGTCCGCAATCCGGGGTTTCATGCAGTGATCGAGGACGACCGGCATGTCCGGGTATCGCTTCGACACGGTAAGAAAATTCTCCAGATGCTGCGGAAAACCAAGGGCGTCAAAGACAAGGCCAAGATCGGAGATGGTCTCATATGCCCATTGAACATCGTCGCGGAGCATCCAGTTCACGTCAGGAATGTCCTGGATCATTGGACGCACCCCAGTGAACTTCGGATGGTTTGACAAGCGTTCGAGGTGAGACCGTTGCCCCGCGTCCTCGAAGTCTATCCATCCCACAACCCCGGCCACGGTCGGGGTCGTGTCCGCGATCCCCAGAAGGTATTCCGTCTCCTCGATCGTCGGCGCGGCCTGTACAACAACTGTTTGATCGATACCAAAGGCGGCCAATTCTGGCGCGAGGTCGGCGGGCCCGTACGGCCTGTTCAGAATGGGATTGTCTTTCGGCATCCAGCCGTAATCGCCGCGCGCCGGGTGCCAATAGTGTTGGTGCGCATCTATCATGGGATCGGCGCCGCCTCCGAAACAAGTCCTTTCGCCTTCAAGGCTCGCCAGAACTCCTTCGGAATCTGTGCATCGAACCAATCGACGATCTGCGCCAACTCTGCCGCATTGCGCGGCCCGGGAATTACCGAGGTCACAATCCGATGCCCCAATGGAAACTGCAACGCCGCCGCCGGCAACGGAATCGAGAATTCGTCGGCCACCTCCCCGAGTGCCCGTGCCTTGTCGACAATGTCGGCGGGGGCCTTCGCATAGTTCCACATGTCGCGGCCCACTAGAACGCCTGAATTGAACGGACCGCCGCAGATGATCGAGGTGCCCGCTGCCTCGCATGCCGGAAAGAGTTCATCCACCGCAGTCTGTTCCAACAGCGTGTAGCGGCCGGCCAGCAGGAAGACGTCCCAATCGCCGATCCCAAGCGCATCCAGGCACACCTGGTTCTCATTCACGCCCAATCCGATGGCCTTGACTGCGCCGGAACTTCGCAACTCGTCCATCGCACCATAGCCGCCCTCGGCCAGGTCCCCGAAATGGCGCGCATTCTCTTCTCCGTGCTGGAATGCACCGATGTCGTGCGCCAGCAGGATATCGATCCGATCCAGACCAAGCCGCTGAAGACTGTCCTCATAGGCCCGCATGACGCCATCGTAGCCATAGTCATAGACGACATGAAATGGGAGCGGGTCGACCATGCCATAATCGCCTGGATTCTCAACGGCGCCCGGCTGGAGCAATCGGCCGACCTTGTCCGATAGAACAAAGTCGCCACCGCGCAGCATATCGCCAACAACGCGTTCGGATCGCCCGAAGCCATACCAAGGCGCCGTGTCGAAATAACTTATGCCCGCAGTCCTTGCCGCACGGATCAATTCGGCCGCCTGGGCATAGTCTAGATCGACGAAATTCCCACCAAGCGGCGCGCATCCAAGACCCAAAACGTTGATCGAAAGCGCCGTCTTTCCTACCCGACGTTTTTCCATTTCTGATCTCCTATCGCCTTTGATCATTCGACCCCGATTTACTTCAGGCACCGGATCGACAAGAGTACCTCGTGCGTTCTCCTCGGACACTTATCGCAAAATTCTAGCGGTGTGGCCAATATCCCGGATCAATTCATGGCTCGGCAACGCACTTCGTCTTCTCGGTACTCAGGAGCAAAACCCAGCGCAATTCGACCCGTCGGATTATCATTGAGAATGCTTGCCGGCTCATTTCTGTTCGACCACTCCGAAAGCAGCGCAGACCCGGTGACGTGCTGTTTCTGCCAACCAATACGGTCCACAAATTGTCCAGCGCGCACCAAGTGCGTGCGGTCCCGGACGGCGGACTTATCCTACCCGCCGGTCCAGGACGGGCTTCTGCGGATTGAGTGTGGCGGAGGCGGTGACAGGATGCGCATGACGTGCGGTCTCATGGCCCGTGACGCCGGACCACTGCCGCTTCTGGAAAACCTTCCTGATCTTCTCGTCATCAACGTTGAAAGCCACGAGAGTTGAAAATGGATCGAAGCGTCGGCAGCCATGGCAGGACGTGAACTGGCGGTGGGCAGAGTCTTGAGTAATGCCATGGTTGCCGGTCGGGCCTGATTGTTTGTGATCGAAGCACACCGCGTGCATACGGGAGAGGCCGCGACCTCATTGGGTTGGCTGAGTGGCATGGCGCACCCGCGCACATCGAAGGCGCTGGCAGGTATACGACGCGACCTCGCGGCCGCACTTTGGATCGAGGATCTCACAACTGAGGCCGGTGTTTCCCGATCCACGTTTGTCCACCGATACTCGAAAGTCCTTGGTGTTAGCCCGCGACGCTAAGTTCTTTCGCAGCGGATGAAGACGGCGGCGCTTCTTCTGCATGACAGCAATCAATCGATCTCTGACATCGCGCATCGGGTCGGCAATGACGCACCCGGGGACCTTTCACGCGCCTTCAAGCGGGAAACGGGCGAGGCTCTTCTTGATTGGCGGCAGGTCCAGGCGACTGCTGCTTGAATATCCCCAAATCACCAGTCAATTTTTCCACTGAACCTGAATGCCTGAAGCAAGGGTGTGACGCGAAATGCCGAGTCCCTTTGCGATTGAAGTATTCCGCCCACTCGCCAGGGCGAGGCATCCCCATCACCGCGCTGTCACGCAAGCGCGAGCAAATCCGGCGTTTAGGTCATGCGGCAAGGTCAAGCCGTTATTCGCACAGCCCCACCTGCTGCGTAGGTACTCCCCACAACAAAACGAGATGCCTATGCGATGACACAGCCCAAGTACCGCAACCGAACTCCTCAACCTGGTGACGTTCCTCTCCCGACCGGCGACACTCGGCAGCCGTGCTTTGACCCAACTCGAAAACCGAACCTCCGCCGCCTGGCTCATACCAAGAGGCGGGACTTCGGAGGCTCGATTGGCCGCGGCACTGCCGCACCAACTCCCATCAAAGGACCCCGAGTAATCCGCACGCTCACGACTCTGCTGATTTCATGCGCGATACCCGCCCCAGCGTTTGCAGCGGACGCGTCTGGGCAAGATAGGTCGGTCGCTTTCGACCTCACATTCGCTACTCACGTCGAAGCCGGTATCCCCGAACAAGACGTCTACATCCAGGGCCACTCGGCCACCAGCGAGGTTTTGCTCCCTGGACTGGACGCAAGAAGTACCGATGCGCCGCTCTTCTCTTCTGCCGAACCTCAGCCGCATGATCCGGCGGAACCCTCTGAGATTGGGCCATTCCCGAAAGGGTGCCCCGCTTGGTCAGACGTTCGGTGAATGTCTCGGCACATCCGGAACCGGCCACTACGGTGGCGAAGACGGCCTCGTGCCGAATGGCGTCCGTGCGCTTTGGCACTTCTTCATGGTCGTCGGCGAGACCGACCCATTCATCGGAACGTTTGATCTGCCTGTTGCCGCCCTCGACGGCAGCCGGTCGGTCGTCGTCGCGGATAGGGACGGACCGGCGAAGCTCGACCAGACCATTGCCTCCGCACTGCAGCTCTCAGGCGAACTGCTGACGGCGGGACTGGCGCTGAACTGGCACAGCGACGGTATGATCTACGGCGTCCTGCCGGGCGACTTTGGCGAAACCGCGCACATCCAGCTCTTCACCGACCTGCCGTCGGAGGCCGGTCTCTGAACCCAATCGGGCGCGGAGTAAACCGTTCTCCGCGCCCTCCAACTCCAAAATCGAAAGGATAGATACATGAATATCCAAACCGAGACGCGCCAGAAATACGGTTGATACGTTCAGGCCCTGCTCGGAGCGCGAACCGCGCTCGATGCGGCGCCCGCGGCCGCTCAGTTCACCTGGCGTGCTAACTGCGAGTGGGTGTACGGCGTGCACAGCCGGTCCACAATTGAGGGGTCCCACGGGCTCGGTGCCGAGCAGCGGCACACGACGGCGTTCACCAGCGATGCCGACCACCCGCCTCAGATTGCCGCGACCGACAATGCGGCCACGCCGGTCGAGATCGTTCTTTCCGCGCTCGCGAACTGCCTTATGGGCGGCCTCGCCGCGGTGGCGGAGAACCGCGGCATCAAACTGAATTCGGCAAAGGCAACGGTCCAGGTCCACACGTACCTAGCAGGCATCCTCGGCATCAACAATGAACATACCGAGGAGATCGATGATCTTGCGCGCTCTCGTCGCGTGCCGTCCGCCCAACCGATCGCAGGCGGCACAATTAACCTCAATGCGTTGCGTGCGATCGGTGTTAGGATCACCGGCCGGCTGTCGTCCTTCCGTAATGGCAAGGCGCTGTTTTCCGGCGGGCTGGCGCACCTGATTGCAGCCGCCGATCTCAAGATGCAACGGACGTTGGACCGGATCGACGACTGGATCGCGGCAAATCCCGATCTCCAAGGAACCGACGGTCGTTTTCGCCCCGAAACCACGGTTGTTCCGGCCACGCCACGGCTGTCCCTGCAACTCGACCGGGGATCGATCGCTACGATCATCTGGGCCACCGATTATGCACCCGACACCTCCTGGCTGGACCTTCCGATATCCGACGCAAGAGGGCGGCTACAACACGCTGACGGCGTGTGCCCGGTCCCCGGCGTCTTCGCCCTAGGGCTGCCGATCCTGCCACGACGTGCGTCCCACCAGATCTCCGCGGCCAGCGCCGACACCGACGACCTCTCACTTCTCATTGCCCGGCACTTCGAGGCTCGGCGCGCGGCTTGAAAAGCTTGAAGCGTTCAATTCGGTCAAGAACCGGCTAGCCCTCGCCGAGATCGAGGTTGCCGGACGGTCCAACGCGCTCAAACCGAGTCAGACCATTATAGAGGCAACCTTCGGAAATGCCGCTATTGGTCTTGCCATGGTCTGCGCCCGAAGGGGGTAACCGCTTGTCATCGTTATGGTCGAGAATTTCAGCCTTGAGCGACACAAGCTGCTGCGGCTCCTCGGCGCCAAGCTGATCCTGACACCCGCCACCGCACGCGCCGCCGGCATGTCCCGGGTCGCCGATCGGTTGGCGAAGAACCACGGCTGGTTCCTGTGCCGTCAGTTCGAGA
>JAAUYD010044525.1_pt1 | contig 10545 bp, 7 predicted proteins | sample 7278101 | NCBI WGS metagenome assembly JAAUYD01 (sample SAMN14350128, study PRJNA611818) | marine sediment metagenome | isolation source: surface marine sediment (0.6m) | place: French Polynesia: Moorea | collected 2018-08
CGGCCCTGCCGGTCCTGGACCATCATCCGGAATCCGCCGGCGTTGCCGATGCCCCGCACGGGAGGCGGCTCGATCACGAGCACGAAGGCGTCCTCGGTCTCCGCGGCGACACCCCACATGGCGTCCAGGAGCTCCCGGTAGCCGATGCCCCGTGCCTGGCGCTCCTCGAAGGAGGCGAACGTCGGGAAGATCGTTGCGGCGTTCGGAGCGTTCGTGAACGTCGCACCGGAGAAGCCCGCGAATCCGACGGCGTCCTCGATCCCATCCAGTGCGAGGAGCCGTTCGGTCACGGCCTGGGTCGTGCGGTCCGTGCGCTCGAGGTCGGCCCCGGGCGGCAGCTCGATGGCGACGATGGCGTACCCCTGGTCCTGGGAGGGAATGAACCCGCCGGGAACCAGACTGAACTGGAAACCGGTCAGGAGCAGCAGCCCGCCGTAGCCCGCGAGCACCAGGACCCGCCGCCCCAGCAACACGCCCACACCCCGGCCATACGCGTCCGAGGCGCGCTCGAGCGCCGCATTGAAGCGCCCCAACGCCCGCGTGACGAGCGAGAGGCGCGGCTTGCCCTCGCCCTCTTCCTCCGCAGCGCCGTCTCGATGGCTCGCTCCTCGCTCGAGGAGCAGCGCCGCGAGGGCCGGGCTGAGGGTCAGGGATACGAGGACCGAGATCATCGTCGCCGTGGCGATCGTGAGCGCGAACTGCTGGTAGAACTGACCGGTGATGCCGGTGACGAACGAGGCCGGCACGAAGACGGCCACCAGGACGAGCCCGAGCGCCACGAGGGCGGTGCCCACCTCGTCCATGGTGCGGTGCGCGGCCTCGCGCGCACGCAGCCCCTCCCTCATGTTCCGCTCGACGTTCTCGACCACGACGATGGCGTCGTCCACGACGATGCCGATGGCCAGCACGAGGCCGAAGAGCGTCAGCGTGTTGACGCTGAACCCGGCGGCGGCCATGACCGCGAAGGTGCCGATCAGGGACACCGGAATCGCGACGATCGGGATGATGGCGGCCCGCCAGCTCTGGAGGAAGATCACGATGACGAGAACGACGAGGCCCACGGCCTCGAAGATCGTCTTCACGACCGCGTCGACGGACTCGTCGATGAACTCCGTCGGGTCGTAGACGATCGCGTACTCGAGGCCGGGCGGGAACTGCGCCGCGAGCTCCTCCATCACCGATCGGAGCTCTGCGGCCGTCTCCAGGGCGTTCGTGCCGGGCGTCTGGAAGATCGGGAGCGCAATGGCGGGCCGATTCGCCAGGTATCCCCTCGTCGAGTAGCTCTGTGCGCCGAGCTCGATGCGGGCCACGTCGCGCAGTCGGACGATGCGGCCGTCCTCCTCGGCCTTGACGACGACGGAGGCGAACTCGTCGGGCGTCACCAGCCGACCCTGCGTTTGCACGCCGATCTCGAAGGCGTGAGGGGTGGCGGAGGGGGACTGGTTCATCACCCCCGCGGACACCTGGACGTTCTGGCTGCGTAGCGCCGCGACGACCTCGCCCGCAGTCAGGCCGACCGAATCGATGCGCTGCGGGTCCAGCCAGATGCGCATCGCGTACTCACTCGCGCCGAAGAGCCGGATCTGGCCCACGCCCTGGATGCGAGCGAGCCGGTCGCGGATCTGGAGCGTGGCATAGTTGGCGATGTAGAGCTGGTCGTAGGTGCCGTCGGGCGAGAAGAGATTCACGACCATCATCAGGTCGGGTGAGCTCTTCTGCGTGACGACGCCCAGCCGTCGCACGGGCTCCGGCAGCCGCGGCTCCGCGATGGCGACGCGGTTCTGGACCAGCACCTGCGCCTCGTCGAGATCCGTGCCCAGCTCGAACGTCACGGACAGGTCCAGGTTGCCGTCGCCGGTCGACTGCGACGACATGTAGATCATGTTCTCGACGCCGTTGATCTCCTGTTCGAGCGGGGTGGCGACGGTGTTTGCCACCACCTCGGCACTCGCGCCCGGATAGGAGGCGCGCACCTGGATGGTGGGAGGCGCGATTTCCGGGTATTGCGTAACCGGCAGCCCGGCGTAGGCGAGTCCTCCCAGCAGCGTGATCAGGACCGACAGGACGCCGGCGAAGATCGGTCGCTCGATGAAGAAGTGCGTGAAGCCCATGGACGCTAGCCGTCCGTGGCCTCGACGGGAGCCGGCTGGACGACGCCACCCACCCGGACCCGGTGGAACGCGCCCGCCACGACGCGCTCGTCTCCCTCCAGTCCTTCCCGCACGATCCGCTTGTCGTCGATGATCGGTCCCAGGGTGATCCAGCGTCGCTCGACCCGCCCTTCCCCGTCGACCACGAAGACGAACTGGCGGGACTGGTCGAACTGGACGATGTGGTCCGGGAGCAGGATGGCCTCGTACAGCCCGCTTCCCTGCAGGCGCAGCCGACCGAAGACGCCGGGCTGGAGGAAGGAGCCCGGGTTCGCGAGCACGGCACGTCCCTCGAGGGTGCCCGAAGACGGGTCGAGCTCGTTGTCGACGAAGTCCATGACGCCGTGGTGCTCGAAGTCCTGCTCGTCGAGCAGCTTGACGCTGACGGCGTTCGGCGTGGTGCGCGACGTGGGGCGCGCGCCGCTCTCGCTCAGGCGGGTGTACTTCAGGAAGTCGGTCTCGCTCACCTCGAAGACGAAATAGATCGGGTCCTCCTGTACGATCGTCGTCAGGAGGGTCGCCGACGCGTCGCCACCACTGATGAGGTTGCCCCTGTCCACGAGCCGTTCTCCCACACGGCCGGAGATCGGGGCGCGCACCTCCGTGTACTCCAGGTCGAGCGCCGCTTCGGCAACCGCGGCACGCCCTCTCGCCACGCGTGCAGCGGCGGAGGCACGCTCGGCATCGGCCCGGTCGAAGGCGTCCTGCGCGATGGTTTCGCGCGCGAGCAGCCGCTCGGCACGCACGGCCTCTACCTCGGACAGGTCGTTCTCGGCCACAGCCTCGGCAAGCCCGGCTCTCGCCGCATCGAGCGCGATGCGGAACGGTCGCTGGTCGATCACGAAGAGAAGATCGCCCTCTTCGACCAGCTGCCCCTCCTGGAAGGCGACGCGGTCGAGGTAGCCGCTCACCCGAGCACGAACCTCGACGCGCCGGATGGCTTCGAAGCGGCCCGTGTATTCGTCGTACTCGACCAGGCTGCGGCGCTCCGGCGCGATCACAGGCACCTCGGGCAGCGCGTCCTGCGCGAGGGCGGAGCCGCTGGAGAAGACGAGGAGCAGCCCCATGGCGAGCCACGCACGGAGCTGCCTGTTACGCTGCGTCTCGATTCCGAGCGCGCGCGAGACCGCGCTCGATCCCGCGCCCGACCTCCGAGGTGACATGATGCGATGGCGATTCGCGGTGTGCGTCAGCATTCTCCTTGCCTTTCCGGGCACGCTACCGGCGGCGGCGCTCGAGGTCGGCGACCCGGCGCCGCCTTTCGAGCTTCGCGGCACCGACGGGCGAAGCCACTCCCTCTCGGACTTCGTCGGGAAGACGCCCTTCATCCTGGCCTGGTACCCGCGCGCCTTCACGAGTGGGTGCACCCTCGAGTGCAAGTCCATGACCGAAGACGGGCACCTGATCCGGGCGTTCGGATTTCCCTATTTCATGGCGAGCGTCGACGAGATCGAGGAGAACGAGAGATTCGCCAGCGCGATGAAGGCGGACTTTCCCCTGCTCAGCGACCCGACGAAGGAGGCAGCGCGAGCCTACGGCGTCCTTCACCAGGAGCGCTTCGCTCTCCGCACCACCTTCTACATCGATGCCGACGGGCGCATCCTCCGGATCGACCGCAACGTCGATCCAGCGACGGCGGCCCCCGACATCGCGGCGGCGCTCGAAGCGCTCGGGTTCCAGCGCACGCCCGAGGTTCGCAACCCGGAGGACGATCGGCCGCGGCTTGGCGACCCTCCCGCTCCGGGCGGCGGGAGCTCGTAGCGGACGTTTCTCGCGGTGAATGCGCCCCATGCCGCGCCCAAACGCTTCCAGTGGGTTCCTCTCTACCTCCGGGCGCCGATGCGGGCCGGACGTCGCGTCATGTCGGGCGTCGCCCTGAAGCGCTCCCGGACATTCCGCGTGCGCCGCAGCCGGACGCCGGAGACTATGGCCTCCGCGATCCATCGACGAATAGGAAATGTTCGAGCTGGAGTTCGGGAATATCGAAGCGAGAGGGGCGGGCGGGGCGCGCGGCGGCGCTCTGCCTTCCTTGCCGCGGGCTCGCCGGCCGACGAGTGGGGTAGACCGCATGCGGCTCAGCGCGTGCAGTCGACACTTTCGAGTCCGGTCGACCACGATCCACAGGGGGCAGGCCGGGAGCGAGGGATGGGAGTCCGCATCGGGGGCGGCATGGTGGGCCTGCGGGCCGGGAGCGGCCTGGTGGGCCTGCTGGCTCTGCTGGCAGCCGGCTGTGTGCCGCGCCTCGAGATCGCGAGCCCCCCGGACCTCTCCGCCCTCGACCCGTCCCTGCCGGAGGTCCCGATCGAGATCCACCTGGGTGCCCCCCTGGGCGCCGCCGGCCGGCTCCAGGTCACCCTGCTCGCCGGGATCGACGACCCTGCGGGATCGGTGACGGAGATCAGCGGCCGCTTCGATGTCGTGGGGACCGTGGCGACGGCCCGACTCGACCCGGCGACAGAGCTGCGAGAGGGCCGCAACGCCTTGTTCGCGAGCATCGACCGGGACGGAGACGGCATTCCCGAGCAGGTGGTGTCCTCCGCCTTCTCGTACGAACCGCGCATCGACGCCTCCCTGGCCGACCGCTGCGATGTCCTCGATCCCGCCCATTGCATGTACCCCTTCCCGAGCGACTTCTTCACCGTCGCCGACGGGGCAACGGACACGGGGCGCCGAATCCACTTTCCGCCCGAGTCCACACCGCGAAACCGCTTCGGAACGGCGATGGATCCCACCGAGTGGAATCGCAGCGACGGCTTCAGCCCCGGGCCCATGATCCAGACGTCCGTCCCGGGCGTGGATCTCGCAAAGACCGGCGCCGCGCCGATCACGGACATCGCGCGCTCCCTGGATCCCGATGCACCCATCGTGTTGATCGACGCCGAGACCGGCGAGCGTCAGATCTTTTACGCGGAGCTCGACGCCAACGCGACGGACGCCGAGGGGCGCGCGCTCTTCATCCGACCGGCGAAGAACCTCGAGGACGGCCGGCGCTACATCGTGGCACTCCGATGGATGCGCGATGCTTCCGGGGCGCTCCTTCCGCCCGAGCGCAGCTTCGAGGTGTATCGCGACCGCATCGGGACCCACCAGCCCCTCCTGGAGCAGCGACGCCCCCACATGGAGCAGCTCTTCGCCGAGCTCTCGGACGCCGGGATCGAGCGGGATGACCTGCATCTCGCCTGGGACTTCACGGTGATCAGCACGCGGAGCCTGCACGAGCGCATGCTCCACGTAAGGGACGATGCGTTCGGTCGCTTTCTCGGCGGAGCCGCGCCCGTGTTCGACGTCACGAGCGTGGAGGATCGAGCCGGAAGCGACACCCGCATCCTGCGACGCGTCGAGGGCACCTTCGAGGTCCCGCTGTACCTCACGAACGGGGGCACGTCCGGCGACACCCGGCTCTACTGCGAGGATGCCTCGGGCGCACCGCGCATCTGCCAGGGAGACGAGCTTCCCTCCCAGGCCGGAAGCGAGGTGTTCACGGCGCGCTTCCTCTGCGTGATTCCCCGCTCCGTCAGCGCCGACGGCGGCGACCCGGTCGCGCCCGGACGCGCCGGCATCTACGGCCACGGCTTCCTCGGGGATGCCGGCGAGGTGTACGCCGGCAACGTGGCCGACATGGCGTTCGAGCACGGCTTCGTCTTCTGTGCGACCGATTGGGTGGGCCTCACGGAGAACGACGTCTTCGCCTTCATCAGCGCGCTGAACGAGATCGGGCTGAGCCCGCTCTTGGTCGACCGTCTGTACATGGGCCTGCTCAACACCCTCTTCCTGGGTCGGCTGCTGATCCATCCCGACGGCTTCGCTTCGGACCCCGCCTTCCAAGCCGGCGCGGCGGGAACCCCCGTCATCGACACGAGCGACCTCTTCTTCGACGGCAACAGCCAGGGAGGCTTCCTCGGCGGTGCCGCGACGGCGCTCGCCCAGGACTGGAGCCGCGCCGTGCTCGGCGTCGCGGGCATGAACTTCAGCATCATCGCCAGGCGGGCATCCCAGGCGGCCCAGTTCGAGCCGGCCTTCGGCTACCCGCCGGGCTTCGAGCGCAGCCTGATCATCGGGCTGCTGCAGATGCTGGTGGATCGCGTCGAGACCAACGGCCACGCGAACCATCTCACCCGGGACCCCTACCCGGACACGCCCGTCAGCCAGGTCCTGATGCACATGGCCTTCGGCGACTTCCAGGTCGCGAACATCTCGTCCGAGATCGAGGCCCGCACCATCGGCGCTCACATCCGCGAGCCGGCCCTCGAGGCGGGCAAGAGCAACGACGTCGAGCCCTTCTTCGGCATCCCGCCGATCCCCTCCTTCCCCTTCGACGGCTCCGCCATCGTCGTGTGGGACAGCGGCAACCTGGCACCCCCGGTCGACCTGCCTCCCATGCCCCAGGGCAACCCCGAGCTCAGCGCCTGCGCCCTCGACCACGACGAGGACCCCCACGAGTGCCCGCGTCGACAGCCCGCCGCACGGCTGCAGAAGTCCGAGTTCCTGCGCACCGATGGCCGGGTGATCGAGGTCTGCGGCGCCGGGCCCTGCCTGGCACCGCTTCCCTGAGGGGCACCCGGCTCGGGTGCCACATCCAGGGCCTCGAGGGCCACGTAAGGAGGTGGGAAGGAGCCTGGCGCGAGGTGCCCCATGCGTGCTCGAACCGCCCTCCTCTCTCTCGTCCTGGCGTCCCTGATCCTCCCGAGTCAAGCCTCCGCCCTGCGGATCGGATTCGACCAGTTCGGCTCGTCGAGCCTCTTCAGCACGCTCGGCGCGAGCTCGTTGTTCGGCTTCGACTGGAGTGCAGGATGGGCCACCAACAACCTCCTGGACCCCGTCGGAGGGAACCTGGCGGTTCCGATCAGCGGCCAGACGTCGGCCTACAACGCCAACGGCGGGTCGCTCTTCATCGATCTCCCCTCGCCGCGCGACTTCGTCGGCGGCTTCTTCCGACCCCTCGACCTCGACGGTGCCCCCGCCACGTCGCTGCAGCTGCTGGCCTTCGACGACAACGGCCAGCTCCTGGGCCAGAGCGGACTGACGCCTCTGTCCGGGACCTGGCAGTTCATCCCGGCTGGAGTCCCCGGCGTATCGCGCATCGAGCTTCGCCCCGGTAGCCCGGACACGTTCTTCCAGGTGGATGACTTGCGCGTCGCGCCGGAGCCCGGTGGCGCGTTGGCGCTGGCTGCGCTTGGGTTGGGCCTCGGTGCCAGCCGCCGTCGGCCTGGTCCCGCCACGCCAGGCTCCGCGTCCCCTCCGCGAACGCTCTGACCTTCCTGGCAGACACGGCGAGTTCTGCTCTCACCGCGCTCCACCTCGCGCCACGGTCCGACCACGTGGGGTGAGCGTGCGCCTCCCCTGCCCCGCCGCGCAACAGCCCGCGCGCTGGCAGGCTACGAGGTCCCGCCTCGCTTGGCACGCGCCTTGCTCCTTCCAGGGTTGGCCGTGCCTTGCCATTACCGGACATCGTCGATCCTCTCCCAGCCCCGAGTCTCGGCCCCGAGTCTCGGGCGCATGACGGCACTCGCCGTTGCTCTGCTGGCCGGGCAGCCCTCGTTCGGAGCTCCCGCCGACGCCACCTTCGAGGAACGCTTCTTCTGCGCGGGAGAGATCGAGGGGACCGATCTGGCGCTTCCCGAGACGCTTCCGCTCGACGTCTCCTGGACGTCCATCCCCCTGGGCCATCCGTTCCGGGCCACCGGAGCCGCCGAGACGCGCGGGATCTTCCCCCAGGCCAGCATCGACCTCGCGTCCGAGGGCCTCATCGGCGGCTCTCCCGGGTCGTCCCGGGAGAGCTGCCGGGGGGACGCCACGGTGATCTACGAGGTGGAGGTCCGACACGACACCGGCACGGCCGCGCGCAGCGTCCCTCTGCTGATCGGGACCCGCGGCCGGGTCTCGACCTCGGCATCGTCCTGGGGCAGCAAGATCTCGGCGTTCGCGCACTTCAGGCTCACGCCCCTCAGCGGAGGCACCGTGACGGGCATCGTCGCCACGGGCTGCTCGGGTACGGCCCTCTCGGGCTGTGGGAGCCTGCCCGTGAACGACGGCTTCGACCGGGTGGTCCGCAAGGACGTGATGGTGCCCGCAGGGGCCGGCGCGACCGAGATCCTCGAGGTCTTCATCCGGAGCGGCGCCGGTTCCAACGTGTTCGTGCAGATCTACACTCCGCCGTCGTCGGAGCCGGACCGCGCCGGCAGCGCGAGCGCGACCGCATGGATCGACCCCGTGGTCTGGATCGATCCCACCTGGGAGCACGCCCACGAGTATTCGCTCGCTCAGAGCCCGGGCATCGGGGCCGCGCCCGACGGTGATCTCGACGGCGTGCCCGACGACTTCGACAACTGCATCGACGTCGAAAACCCCGACCAGGCCGACTTCGACGCTCCCGAGGACGACGACACCTCGCTCGAGGGCGTGCAGCACTACGGCGACGCCTGCGATGCCGACCTGGACGACGACGGCGTCGTCGGTCCGTCGGACTTCTTCTCCGTGTTCCGACCGTGTCTGGGAGCAGACCTCGACCTCGTTCCCGACTGCGCCGAGGCCGACCTGGACGGCGACGGCGTCGTTGCCCCGTCCGACTTCTTCGGCCGGCTCCGCCCCGCGCTCGGCAGCGCACCAGGACCCGGCATCAGCGACCCACCGTAGGCAGGCTGCTGCGCTGGGGCTGGGGCTCTTCGCCAGCCGTCGGCCCGGTCGTCGCGCGCGATAGCGCTCCAGCGCGAGGCGATTGGAAGCGCCAGGCCTTCTCTCTTCAGCGCCCGTCGACCTCTTGGATCGGCTCGCCGACCCGCGTCAGCAGCTGGAAGTAGGCTTCCGGTGCGCCCATGATCTGCAGGCCGGCTACGGGAGTGACGATCGCCTGGGCGCTCGGATGGGCGCGGCGGATCCGGACCACGCTCGCGGAGACGGAGACCTCGACGCCATCGGGCAGTCGGAGCCTCAGGGAAACCACGGAGCCGGTGGGTGGCAGCGCGCGCATCTGTACCTGCAGTCCATTGGCCGAGAGGTCCGATACCCAGCCCGCGCAGCCGCCGCCCTTCCACTCCAGACTGCAGGCGATGCGGCGTCGCGCTCGCTGGAAGCGGCGCCTCTCGGCCACGGCTCCCCCCTTCATCGTGCCGCTCCATGCTGCGCCGCTTCCGGATCTCCGATCTCCTGAGGCGTGTCGAGGGCTCCGAGCTCGACGAGCAGGTCGTCCAGCGTGGGCGACTCCTGCGTCTGTCGCTCGAGCAGCCCGTCGAGCTGCGACTCGCTCAGGTAGCCCAGAGACAGCGCGACCTCGCCGAAGCGACGGTTGCGACCGGCGACGGAGTCTTCGAGCTGCTCGTCGAGGATGTGCAGGACGGGCCCGATCCCCAGCAGCCCTTCGCGGAGCGCGAGGTGGCCCAGAGGCACCCGCGCGGCTCGATACCGATCCAGTGCCTCGAGGGCGACGGACGCCGATATCCAGTTGTACGTGACCAGAACACGAGGCAAGGCCATGAGTCCTCCTGAAACCGATGCCGGACCCTCACTCCATCGGGGCCAGAAGGCGCGTTCTGGAGTCGCCTTCCCGACACGCAGGTTCAGGTTTCAGCAGCCGGCAGCCGTCGGCGAAGTCCGCGCGAATCAGGAAGATTTCGAGGCGTCGGAGCGCACGGGCGAGCGCCCCCGGTTCGCCTCTGTCGGGGAGGCTCTCAGGTCTCCCCGCTGCCCTCGTCGTCGGAGCACGTGCCGGCCGGACGCGCGACCAGGCCCAGGACCATGCGCAGCAGCAGGTCGGGGAACTCGGGATCGGACAGGTACTTCGGGCGCTCTCGCAGGGTCGTCACCAGGAGGCCGCCCAGGGCGCGGGTCACCAGGAAGGCGGCGCGTTCGGGGCTCTGGATCGCGAGCTCGTCACGGTGGCACGCCAGGATCATGCCCACCCACTCCGTCGCCCGGTCGGGCCCGGCGGGATGGAAGGTGCTCAGCGTGCAGCGGACGGCGTGATCCCGGTAGAACTCGGGATGCATCCGGTGGAGTCGCCGATGTCGCTTGACCGCGGTGTCGACGATCAGGCGCAGGGCCTCCTCGAGGGGAAGCGCCGCGAGCTTGGGAACCCAGGAGACGGCCTGCTCCCAGAACTCCTCGTGTTGCCGGCGATAGACCGACTCGAGCACGTCGTCCTTGTCCTCGAAGTACTGGTAGAGCGAGCCGACGCTCACCCCCGCGCGCTCTGCGATCCGCTTGGTGGTCAGGTTCTCCGGGCCGTCCTCGCGCAGGACGAGCAGTCCCGCCTCGACGATGGCGTCGACCATGTCCCTGGCGCGTGCCTGGCGAGGGGTGCGTCTGCTCTTGCGCGGCTCTTCCCGCAATGCCCTGGGTCCGGGGTTGGCGTGGTCCCCACCCGCACCACGCACAAAGACCCACGCGACATCGGCAGGAC
>JAAUYD010081262.1_pt1 | contig 10545 bp, 13 predicted proteins | sample 7278101 | NCBI WGS metagenome assembly JAAUYD01 (sample SAMN14350128, study PRJNA611818) | marine sediment metagenome | isolation source: surface marine sediment (0.6m) | place: French Polynesia: Moorea | collected 2018-08
TAAGTCGGCAGGGACGCCGACTTAAGTTTCTCGTATCAACCTAATGAAAGGAGATGCGAGGGTTGGAGGAGCCATCCCCGAGCGATTAGGGATGACTCGCGAGCAATACTAGGTTCGCCCTGCATTCCTTGGTGTGACCAGCTTCACAAATCACTTGGCGCAACAGAAAAGGGCGCCGTTAGGCGCCCTAAGCTGAACAAAACTGGGGTATTAAGTTAACTTGTAATCAGTCTTCCGCGTCGCCGCGCAGTTCAGCGATGTAATCCTGCAGTTTGCGCTGCTCAACTTGCTGCTTCAGAACCTCACCAACGCTCTCAAACGGAGGGGGCGTAGACTGCCGCGAGTCCTCGCGAAGAATGACATGCCAGCCAAACTGGCTCTGGACCGGGCTCTCTGAATACGCGCCATCTTCGAGCGCAGCAACAGCATTCGAAAACTCAGGGACCATACGTTCAGGCGTGAACCAACCAAGATCGCCGCCGGATGGGCCAGAAGGTCCGGTCGACTTTTCCTTGGCGAGTTCAACGAAGTCGGCGCCACCGTCGAGTTCGGCAATCAGTGCAGCGGCTGCCTCTTCAGTTTCGACGAGGATGTGGCGTGCCTTGAACTCCTGAGGCGCGAGTCCGGTTTGCTCATCATAGAGTGCGCGCATCTCCTCCTCTGTGGCAGGGTTCTGCTCGAGGTAATCCGTGGCGACAGCCTGCGCCAGCAAGCCGCGGCGCTGCAATTCCATCTGAGACTTGACCTTGTCGGTCTGCGCCAGTTCCAGGGCTTTGGGACTACTGGTCAAGGCGTAGATGTCCAGCAGCTGATCGCGCATGTCAGCCAGCTCGTCCGGCGTTGCCTCAGTCGACGGCTTACCCAGGCGGGTCTCCATGTAAGCGTTTAGAACGCCGGCATCGATGCTCATACCGTCTGCATTGTCGGCGGCTTCGTCCTGCGTACCGGCACCATTCTGGGTGCAAGCCGCGAGTGTGACCAGTAATGCTGTTGCGCCTACAGCGCGCAGCATGGATTTTGCGCTGGTCGCACCGGCGCTCGTGGAAGTTGTCATAGTGATTCCTCGTTGCGAAGTTCGGGCATGATATACGATTGACACGCTCAGACTAGGGAATTCCCGGGAATTTTAGGGTTGTCTTGCGTGGGCTATGCTTCGTCCGGCGTCCTGGCGTTGATGCGCAGAGCGTGAATGTCCGTTTCCATCATCTCTCCAAGGGCGTCGTAGACCTGCCGATGACGAGCAAGGGGGCGATTGCCGGCAAACGCGTCAGACACGATTGTGACGTCGAAATGGCCTCTGCCGTCCTGTGCGCCGGCGTGGCCGGCATGCAAGTGGCTTTGGTCTTTGACGAGCAAATGGGTCGGCGCAAACGATGCCGTAAGGATGGCTTCGATTCGCGAGACGCGATCCGCACTCATGGCAACACTCTCTTGAACGGTTTGACGATAACGTTGGCGTAGGCGCCAGCGGCGACATACGGATCGGCATCGGCCCAAGCGCGTGCGGCTTCCAGCGATTCGAACTCTGCAATTACCAGGCTTCCTGTGAAGCCAGCGGGTCCGGGTTCCATGCCATCAACGGCAGGGTGCGGACCAGCGACCAGCAGGCGACCCTCATCAGCCAGAGCTTTCAGTCGCGCTATGTGGCCGGGGCGCGCGGAGGCGCGTTTGTCGAGCGAGTCTGCAACGTCTTCGCTGAGAATTGCGTACCACATATCAGGCTTCCGCATCCTCGTCGGCTTCGTCGTCGCCAATGATGTTCGCGATCCAGAGTGTCTGTGCGAGCATGAAGACGAAGGTAATGGCCATGAGCCCGAAGACCTTGAACGTGCCCCAGGTCTTCTCTGAATAGTTGTACGCCACGTAGATATTGAGGACGCCGGCGAAGATGAAGAACGCGACCCAGATGAAGTTCAATCGGCGCCATTGGGTCGGCGACACTTTCTCGAGATTCAGTCCTTCAACGAGTCCGAAGAATCGCTGTGCCAGTGGCTTATCGCCAATCCAGTGGCTCGCAAGAAAGGCCAGCGCGACAACCCAATAGAAGGCCGTTGGCTTCCAGTACGTGAAGTAAGGATTGCGGAAGTACAGGGTCAGTCCGCCGAATATCAGGGCGAATACGGTCGACCACAGGTACATCTTGTCGATCGAGCCGGTCCGGATCGACTTGACAGCCAGGCCGATCGGCATCGTGATCATCAGTACGACGACAGCGGCATAGATGTCCTTCAGGAACAGCGTTCCCAGGAAAGCCAGCAGCGGAAAGAATTCGAAAAGCATGTTCATGACGGGCGCGAATAATAACGTACAAATCAGGCTATGCGCGAGGCGGCAGCTACCCTACAATCCGCGCGTGGCGAAACTGATCGAAGTTCATCCACGCGACCCGCAGCCGCGGCGCGTGAAGAAGATTGTCGAGAGGCTCCGAGAGGGCGCGCTGATCGCGTACCCGACGGACTCGAGCTATGCGCTTGGCTGCCATATTGGTGACAAGAAGACGATCGAACGCATTCAGCGAATTCGCAAGAAGAGCAAGCGCCATAACTTCACGCTGGTCTGCAAGGACCTGTCAGAGATCAGCGTGTATGCGCGCGTCGACAACTGGGCGTACCGCCTGATCAAGTCGCTCACACCAGGGCCGTACACATTCGTGTTGCCGGCGACGCGACAGCTGCCCAAGATGCTGCAGAATCCAAAGCGCCGCACTATCGGTATCCGCGTGCCCGACCATCCGCTGGTGTCGGCCATGCTCGATGAGCTGGGCGAGCCGATCATGAGCTCGACCCTGTCGCTGCCGGGTGACGACATGCCGTTGACCGACCCGATCGAGATCGAGGAGCGGATTGGCCACCAGATCGAGATCATCGTCGACGCCGGCCCGACCGGCATTGAGCCGACCACCGTTCTGGACCTGTCAGGCGGGGCTGTGGACGTGCTCAGGCTCGGTCGGGGCGATGTGAGCCAGTTCACCTGACACCCCGCAGATGCGATAGAATGCCGGCATCGCAGCCGGAACCCCTATGAAACCCGATCTCAAAGTCGTAAACCCTGAAGACGCGCCCAAGCCGCCGCAGGACGAGAAACAGTCGCCCGCGCAGGCCGAAATGCCGTTTGCCGTGGTCGATGGCGAGCCGGTTACCCAGCTGCCGCAGGATCTCTACATTCCTCCGTACGCGCTGCAGGTGTTCCTCGAGGCTTTCGAGGGCCCGCTCGATCTTCTGCTGTACCTGATCCGGCGCCAGAACATCGACATTCTGGATATCCCGATTGCCGAGATCACCAAGCAGTACGTGCAGTACATCGAGCTGATGAAGGAGCTGCAGCTCGAGCTGGCCGGCGAGTACCTGCTGATGGCCGCCATGCTGGCAGAAATCAAGTCACGCATGCTGCTTCCGCGTCCCGAGACACACGAGGAGGAGGAGGAAGATCCTCGCGCAGAACTGGTTCGACGCCTGCAGGAATACGAGCGCTACAAGAAAGCCGCCGAGGACCTGTCCGATTTGCCACGTCTGGAGCGCGATACCTTCGTTGCGTCCGCCGAGTCGCCGGAGCGCAAGGTCGTCACGAAGTTGCCCGAGGTCACACTCAAGGAGCTCCTGCTCGCGTTCCACGATGTCCTGAAGCGCGCCGAGATGTTCTCCAATCTCCACATGCAACGCGAACCGCTGTCGGTTCGTCAGCGCATGAGCGAGATTCTGTCGCGCATCAAGTCCAGCAACTTCACAGGATTCAGCGACCTGTTCGACCCCGAAGAAGGTCGCATGGGCGTTGCCGTCACCTTCATTGCCATTCTCGAACTGTTACGCGAATCGATGGTTGAGGTCGTTCAGTCCGAAGACTACGCACCACTGCATGTGCGGGCCGCATCGTCTGTGCACCTGGTCGCCGACGAGGGCGAGCCGGTCGAGGCGATGCCGCAGGAATAGCACCGAGTTACACGATTCATGGAAGCCACCGAGATTAAGCATTTTGTCGAGGCTGCGCTGCTGGCTGCAGGGCGTCCTCTGAGCATCGATCAGCTCAAGGGGCTGTTCGATCAACGCATGGCGCCCGAGAAAAGCGAGATTCGAAAAGCGATAGCGACGCTCAACGAAGAATACGAAGAGCGCGGCATCGTTATTGCGGAGGTCGCGTCCGGGTTCCGCATGCAGGTGAAGGCCGCGATGGCAGATCGTCTGCAGAAGCTCTGGGAAGAGCGGCCACCGCGTTATTCGCGTGCGCTGTTCGAGACCCTGGCGCTGGTGGCCTACCGGCAACCGATCACGCGCGGCGATATAGAGGAGATCCGTGGGGTCACGGTCAGCTCGAATATCGTGCGTCAGCTCCTCGAACGCGACTGGATCCGCGTCGTGGGCCATCGGGATGTGCCGGGTCGACCGGCCATGTTCGGTACGACCAAGTCGTTCCTCGATTACTTCGGCCTGAAGAAACTCGACGACTTGCCGCCGCTCGCAGACCTGTCCGACTGGGAAAGCCTGCGCGTGCAGCTCAACTTGCCTGAGGTGGAAGACCAGGTTGAGACCGGTCCGGATATCGCGGCGGAGGCGGCTGCGCATGATTTGCCAGTGCTCTATCCCGAAGACGAGGCGGAAGAGGGCGAGTTCCCGGATGAGGAAGCAGTGGCCGAGGCGGTCGAGCGGGCGCAGGCGATCGAGAGCATCCCGGAACTGAATCCGGAACCGGAAGAGCCTGAGGCCGCAGAGGACGAAGCCGAGGCGCTCGAGGACGAACTGGTCGTCAACAAGTGGCCGGATCCGCTTGGCTGATCGAGTGCAGAAAGTGCTGGCAGCCGCCGGGCACGGATCTCGCCGAAAAGTAGAAACCTGGATTCGGGAAGGGCGTCTCGTTATCGACGGGCGCGTGGCTGAATTGGGCGATCGCATCGACGGCAACGAGCACATCACACTCGATGGCCGCCCATTGTCGTTGAAAGGGCTGAAGCAGCCGCATCGCCACATCATCTACAACAAGCCAGGGGACGAGGTAACGTCACGGGAGGACCCCGATGGCAGGAAGCTCGTTTTCGACGCGCTGCCGCGCCTGAAGGGCGCTCGCTGGATTGCGGTGGGCCGTCTAGACCTTGCTACGACCGGTCTGCTGATCTTCACGACCGATGGCGCGCTCGCAAATGCGCTGATGCACCCGTCAGCTGAGATCGTCCGCAAGTACGCGGTACGCGTACATGGCAATCCGACAACGGAAGAGCTTTCCAGACTGCGTAAGGGTGTCACGCTTGACGATGGCGAAGCGCATTTCGACTCTATCGAGGCAGGCGGAGGCGAGGGCGCAAACCGCTGGTTTGATGTGACCCTCAAAGAGGGCCGCAATCGCGAGGTCCGCAGGCTCTGGGAAGCCGTTGGCTACGAGGTAAGTCGTTTGATTCGTGTCGCCTACGGGCCAGTGCAATTGCCGCGCAAACTGCGCCGAGGTCGCTACGAGGAACTGAGTGCTTCGAAAGTGCGCGCGCTGTATCGAGCGGCAGGTATTACTGACAGTCGAAGCTCTCGCCGGTAATGCCTTTGCTGTCCGGGCCTAGCAGGTAGATATACGGCGCGAGAATTTCTTCCGGGTGCTTTAGCTTGTCGCGGTCTTCAGCCGGGTACGCCGCGAGACGCATGTTGGTGCGCGTCGCACCCGGGTTGATGCAGTTCGGGCGCAGCTTGTCGTGTCGATGCTCATCGGCGAGCACCTGCGAGAGCCCCTCGGTCGCGAACTTGGACACCGCGTACGCGCCCCAGAATGCTTTGCCGGTTCGGCCAACACCGCTGCTCGTGTATATGACCGACGGGTCGTCGGACTGAAGGAGTAACGGCAGGAACACCTGTGTCAACGCAAATGTCGATGTGACATTGACGTGCATTACCTTTTGCCAGAGCACGGCATCGTACTGCTCAATCGAATAACGCTCGCCGAGGATGCTCGCATTCAGGACGAGTCCGTCGAGACGCCCGAATTCGGATTCGATGCTCTGGGCAAGCGACGTGTATTGCTCGGCATTCGCCGACTCAAGATCCATGACGGCGATAGATGGTCGTGGTGCACCGTCAATTTCCTCGATGGCATCGTAGATTTTCTCGAGTTTCGGAACCGACCGTCCGTGCAGGACAACCTGTGCGCCTAGCGACGCGGCTTCGAGCGCGAGCGCCTTGCCGATGCCGTCACTGGATCCCGTAATCAGGATAATGCGGTCGGCGAGGATATTGTCGGAATAGGTGTAAGAGCGGGGGTCTGTACTCAAGAATCGTTTCCTTCGATCATGCTGCGGGGAACCGATTCGACGGTTTCCAGTTTCTCGATGTCTTTCGGTGCGTGCGCACCGAGTTCCGTGAACTTGCGCGCGCCAGGTAGTACCTTGCGCTCTAGCGAGCCGACGGCCTTGTTGAAATTGTCGACGCTGCTCGACAGCTGACGGCCAACACGATTCATGTGCGTGACAAACGTGGCCAGTCGCCCATAGAGATCCTCGGCGAGTACGCGGATCTCTCGCGCATTGTCCGCGAGAGCCAGTTGGCGCCAGCCGTAGGCGACCGCCTTGAGCAGCGCCACAAAGCTGGTCGGTGTCGCGAGGATGATCTGTCGTGACAGCGCGTATTCGATCAGGTCGGGTTCTTCGCCAAGCGCTGCGCTCAGGAACTGGTCGCCGGGAATGAACAGGATCACGAACTCCGGGCTTTCCTCGAACTGCTCCCAGTACGCCTTGGTCGAAAGCATGCGGATATGGGCACGTACATTCTTGGCGTGGCGTTCAAGCCCCAGTTTGCGCTGCGCGTCGTCCTTCGCCTCGGCCGCCTCGAGGTAGGCGTCCAGCGGCGTCTTCACGTCGACCACGAGCTGCCGCTGGTCGGGCATGTTGACGATCATGTCGGGACGAATGATCTGGCCGTCGCTGACGGTGTGGACCTGCTCGATGAAGTCGCAGTGCTCGACCATGCCGGCGAGTTCGACGAGACGGCGCAACGTGATCTCGCCCCATTGGCCGCGGACCTCGGGGCGCCGGAGCGCCTTGACGAGATTCTGGGTTTCCTCGGTCAGTGACTTCTGGCTGAGCTGCATGGCCTCGAGCTGGTGCTTGATGCCACCGTAAGCCTCGCTCCGCGCCTTCTCGAGTTCCGCTATTTGCTTGTGCGAGGACTCGAGCGCATCGCGAATCGGCTTAACGAGTGCCTCAACAGCTTTCTCGCGCTCGCTGAGTTCGGCCTTGGCCTTCTCTTGCTGCGTGCCCAGGTTTTGCTCGGCCAGCTTCAAGAACGTATCGCTGTTGGCACGGAGTGACTGATTCGAGATGTCCGTGAATGCCTGCGTCAGTTTCGCGTTAGCAAGCTCGAAAGCTGCCTCGCGTTCTTCCTGCAGGTCCTGCTGGCTCTTCAGGCGCGTCTCCAGGTCCGCGATGTTGTCCTGCAGCCCGGCAGCACGACGTCGGGCGATCAGCCAGGCAACCAGGGCGCCGAGCAGGGCGCCGATCGCGAGCGCAGGTGCGCCCACTTCCAGGTAGACCGGGTCAATCGAGACAGAAATCATCAGGGCTAAAGATTAACCGCTTTGAGGATGATTTGGGTAAGTTCTTCAGTGTCAGGCGCGATGATGTCAGCGCCCCATTCCCGTGGATCGTCGTCTTCAGTGATATAGCCATAGGCGGCCGCGATCGTCGCCATGCCGGCGCGCAGTCCGGCCTCGATGTCACGCGCTGCGTCGCCGACGTAAATCGATCGGTGCGGTTCAACGCCGGCAATGTCGCAGGCGTGTAACAGCGGTGCAGGGTCCGGCTTGCGGACGGGTAGCGTATCGCCGCCGACCGTGCAGGCGCTGCGGGACAGCAGCCCCAGCCCTTCGAGCAACGGGTGTGTCAGGTTCTCGGGTTTGTTTGTGACGACACCCCAGGGGCAGCCGGCGTCGTCGAGTTGGTCGAGCAGTGCATCGAGCCCGGCGAAGACCCGCGAGGCCTCGCAGAGCTGATCCGCATAGCGATCCAGGTATTCGAGATGCAGGTCCACCCCGAAATCGATGTCGTGCTCCGGGAATGCGAGACGCAGAAGTCCGAGTGCGCCATTGGAGACCTGCGCGCGCCCCTCATCGTAAGGCACGGGTTCGATACCGTGCGCCGACTGCATGGCCTGCAGAATCGCAACCATGTCAGGCGCAGTGTCGACGAGCGTGCCGTCGAGATCGAACAGCACAGCCCGGAAATAGCCGTCCTGCATTTGCGTCAGGCTAGTCACTGGCCGGTCGCCGGAAGTGCATCATGTAGTTGACGTCGACGTTTGGCGCCAGCCAGTAGTTCTTGGTCAGCGGGTTGTAGTGCAGCCCCATGCTTGCCTGGAGTTCGAGGCCGGCATTGCGCGCCCACTGCTCGAGTTCCGACGGGCGGATGAACTTCTCGTACTCGTGCGTCCCTTTCGGTAGCAGCTTGAGAATGTACTCCGCACCGACGATGGCGAAGACGAAGGACTTCGGATTGCGATTGATCGTCGAGAAGAATACGTCCCCGCCGGGCTTCAACAGCTCGGCGCAGGAACGAATCACAGCGGATGGATCGGGCACGTGCTCGAGCATCTCGAGGCAGGTGACAACGTCGTAGCTGCCGGCCTCCTTCTGGGCGAGTTCTTCAGCCGTCGACTGCCGGTACTCGACTTCGACGCCAGACTCGACCTGGTGCAGGCGCGCAACTGCGAGAGGTCCTTCGGCCATGTCGATGCCGACGACATCGGCGCCGGCTTCCGCCATCGACTCGGCCAGGATGCCGCCACCGCAGCCGATATCGACAACTTTGCTGTCCTTGAGATTCACGTATTGCCGGATCCAGTCGAGTCGCAGCGGGTTGATCTGGTGCAAGGGCCGGAAGTCGCCCTCGGTGTCCCACCATCGCGCGGCCAGCGAATCAAACTTCGCGAGTTCCGCCGGGTCGATGTTCTGTTGTGCTGTGCTTGTCATTTCAGTACCTGTCAGATTTCGCCTGTCGTGGCGATGCGCTCGCGCCATTCGTTGCTGCGCGCAATCAGCCCTTCGGTATCGATCTGCGTGAAGCTGCCGCTGTCGAGCTGGTGGCGGCCGGCGACCCAGACGTCCGAGACCTGATCAGCGCGTGTCGCGTAGACGAGTTGGGATATGACATCGTAAACAGGCTGGCTGTTCACCTTTCCGAGATCGACAGCGGCCAGGTCGGCCCATTTGCCGCTCTCGATCGAGCCAATGCTGCGCTCGAGGCCGAGCGCCCGGGCCCCGCCGAGCGTGGCCATGTGCAGCGCGTCGATGGCAGATACGGTGGACGCATTCCCTGATGTGGCCTTGGCGAGCAGGGCGGCCAGGCGCATCTCGCCGAACAGGTCGAGCAGGTTGTTGCTCGCAGCGCCGTCCGTACCAAGCGCAACGTTGAGTCCCGCCTCGCGAAACGCTGCGACCGGCGCGATACCGCTCGCGAGCTTGAGGTTAGAGCTCGGACAATGGGCAATGCTGACGCCGGCTTCCGCGAAGCGTTCGATCTCTGTCTCGTTGAGGTGCACGCCATGCACTGCGAGCAGGGACTGATTGACCAGCCCCGCATCCTCGAGTCGGTCGAACGGGCGCTTGCCGTGGTCGCGCTGCGATATCTTGACCTCCGCTGCGGTCTCGTGCAGGTGGATCTGCACACGGACATCGAGCTGGTCGGCCATGACCCGCAGCTCCGCGAACGATGCGTCAGACAAGGCAAACGTGGAGTGTGGGGCGAAAGCCGTCGTGATCAGCGGGTGATCGGCGTAGGGATCGTGGACCAGGTCCGCACCTTTCTGCAGGTAATGCGATGCGTTTTCGGCCCACTGCGTCGGGAAATCGACGACCGGCGTGGCGACCACAGCGCGCACGCCAAGGTCTGTCGCCGTCTCAGCGACGATCTCGGGGAAGAAATACTGGTCGCTGAAGCAGGTGACACCTGCACGGAGCATCTCGGCGACAGCCAGTTCTGTGCCGTCACGCACCAGTTCGGCGCTGACCCAGCGGCGCTCTGCGGGCCAGATTCCCTCATGCAACCAGGCTTCAAGCGGGAGGTCGTCCGCAATGCCCCGAAACAGGGTCATCGCGGCATGCGTATGGGCGTTGACGAGACCCGGGATCAGGACGTGATCGGGACGCTCGACGAGGACGCTTGGCTGGTATCGGGCTTCGGCCTCGGCGCGCGGCAGGATGTCCTGGATGCGGCCGTCCAGAACGACCACGACGTGGCCTTCGAGGACCTTGCCGTCCGTGTCGCCGGGCACGGTCCAGCGCGGCGCAATCAGGGTGTCACAATGCTGCATGGTTGGGGCAGTATACGCATCGCACGGGGCAGCGCCAGCTCTGCGTTTCAGGCCGTTTTGCCGGCTTTAAAAACTGCTGTTTTGAGCCCGTCTGTGGTATTATTTCTGCCCAGTTAAGTCGCTCCAAATCCACGTCATTTTGACCTCAGGATCCCGCCTTTTTTGAGTCGGGACCGCGCCCGGGTTTTGAGCCGGAAAAGCAGGAAACTATGTCTGAAGTAGCCCAGGAATTGCTGTCAGTAAGCCTCGAAGAGGAGATGCAGCAGTCCTATCTCGA
>JAAUYD010111298.1_pt1 | contig 10544 bp, 11 predicted proteins | sample 7278101 | NCBI WGS metagenome assembly JAAUYD01 (sample SAMN14350128, study PRJNA611818) | marine sediment metagenome | isolation source: surface marine sediment (0.6m) | place: French Polynesia: Moorea | collected 2018-08
CGCTACGTCGAGTTCATGGACGAGCTTCCCCAGACGCCGACCAACCGCGTGCAGAAGTACAAGCTCCGCGAGCGTGGCGTGACCCCCGAGACGTGGGACGGCATCGCCGCGGGATTCGAGGTGGAGCGCTAGGACGAAGCGGCCTCGGAGTCGCGACCCCTCGAGTTCGCGGTACCCTGGGCGGCTCACGCGCGCCCGAGGAGCCCCCATGTCGATCGAAGCCCTGCGAACCCCGGAGGAGCGCTTCGCGACGCTTCCCGGCTTCCCGTACTCGCCGAACACCGTGGACGATCTCGAAGGCTACGGCTCCCTGCGGATGGCCTACGTCGACGAAGGCCCCGCCGATGCGGAGACCGTCTTCCTCTGCCTCCACGGCGAGCCCACCTGGAGCTACCTCTACCGGAAGATGCTGCCCGTGTTCACGGCCGCGGGGCACCGCGTCGTGGCCCCGGACCTCTTCGGCTTCGGGCGTTCCGACAAGCCCGTCGACGACGCCGTCTACACCTACGACTTCCATCGCCAGAGCCTGCTGCGCCTGCTCGAGCGCCTCGACCTCCAGGGGGTGACTCTCGTCGGCCAGGACTGGGGCGGCATCCTGGGCCTCAGCCTTCCCATGGAGTGCCCCGAACGCTTCACGCGGCTGCTCGTCATGAACACGGCGATCCCCGTCGGCTCCCCGATCTCGGACGGGTTCGCGTTCTGGAAGAACTTCGCGGCGACGGCGCCCGAGATCCCGGTCGCGGGGTTGATCTGCAGCGACGCGGCAGGCGCGACGAACATCTTCGACGCGCTCGCCTACGACGCACCCTATCCCGACGACCGCTACAAGGCCGGCGTCCGCCGCTTCCCGCAGCTCGTCCCCGTCGAGCCCGCCATGGCCGGGGTCGAGGAAGGGAAGCGCGCACGCGCGTTCTGGACGCAGCAGTGGAGCGGCGAGAGCTTCATGGCGGTCGGCCTCCGAGACATGGTGCTCGGCGAGCCCGTCATGAAGGAGCTCCGCGAGACGATCCGCGGCTGTCCCGAGCCGATGCTGCTGCCCGAGGCGGGCCACTTCGTGCAGGAGTACGGCGAGGCCGTCGCGCAGCGTGCCCTCGAGCACTTCGGTATCGCCTGACGTGGAGCTCTACGACGTGATGCGCACGACCTTCGCGGCGCGCATGTTCACGGACCAGCCCGTCGACGACGAGACGATCGGGACCATCCTCGAGAACGCGCGCTTCGCGCCCAGCGGCGGCAATCGCCAGGGCTGGAAGGTGATCATCGTGCGCGACCCCGCCACGCGCGAGGCCCTGCCCGATCTGATCCGGCCCGGCCTGCAGCGCTACGTCGCGCAGGTGCAGGCCGGCGAGGCGCCCTGGAACACGATCCACCCGACCCGGCTCAGCGCCGAGGAGATCGAGGCCGTGACGGTTCCCGAGCCGATGATCCAGCTGCTCGTGCAGGCGCCCGTGCTGCTGTTCGTGTTCGTCGACCTCTCGGTCGTGGCCTCCTTCGACCGGGACCAGGGCCACGTGGGCGTGATCTCGGGCGGATCGATCTATCCCTTCGTGTGGAACATCCTGCTCGCAGCGCGTCACGAGGGGCTCGGGGGCACGCCGACCACCTTCGCGGGCGCACGCGAGAAGGAGCTGCAGGCCCTGCTGGGTGTGCCCGAGCACGTCGCCTTCGCGGCCATGATTCCGCTCGGGCATCCCGTGAAGCAGCTCACGAAGCTCACGCGCAAGCCCGTGGAGGAGTTCGCCACGCTCGAGCGTTTCGACGGGGAGCCGTTCCGGACCTGAACCTAGTGGCCGCGGCCGGGCGCGTAGCGATCCTCGGCGGCGTCGTTGTCGGCGGCCTGGATGCGGTCCTGGACGTTCGTGAGCTCGGCACGCGCCTCGCGGCTGTAGCGCGGGTCCGGCTGCTCGCGGTCCCCGGGCAGCATCGGCAGCCGGAAGCCCGAGTAGACGACCTTGCGCGTGCGCTCCACGGGAGGATGGGCGCGGTGCAGGGTGTCGCTGCAGTGCACGGTCACGTCGCCCGTGCGCGTCTCGAGCATGCGGGGCGCGAGGTCCAGATCCGGGTCGAGGCCGGGCGTCTTCGTGTTGGCCCGGTGGGAGCCCGGCACGACGCCGAGCGCGCCGCTGACCCGATCGGCGCCCGTGACGCTGATGCCGCAGGTCAGTGCATTGCACAGATAGGAGTGCCGCCCCTGCCCACAGTCCTTGTGCCATGGCAGATCCGAGAGCCCCTTCACGATGCCGAGCGGCTTCACGAGGCCTTCGGCCGCGCCGCGGTGGCGATGACCGTCCCCGGTCAGCTCCCCGAGCCATTGGTAGCGCTCGTCGGCGACGAGATCCCGCAGCGCCTCGGACTTCTCGAAGAAGTTCAGCACTCGCACGGGGACCTGCTCGCCGCCTTCCTTCTCGGCCCACCAGGAGTCCCCGTCGTCGGGGGTCGCGCGGCTCATCCAGGTGTCGATGTCGCGGCCGACGGCGTCCATCTCGTCGGGCTCGAAGACGCCGCGGATGTGCAGGAAGCCCGCCTCGCGCAGGAAGTGCGCGATCTCCTCGCGGTCGTCGTCGAGGCTGAAGCTCCGGTCGAGGTCGAGCTCCGCGCCATCGGCATCCCGGAAGTCCACGTCGCCCACCTCGTGCACCTTGCGACCGTCGAGGAGCGCCCGCAGCACGGGCTCCCAGCCGATCCAGGTATCGATGTTCCCGGCGCTGAGCTTCACGCGCGAGGTCATCGCGAGGCCCATCGTGGACTGCGCGTCCTGCACGAGATCCGAGAGCGCGTCGGCCGCCAGATGTGCGACGACGCCCGCGTCGGCCGTGCCGGGCCGCAGTGCGAGGCGCCCGCCTTCCTCGTGGAGGGTCACCGCGTGGCCGTCGACGTCGAGGCCCAGCGGCGGGACGCCGCGGACCCGGACGCCGCGCCCGGCCAGGTCACCGTGGGCGTTCAGGGCCGAGGGGATCACGTCGTCGAGCACCTCCTCGAGCGAGAGGGGGCGGATGTCCTTGATCAGACGCGTGCGGAGATCGATCGACATGGCACCTCCGAGGACGGCGGGCAGGATGCCTTCGACGATAGTCCGGCCTCCCCGTTCCGGGCCACGCGAGGGTCAGGCCGAGACGAGGCCCAGACGGGGCAGCTCCTCCCGAAGCGCCGCGACGATCTCCTGCAGCGCCGGTGCGTCGGCGAGCTCCTTCCGGTAGACCGCGCCGACCTCGTCGTCGAGCGCGATGCCGGGCATCGGGAGGGCGACGAGCACCCGGTCGCTGACCTCGTCGGCCACGGCGCCCTCGGGCAGGAGCCCGACGCTGTCGCTGGCGACGAGCAGGCGCTTCAGGAAGGACACCGAATTCGTCTGCACCGCCGGGTCGAGGCTTCGACCCTGGCGGCGGAGCTCGCGGTAGATGGGCGCCGCGATCTCGGCCGGCACGTCGTCGGGGATCACCCAGGGGAAGGCGCCGAAGTCCTCCAGGCTGCGCTTGCGCTTCCGCGCGAGCGGATGACCGCGCCGTACGCAGGCGCGCAGGCGACGCTGGTGGAGCACCTCGTAGACGAGCTCGGTGTCGGGCGGCAGCCCGGGGAAGCGGACGAGCACGAGGTCGAGCTCGCCTTCGCGGAGCGCCGGCAGCTGCGTCTCGGCGACGCCTTCCGTGACGTGCAGCGTGAAGGACTCCTCGCGCTCGAGCAGCGCCGCCACGGCTCGCGGGAGCGCGCGGTTCATGAAGCTCGCGCCGACGCCGATCCGCAGCGGACCCGCCTGCCGTCCCGAGAGCGCGTCGATCTCACCCTGCGCGTGGCGCAGGTGGGCGAGCACGATGCGCGCGTGCCGCACGAGCGCCTCGCCCTGCGGCGTCGGTCGCACGCCGCGCCGGCCGCGCTCGAGCAGGGTGGCGCCGACCGAATCCTCGAGGCGCTGCAGGCTCATCGTGAGGCCGGGCTGCGAGATGCCGCTGCGCTCCGCAGCCTCCCGCAGCGACCCGTGCGTGACGGCCGCGACGAGCAGTTCGAGCTGGCGGACTTCCATAACGTCTGATGATACTACAATGCCAATAACCGAATGGCGAGTGATGGATTCGGGCGTAGCTTCTGCGTCGTCACCACGACCCCGAACCCCGAGAGGAGCTCCCCATGGCGTCGATCCGAGACCAGGTTTCCGAAGAAGAATGGGCCGCCCGCGAGGATCTCGCGGCCTGCTACCGGCTCGTGGCCGCCCAGGGCTGGGACGATCTCGTCTTCACCCACATCTCCCTGCGCGTCCCCGGCGAGGAGGGCCACTTCCTGATCAACCCCTACGGCCTGCTCTTCGACGAGATCACGGCCTCGAGCCTCGTGAAGATCGACATGGAGGGGAACGTCGTGCTCGACACGGGTCACCCCGTGAACGCGGCGGGCTTCGTGATCCACAGCGCCGTTCACGCGGCGCGCGAGGACGCCCACTGCGTGCTGCACCTGCACACGCTCGACGGCACGGCCGTCGCGTCCACCGATCACGGCCTGCTGCCGCTCAACCAGACCGCGCTGCTCGTGCGTGAAGACGTCGCGTTCCACGACTACGAGGGCGTGGCGGTCGACCTCGACGAGCGCGAGCGCCTCGCGGCCGACCTCGGCGACAAGCACCTCATGCTGCTGCGCAACCACGGCACGCTCACGGTCGGCGCGACGGTCGGTGAGGCGTTCACGCGCATGTACTACCTCGAGCGCGCCTGCAGCATGCAGGTCCGCACGCTCGCGTGCGGCGGAACGCCGTTCGCCGTCGAGGACCACGTGACCGAGAAGACCGCCCACCAGGGCAAGCTGCTGCATCTCGCGGGCGACGCCCTGGTCTGGCCCGCGATGCGCCGCCGGCTCGATCGCGAGTCGCCCTCCTACCGCGACTGAGCGGGGCGGCAACCCGCGCGGGCCGGAGGCATCCCCTTCGTGGGGGTGACGGCCCGCCGGGATGGGTCCCGGCGCGCGCTCCCTGGAGGAAGCCCGATGTCCGAGACCCCGTCCCCGCGTCCCCGACTCCACCCGCTGCGCGGGGACCCCGACGGCCCGTCGCGCCGGCTGCCGCGCCTGGTCGCGCTCGCTCTGCTCGTCGCGGCCCTGCCCTGGGCGCTCCAGGCCCGCGACGCCGATCCGACCTCGCAGCCGATCGAGCTCGGCAAGGTCCGATGGGGGCGCGACCTGCCCAAGGCCCTGGCCGAAGCGGACCGCACGGGCCGGCCGATCTTCCTGCTCTTCCAGGAGGTCCCCGGCTGCGCGACCTGCGTGGGATTCGGCGAGAGCGTGCTCTCGCACCCGCGCGTCATCTCTGCGATCGAGACCCTCTTCGTGCCGCTCGCGATCCACAACAACAAGCGGGGCGCCGACCGCGACGTGCTCGAGCGCTTCGGCGAGCCCTCGTGGAACAACCCCGTCGTGCGCTTCGTCGACGCGCAGGGGCAGGACCTGATCCCGCGCAAGGACGGCGTCTGGACGCGCCCGGAGATCGTCGCCCGCATGGTCCGCGCGCTCGAGGCTGCCGGGCGACCCGTCCCCGACGACCTGCGCGCGCTGGGGCCGCGCGCGGACGCTGTGCCGCAGCGCGCGACCCTCGCGATGCACTGCTTCTGGACGGGCGAAGCCTGCCTCGGCGGCGTCGACGGCGTCGTCTCGACACGCCCCGGATGGCTCGGGGGCCGCGAGGTCGTCGAGGTGCACTTCGATGCCACCCGCCTCTCCTACGAAGAGCTCCTCGGGCATGCGAGCCGCCAGGACTGCGCCGACCACGTCTACGCCCACGACGAGACCCAGCTCCGCGCGGCGAACCGGCACTTCGGAACGCGCGTGACGCACACGGCAGCGATCGCGCGCGACGCCAAGGCCTCCGACGACAAGCGCTACCTCCGGCGATCCTCGCTACGGCATCTCGACCTGAGTGCGGAGCAGCGGACGAAGATCAACGCCGCGCTCGCGCAGGGCCGCGATCCGCTGGCCTTCCTGAGCGACGCGCAGCGCACGCAGCTCGAAGCGGAGCGGCCCGCGCGCTAGGCCGCCCGCTCGGTGGGCCGGCGCCGCGCCCGCCGCGTGACGACGCGCTCCCGTCGCGCGGCCACGATCTCCAGGCTCGTGCGGCCGACGAGACCGAGCCCGGCGCGCACGGTGCCCCGGACCGTTCCGGAGATCTTCGAGGGCGCGCGGCCCGGAGTCCAGGTCACGGGGACCTCGTCGACGCGGAGTCCGAAGCGAAGCGCGCGGGCCTGCATCTCCGCCGTCCAGCCATAGGCACGGTCACGCAGGTCGAGACGCGCGTAGGTCGCCGTCCGACAGGCCCGGAAGGGGCCGAGGTCGGTCACCTCGCTGTCGAAGCCCCACCGCATGAGCGCGCAGACGAGGTCGTTGCCGAAGCGCTGGTGCGCGCCCATGGCGCGCGGCCGACCGCGACGCCCGATCGCGAGATCGGTGTCGCCCCGGATCACGGGATCGACGACGCGCGCCGTCTCCGCGGGGTCGCAGCTGCCGTCGGAGTCCATGAAGGCGAGCACGTCGGTGCCGAGCGAGAGCGCGGCGCGCGCGGCGGCCTCGCAGGCCGCGCCGTAGCCCCGCCGCGGGACGTCGACGACGACGGCGCCCCGTGCCGTGGCGACGGCACGCGTGGCGTCGGTCGATGCGTTGTCCCCGATCACGACGCGATCCACCCAGCCGGGCATCGCGGGGAGCAGCCCCGCCAGCGCGGGCGCCTCGTTCCAGGCCGGCATCACCACCGTCACGTGTTTCCCTGCTCGCATCGGATCCTCCTCGGAGACTGAACGGGCGTCACCCGCGGCGGCCCGGGCGTGGCGTCGGCCCTCCGCCGTGGGAGACCGCGACCCGGCGCGCGTTGCGCAGAAACCCGACCCGGTCGGGAGGCTCCCACGCAGGTCCACTCCCTTCGTCCCAAGGAGACCTCCGTGTCCATTCCCCGTTCTCTCGTGTCCAGCCTCGCGTGCGGCGCCGTCGCACTCGTCTCGCTCTCGTCTCCCGCCCTCGCCTCGGGCGCCCATGCGCCCGGCGGACGCGACGCCTTCGCCCGAAGCCGTACGGACGCCCTCTACGAGCAGGGCAAGGCCGTCTTCCGCGGCCGCACGAAGAGCGCGAGAGGACTCGAGGTCTGCGTGCTCGGATCCGAAGATCCCGAGGACGTGCGCGCCGCGCGCCGCCAGAGCCTGCTCCGCTTCCGCGGCGGCTCGCCGGATGCACTCGCGGCTGCGTTGGTCACCTGCGGCGAGGAATCGCGCCGGATCGAGTCGCACCTTCCCAGGAAGGACCTGCAGGCGCTGGTCCACTACCTCGACAAGCGGCACCGGCTTCGCCTCGACCGCGCGAGCTGACGCGGAGAGGCCGGCGCCAATCCCACGCGAATGCGACGGCGATCGGCGCGAACTGGAGCCATGACGCCCAGACCGGGATCTCGTAGGGCCCGAGACTCGGGGCACCCAGCTGCAGCCCGTGGGCGTAGCTTCCGAGCAGGGCGACCGAAGCGACCCACGCGGTCCGCGTCGGGTGCACCGCGGCGAACGCGAGAGGCCAGATCGCGTACCACGGGTTCAGGACCGGGCTCCAGAGCAGCATCCAGCCGAACCAGAGGTCACCTCGCGGCAGGGACGCGGGCGCACGCACGCCGCGCACCTCCTGCCACCCGAACCAGGCCACGCCCAGCGCGAGCGCGATCGCGCACGCCGCCTGGACGAGACCGGGGGTCACCAGCTCGACCGCAGCGAGCTGCACGGGCGCGTTGAACCAGCCGCCGCGCGCCATCGCGGCGAGCGAGTCGGCGCCGAGATCGCTTCCCGCGAAGGGCAGCACGAGCGCGAGCGAGGCGAGGCCGCACCCGGCCACGCCCGCCGGGCTGCGCCAGAGCAGGAAGGGCACCGCCAGCGCCGCGAAGGGCTTGATGCCGATCGCCAGCGCGAGGAGCACACCCGCGGCGAAGGGCCGCGCGTCGAGCACCCGGCTCGCGCCCACGATCGCGTGCACGCCGAGAACGTCGTGGTGTGCGGTGAGCGCGCCTTCCTTGAGGAGGAGCGGGCTCCAGGCGAGCCAGGGCAGCACGCGGGGTGCCACGAGCGGAGCCAGCCCCAGGACGAGCGCCACGCTCGCGAGTGCCGCGGCAAGCTGGAGGGGCCAGACCTCGCCGGGCGCGACCGCCAAGGCCGCCCGGTGCAGCCACTGCTGGGCGGGCCCGTAGATCGTCGGGAGCTCCGGATGATTGACGTCGCTCAGGATCTCCTGCCAGGCGGGCGGGAGCGAATCGTCCTCGAACCAGGCCGAGGGCGCGATGCCGTAAGGAGACCCGCGTTCCGCGAACACGTAGCCGTCCCAGAGGTAGCGCGCGGGATCGTCCTCGAGGATCGGCTCGCCCAGCACGGCCACACCATGGGCGACGACCGCGGCGGCCAGCACCAGGCGCCGCGCTGCCGGTCGCGGCCCGAGCGACGCGAACGCGGCCGCGACCACCGAGATCCCCACGACGACCGCGAACTCGACCAGGGAGGCCCCTTCCGGCGCGCGGGAGCGGATCGCGAGCCACGCCCAGGCGGCCACGAAGGCGAACGCCACGGCCCGGTCGCGGGCGGGGACGCCCGACGGCGACTCAGGCGAGGGCGGCGCCACGAGGGAGACGCGCCCGCTGCGCGAGACGCAGGGCCAGCGCGGAGAGCGCCAGCATCACGAGGTCCTCGACCAGGGTCGACGGACCGAGGGGGCGCGCGAGGAAGACCCCGAAGCAGCCGCAGTTCTCGATCGCGAGACCTCGACCGAGCGCCGAGAGCACGACCCCCACGAGCATCGCATGGAGCCCCACCGCGACCCCGGCGGCGACCACCGTCCCGCGGCCCAGGACCAGCGCGAGGCCGGTGGCGAGCTCGACGAAGGGCAGCACGAACGCGACGAGCGCGTTCCCGAAGCTGGGCAGGAGCTGGTAACTCTCCACGACCAGAGCGAATCCCGGGATGTCGAGGATCTTCCCGAGGCCGGTCGCCAGGAGCACGGCTCCGACGAACGCGCGGGGAACACTCCGGGTCCACGTCACGGCGCGCTCCGCTGGTCGTTGAGGCCCCAGTCGTAGGGGCGGAACGCGACGCGGCAGTCCCGACACCGAGCGAGCGTCTCGGCCCCGGGCGATCCGAGCTCCGCGAGGGTCGCCTCGACGTAGCCCAGCAGCGTGGGTGCATGGGACGGGTGCTTCGCGATCGCGTGATCGACGAAGTCCTGCTCGTACCACGAGAAGATCGACGAGAGCGTGACGACCTGCGCATCCAGATCGACCTCGAGGTTGCGACGCTCCGCGAGGAAGCGACGCGTCTCGTCGCGGAGCTGCTGCTCGAGGCGCGCTCCGTCGAACGCGGTGCGCGGCAGTCGCGGGCACCCGATCGACGCGCAGTTCAGCGCGAAGTGGATGCGAGGATCGGGGAAGCGGCGACGGATCACGACGTTCTCGAGCCCGTACAGGCTGGCCGTCCGCCCGCCGAGCGCGGCTCGTTTCAGGAAGAAGCCCGCGCCCGCAGGCACGCGAAGGCCCCAGAGCGGCCGAACCTCACGCACGCTCGCGATCGGATACGCGTCGATCACGAAGCCGATCGCCGCGGCGTTGTAGGCATTGAGCCAGTAGGCGAGGACGTGGTCCGGGGTCGGGAAGCGCTCCGGATGACTGTCGGGACTGGTCTCCGCATTCGCGACGAGCACGCGGTCGAGACGCGTGCGGTCGCGGCGCAGGCCCTCGTAGTCGACACGGCCCCGGTCGTCGACGTACATCGCCAGGAGTTCGTCGAGGTCGGCATGCGAGAAGACGGGACCTGCCACGGGTGGCGTGGATCCCGTCTCCGGGGGCACCGTGGCGCAGCCGACGAGCACCCACGCGGCCGCCAGGAGCGGTGCGCGCGTCACGACCGGGCTCCCGCGAGACGCGCGTAGAAGTCGTCGCGGCGCCCTCCCGCGTTCGCCTCGCACATCGATACCAGCTCGCCGTCGATCGGGACCTTGAACACGCACTCCGCGCAACGTTCCCGCCCCGCCTCCGTCCGGAGCTCGGCGGCGCCCATGAAGTGGTGGCTCACGAGGTTGAGGTAGTTCGCGCGCAGCCGGCCGCGAACGAGGGCCGGAACCAGCTCGCGCACGGGCGCATCCCCGAGGCTTCGCCGCACGAGGTCGAGCACGAGCGGCAGTGCATCGCGCGCCAGCAGCGCGCCGTGGCGCAGCAGCACCGCGAGAGCGCGTGCGAAGCGCTCGCGGGATCCATCCAGACGAAAGGTCAGCCCTCCGAGACCGTCGAGGAGCCGGTCGAGCCGCTCGGCCTGAACCGGATCGTCGTAGCGCAGGAGGGGATGGAAGCGGGGCGACCGGCCCGGCAGCGCCACCACGAGGCCCTGCACGAAACGCCCGCAGTCGGGGTGGCCGAAGCGCCCCCTGGCCGCCCCGAGCGCCTCGGTGAGCGGAGACCCCCCACCGAGCCCCTTCGCGATCTCCGCCCAGAGGGCGTCGGGCGTCACGCCCTCGAGGTCTCGCGCGGTGGGGCCGACGGGAGCGAGCGGCTGGAAGCTCACCATCTTGAA
>JAAUYD010072748.1_pt1 | contig 10542 bp, 12 predicted proteins | sample 7278101 | NCBI WGS metagenome assembly JAAUYD01 (sample SAMN14350128, study PRJNA611818) | marine sediment metagenome | isolation source: surface marine sediment (0.6m) | place: French Polynesia: Moorea | collected 2018-08
AACGGAGAAAGATATGATGGAGAGCCGTATGCATTTAACGGTGCACGTACGGTTCGGAGGGGGGCTAAGGGTACCCCATCTTAGGATGGGATCACCTGGCCTACCCTACTTCAACTCCCTGGTGGCCGCTGACGGCGCTGTGGGGCTATTTGCCAATCTCACCGACTTTGCCCCAATGGCTAAGGGAGGGTCGATTCGCGGATGCATCCAGCGGGGGCCAGGGGGTGGATCTACTGGTTTTTCTCCGTTTTTTTTCCTGGCCTGTCAGGGTAACTCGGTGAGTGATAGTGCGTACATGCTTGGGCTGTCCGACGATGATCCACACCGCATAGTCCTGCGCAAAGGGGCCATTGCTGTGGGCATCCCTGATTCAGAGGGCGAGGGAGTCCTGCTCGCCTCTGGGGAGAGTTTTCATCAGGGGACTTGGCTGCATGTGAGACTGGACGTTGTGGCCAATGACAATGGAGACGTGGTCCTAAATTGCTTTGTCAATGACCTGGACGAACACCCACTCGGAACGCCACCCAACTGGGTTGAAGTGCCGGGAATGAGTTCCTTCATAGATGATCATCTAGGCATCAATAGTGGTTCACAGCCCCTGACTTCTGGCCGCGCGGGATTTGGCTTCGCTGTCAAAGACGTAACTCGGCGCGCGTTTTTCGACCACGTCGAGCTCATGCGCCAGGCTTAAGATGGCACTGACCGCATTTGATTCACGCCTCGGCATCAGCCAAGGGTGTGTTCAGGTTGGTGAGGAATTCGTGTTTGTCCTCGGCGACGACCAACAGGGATATGAGTACGAGCTAAGTCCAGGAGACCATGCTGAGGTAGTCCAAGAGACAGATCTCAGCAGCATTGATCTGATTCGCACAGAGCTGAAAATCAACGTGCCATCAGATCTCCCGGTCGGACTGGCTTGGGAGGTGTCGATCATTGTGGATGGCTCAAAATACGCTCAGGCTAAGCACGCATCAGGGCGAATGCGGATGATTACTGATCTCGCTGCAAACGTGTCGAAGCTGTCAGGGGTACATCAGGTCGGCGTGCGATTGGAACTGGTTGAGGTCTAAATGCTGGTTTTAGAATTACCAAGTCTGCGTATCAGCAAAATCGTTGCCATCCAATCTGAAAATCGCCTGGTCCTGATAAACCGGCATCCCGCACCCGAAGAGGTGGATGTGCCCTTGAACACGACCATTACGCTCGAAATCGTCGATTTGGTAACAGATGGCGTCGATCGAGATGCTACGCAGATTCATGTGAATGGCACCCTTGCCTTTGATGCGGACATTCAACCGGGATTCGACGGGCCTCACAGTGGCGTCCATCAAACAGCAGACACCCTGGGCATCGTGCTCGACCCACTTGTCCCGTTTGAGAGCCAGGCGGCGGTGGAGGTTCGCGTTGTATCTTCCACCGTAGGCGGAGCCTACAGCATCGACGAAACCTACAGCTTTCAGGTTGAAGACCGTACAGCCCCCAGAGTCACCGCGGCCCAGGCGACGGGCCAGAAGACCGTAAAAGTCGGATTCGACGAAGAAGTCGTCGTTTTCGACCCGCTCGGTTTCCATTTCGAACCGATGGATCTACCTGCTGTTCCCATCTCTCCCCAAAGGGCTTACTGCCTGGGAAACGTCATTAAAATTACCCTCAACACCGAAATGACCCCTGATGTACGATATCGACTCACAGCCCAGGAGGTCCCTGATCTTAACGAGAACCCTGTACTTACCTCATTCGACACCGCTGAATTTGTCGGGTTTCGCCCAGCGCGTCCTCAAAATCGCAGATTTGATCTCTGGCAAATGCTGCCAAAACACAACCGCCGATCAGACGACACCGGAGATCTCAAGCGTTTTTTCGATTGTCTACAAGAAGTCACGGACCTGCTGCTTGCCGAAGTCGATAGGTTCTCAGACATCTTCGACATCGAACGTGCTCCTGAAACGTTCTTAGACTTTATTCTACAAGACCTCGGCAACCCGTTCGTCTTCGACCTAGATGCACTGGGAAAACGCCGTCTCGCAGCTATCCTCGTTGACCTTTACAAGCTTAAGGGAACAGCCATCGGCATAAAAAACACCATCAGATTCTTTTTAGGCCTCGAAGTCGAGATCCTACCGTTCACCGCGGACACAATGAGCCTTGGAGAATCCGAATTCGGCGTGGATTGGATCCTCGGACCGTCGAACCGGTTTGCGCTGTACGCATTTAACGTAAGAGTGGATCAAGTGCTGACAGACACTCAGCGCAAGCAGATCCGGGATATCGTCAATCTAATCCGCCCGTCCCATACACATTTCGTCGATTTAATCGAACCAGGTTTGCCGCCGAGCTTGGACATGTGGGAGTTGGGGATATCGGAATTGGGGAAGGCGACATCGCTCTTTTGATGGTAGCCTTGATAGCTGATAGCCTTATGTTGCAGATTTTTCAGTATTTTTCGGCCGCTAAGGCTCCTGTAGACGCCTACTTTCTTCGAGATCTTAATTGGTAGCCTGAGAAAACACGCATCGTAAGGAACTTTATGGGGCTGGTTTAGTAAAAAGCAGTTTGATATTTTCTCGCCACCTGTAACATTAGCTTATCTAAGTCTTCACTTATATTAGAAACTTCTTTTGCCGGGTTTGTTTTTGAAACATTCAGACCGCTCGCCTTGTCTCTTATTTTTATTACTTCTAGAAGTAAATTGTTGTTCTTTTCAAAGAAACGAAATTGAGCGTCAAAAATTGCCGACTTTCTAACGAGTTGTCTCATTTCTCGATAATCCTTAGAAGTTTTGTCATCAATAAGGGCCAACTCGTTGATACCAAGAATAAAAGGCATCCATTCGGCATATAAATTCTTCATTTTCGTCGCATGATCAGCGTTCTTGCTGATTCTAAATACAAACCAACTTCCCAAAAATCCAATAGCAGCACCAACTATCGTACCGACTAATGGTCCGACTTGAGTCCAAAGTGTAATTGAACTGTTATCCATATTCATTCACTCCGTGGGGGCGGATTCTCGTCTCCATCTACCAATCATGGATCACCACCTCCATATTTCAAGACAAAGAGCAAGCATTACCTGCTCGGATTTCATCAAATCATAGATTCCCTTAACCTCCCCAAACATTACCCAAAATATTCCTCATGGGCGATAATATCAGCTGGTTAGACGACTGAATATCGATATAATACCCTCGGATTCTATCTAAAAACATTTTCCATAACGCTTTAGACGAGTTTCAAATAATCTCTCCTAGGCATTCTAAAACCTTCAGCGCTTAATTCGTCTCTAACAAGGGATTTGCAGGCCAGAGGTAGCCTTGCGATTATCCCTTATCCCGCTCCTTGTCCTCAGCGAAATCCTGAGCATTCCGTCCGCTTTATCGCTCGACGGCAAGCCCGACTTGGAGGTATATTCTGCTCATGAAAAAATCCACGGCACATCTTCCTAAACGGAAGCGAGATGAGCTGAAGTACATCGTCAAGGTCATTCGGGAGATGGCCCCGGCAGCTGAAATGATTATTCTCTTCGGCTCCCATGCCCGGGGCGACTGGGTAGAGGATGAATATCGCGAGGGGCATATCACGTACAAGTACATCAGCGATTTTGATATCCTGGTTATAACGGGAAGCAAGAAATCAGCAGAAAACGGCCCTCTTTGGAATCGGGTTTTTGATCGCGTCTACGATCCGAACGGAACCCCTATCAATATCATCAGACACCATATCGAAGACGTGAATGAAAAGATCGCCGCACATAATTTCTTTTTTGGGGATATTAAGAAAGAAGGAATCCTCCTTTACAACTCGGGCAACCACAAGCTGGCTCGGGCACGGAAGTTCAGCCCAGAAGAACGGCGAACCAAAGCAGCACGGGATTTCAGAATCTGGTTTAAAATGGCTAGGGAATTTTTTATTGATTACGAACACGCTTTCAAACGCAGAAGCTATAAAAAAGCTGCCTTTGAACTCCACCAGGCCACCGAGCACGCTTACCACGCGGTTCAGCTCGTTTTCACAGGCTACAAAGTGAAAGCCCACGACATCGAAAATCTCGGAAAGACGGCCGCCTCTTTTGAAAACGAGTTCCTGAAAATATTTCCCCGCAAAACCAAGGAAGAAGACCGACTTTTTAAACTTCTGCGCACAGCATACATAGAAGCCAGATATGACGAGAAGTACCGCATCACTCGAAAAGAGCTTGATTACCTCGCAGGGCGGGTCAAAAAGCTACACACCCTAACCAAAAAAGTCTGCAAACAAAAAATCGAGAGCTTCACCGCGGGCTGAGAATTGCAGGATAGCTGAGATGGTGCAGATATCATGTCTGGAAAATAGCTAGCAGGTCAAATGTAGCCCGGCGACAACGCTGGTTGTTTTTGAAAGCTCGTTATATTTCTCGGAGGCCTCCTTGGTGGGAATCTCAATGAGTTCGATTCCTTTTTCCAATACCCAGTTTGTTGTCTTTGCCGGTATCTTGAGCATTCCCATTGCGCCGACACCGATAATGAGAATGTCAGGGTTCAAATCGATGACCGATACCAGGTCCTCTGGATACAGGCTATGTCCCTCTTTTCGCCACCAATTTTCGATGATGCCTTCTTGATGGACGATGAGGTCCTTGGTGTAGGTCTTTCCGTTGATCTGGATTCGACCGAATTCGTAGGCCTCAATACTGAATCGTGGCTTATCCATCAAAGTATCCTTCATCTCGACCAACCAAACATTTCTGCCCTCAAATTTAAACGTCAGATGATTTCTTACCTGTCATGTAATCGATATCAATTCTGCCGATTGTAACCCGGTGCACTGATTTTTCGGTTAGCTGTTTAGCTTTCACCGCATCGGGATTGTCTTCAAGCGCTTCAATCATTACTTCAAGTCCACGGCGCTTTTCTTGAATTTCTTCTAGGAAACGAACCTTCCCACGAAATTGGGTAGTAGCATAGAGATGATCACATTCACCTTGGACATATCCCCTGTCTTCAAGCGCCTGTCCCCAGACGACTGGATTTTTCCGCAGAATATCGATCTTTTTTCCTTCGCCAGCGCAATGAAAGTAGATGCAGTTTTTAATGACATCATAGCCATGGCTAAGGGTGACTAAATACGGCTCGTTATCATCGCACATGGCGAGTGTAACGTGGCGGGCATTTTTCAAAATGGCATTCATCTCAGCATGGGATGTGATTGCCTTCTCTTTTCTGCGAATGTCTATCATCTGTTTTTCCTTCACCTTATATTTCGCTCGCATGAATAAATAAAAATATCAAGCTCTCCTTGTCCCCTTCTGTAATTCTAAGGGCTTTTGTCTCTGTAGAAGGAGGCAAACATCGACCATGGCCGATAGATGTGATTTTTACTTCCGGCAAAAGGTTACTGAAGCTGAGCTCGATCTGGCCTTTGAATTGCTCGAAAAGGCAGACCGGGATTTGGCTTCTGATATTGGGATTTACGGGATTGTGAGCGGCGCTGATCCAATGCCCCATTCTCCAGTGCCGGATTTGACCATTGATCTAGCCGCTCCAGGTCGGGCTTACGATCATCTTGGGCAGCGGATCTTTTTCGGCACAGACCAGCGGGTCGACTGCTCCATCGATTATACCGGCATTCCCACCCAGGTGAGCACTGCTGGTAACGAACGCTGGCTGGGTGTGTTCCTCAGGTTCGATCGCTTGCTGTCTGACCCGCGTACTGACGGCAACTCTCAGCAGGTCTATTTCCGGCGAGATGAGTCGTTCCAAATCCGCGTGCGGCAGTCTCCTGAGGGGCCAATCGGTTCTGCTCCCAGGGTGCCACTTGTCGAGGACGAATTGCTGATTTGCGATATTCGACGCATAGCAGGTCAAACTCAGCTACTCGAAGTCGACATCGATACATCCCGTCGTCAGGCATTTATCTTTGCCAGGGGAGATGCCGTAGAGGTGGCCTCAGCCCTGTGGAACACCATCCAACCAGCAGTAGCCACTGTTCAGGCGGCATTTGATTCGGTGGATGACATTTTAACAGGCCACTTGGACGGGTCTAATCATCGGCATTCAGCCGATCAGGTGGACTACACACCCCATGGATTTGTGGCTGCAAATACCGTTCAAGACGCGGTTGACGAGCTGATCGACGACCTCGCTTCCACGGACACCGGATCTTCAGGTGCTTCTCTGGTCGGTTCTGATGCTGTGGCTGATACGCCAAATGCCCTACCGGCAGGATCTACACACGGGCAACTGGCCCAAGTTCTGAACTGGCTGAATACACACATCAGTGCAAGCTCAGGTGCACACAATGCCAGCGCTATCGCAGCAGCTGCACATAACCATATTTCCGGTGTCAGCGTACAGGCACAGCTACAGGAAATCGTTGACGACCTGCAGTCTCAAGATTCCTCCCTGGGTGCAGCCCAGGTGGGAGATGCTGCTATCAGCGGATCTCCAAACAGCCTGTCAGCCGGCACAGTACGCGACCAACTCACCGACCTCCTGGCCGCAATAAACGCACATCAAAATGCCAGTACCGACGCGCATCCAGCATCGGCTGTCTCGGTAGCCGACGCTGCTGATGACCTAGATGCCATCAACGTTGAAGGCGCGCTTGCCGAAATTCTCGGCGCCCTAAGGGACGGTCACTACCTCGGCAACGAAAACAACGCCGGAAATCATCGCGTCATTGAGCAACCTACCTTGGGGGGATTTCGGCCCTTGCTATGGGACTCTAGAGGGGTGGACACTAGGGCACGGTTTCGCGTGCATGCGGATTCTCAATCCATCTGGTTCACGGTCAATGCCTTCTGGAACGGCGGCGCGTGGGAAAAGGACAACGCAAGCACATACGCGGGCGAGTTTCGCTTCTCCAGATACACGTTCGAATTCGTCCACCATCATGGCACCTCGGATCCAACGTTCGCCGCCTGGGATCGCTTCTGGCGCCTGCGAATGAGTGCAACCACCAACTCAGGATTCGAAGCATACGGTACCATCCAGGAAATTGGCCGTCTCGGCATGGAAGCCTCGAATTCAGGGGCCGACTCCCAATGGATCATTGCAGGTGGTGCTGTCACATTCCGAAGCAGGTTCCCCTCAACGCCTTCCTCCATAACTTTTTCCGAGGACCAAGCCAGTTCGAATTTTTCTGGAACACCCAATGTACACGTTGCCGACCGGGACGGCTTTGCTTTTCACACGCCCCAATGGATCTCGGCTGGCTCGTCATTTTATTGGTGGGGCCGATATACGGCTATTGCCTAAGGAGGCTGCTAAATGCCCATCAGCGAAATCGAGGAAAATAGAGTCATTCAAACATGCGCGAACTGCGACAATACCAGCGATGTATCATTTGAAGACATTGAAGTTGGCACAGTTCGTGATGACAAATCAGACGATGCCGTGATCCCTTTGCCAATCTGTACGTCATGCGGTGCCAGGGAGTTCCTGGTGCGCTCAGCCAAAGACGAACCAGAGCATCCAGCGCCCGGGTGTTACGGCCACAAGCATCGACTCCTGACCGACCTTCTTCACGCGAGGCTTGTCAAAAATGGCCGGTTGGCCGAGGGCATGGACCCCAAAAAGGTTCACAGTCGCAAACCAGACAAAAAGACCCTTTCGAGATGGTTCAAAAACGGACTTCGATTGGAACGCCCAAATTCCAAAAAAGAGAGAGAGCAAGATGACTGAGTCGAGGACAAAGATCCAAGTAACCGGCAACTCAACACCCTCCCAGGAATCCGGGGATAGCAGAGAACAGGTCAGACAAGTTGCCTGCTACCGCTATCTCGGTCCAGTTCAGTGGAATCGCGAGCAAAGAGCGTCTATTGACGAAGAGACCGCATTGTGGGCGGCCCGTATGTGCGTGGGTGAGGGGGGCCGGAAGTGCAACAAGACAAAAGCCGCTGCCATGCTATGGGCGCTCTTAAATCGCTGGTTTCTCCATCCAGCGCGTAGGCATTGGCCTACGTTTTTATTCCTCATGCGGAGATTCTCCCAGCCCATAAACCCACGTTGGCAAAGAGGGGGCGATCTGGCCAGGAAATACGCCGGTACAAAGTACTGTTCCCCGGCCAGACTTCGGCGTAGAGCGATAATTTCATCCCTGACCTGGGACCAAATACCGAAGCAGATCATCGAAACAGTGAAAGCCTTTCAGCAGGGTGTGATCCCACCCCCATCTGAACTAAAGGACTTAGAACGCCCAAGAATCTCTAACTGGGCCTCCCACAAGAACCTAGACAAAAAATACCCCTGGGGCATCAGCTTTGAAAAAGCCAGGCAACCAGACTGGTTCTTTGAGGATAAAAAACTCATCAAAGGGAGCGTCGTTGTCGATCATTGGCAAGAGCCATCAGTAGGGTAAAACCATGGATGCAACAAGCATTGAAACAATTGCAAAAATGCTCCAAGCAACATCTCCTTATGGTGTCCTCGTTGCCTTGGCTATCTGGTATCATCGCGTCACAGATAGAAAAGACCGAGAGATCAAAGAGCTGAACAACAAAATGACCGATATAGCAGAACGACAGATTCTAGCATTGGCGAAAGTTGAATCTGCAATCCTCGCCCTCAAGGACGCGATTGATAAGACGTGGTGAGCGAAATTGGGCCACTGTTCTTCAACGTTTTTCCCTTGAAAACGACAATCCGTTCTGGATGTTGTATTGCAGCGTTTACACCCTGTGCCGACTGTGTCACATCGAATTTTGAATCTATTGCACAAAAAAGCTTTTTTATTTTCTGGTGGGGTTTCGTTTCAAGAAATAAGACTTAACTTTCTAAAGCACCAAATTCGAATGCTGAAGTTAAACCTGATGCGCTAATCGTTTGTATTATGGGAACTTTCTTCGTTGTCAAAATGTCTTATAGTGGGGCCTGATGCATGCCAGATCTGCGATTCTTGAATTTGCTTCTAGAAGGGTGCCACGATGTTATTGAGATTTTCTGCACTCGCCAGTTGATGACACAATTGGCTCGGTTATTGCTTCGATAATCTCTCTCGGTACGAAGGGACACAAAATCACAATCAAACGCAGCCTGGCCTTGGAGGGGCGTTACTGGCTGTTGAGTTAGACGGATGACGCAGGATAGTATCGATACAGCAACCTACGATCTCGGTACGCTTACCAAAACCGCTAAACAGCAGCTATTGTTGACACGTCCTTTTAGAAAATTACACTACTGTCCAAAACAGCTCGGATCTGTCCTGACCCGTCGCGTGGTTGCTGATTTTCCCGTCGTTTGAGGTCGTTTTCTTGGTCTAGGTTACCCCCTCCTAACAATTGTGCTGTCCAATACCCGGAATCGGGAGGTTGAGCTGGGCGATCGGTGCCGGTTCGACGTGCCACGAGGCAGGATCGTCCAACCATTCCCGCAAATCGCGGTATACAAAGAGATTCCAGCGCACGGCGGCGGCCATCAGTGACAGACACCATCCCGCCCGAGACTGGTGCTTCATCCACTTGATGAGCAGCAGGGCGATGAGTGCTGTCCAAATCTGGATGCGAAGCGCGTTCTCGCTGGTCCCCACGAAGGTCTTGACCTTCAGATTCTGCTTCAGCGCCTTGAAAAACAGCTCGATTTGCCAGCGGTCCTTGTAAATCGCCGAGATGGTCGTCGCGCCGAAGTCGAGGTGATTGGTCAGCAGGTCGATATACCGGTCCTTCTCCTTGTCCCACACGGTGACGACCCGAAGCAGGTGCTCGCACTTCTTCCCAGCGTCGCCGGCGAGACGGATGATACGGTCTTCCAGGATGTTGCGTCCCTGTGGAACCTCCCGTTCCTCGACTACCTCGTATACTGTATCTTTCTTGAGCCTCGTGACGAAATACACGTTCGCTTCGGTCCATTTGGAAAACAGGGCGAAGTCGTTGTACGCCCGGTCCATCGCCACGATGGAGCCAGTCCTCAAGTCGAGCAGGCGGGCCGCCTTCACGTCCGCCTTCTTGGCGTCTGAGATATGGACGAAGCTGGGCATGTAGTCGCTGTGACTGATGAGCACGTGGGCCTTCACGCCTCCCTTGGCGGTGCGGTACTTGGCCCAGGGAAACATCGACAGGCACAGAGTAATCACTGTGGCGTCCATGCTGTACAGCTTGTTTTTGAATCTGAATTTGTGTCGCCCCGGACCGAGCTCTCCAGATGCCCGAAACCGCGCGAGCGTGTTCATGAACAGCTCCTTGAACATAGCGGCGGGCCGGTGCTTGTTGGCGTAGGACAATGTAGACTTGTTGGGAGCGGCGTTCACGCCCAGATGGCGCAGCTTCCCGAGGCAGCAGGCCAGACCGGTGCAGATCTCCCGCAGCGACTCCGCCCCGGCGAGCTGACAGAACAGCATCGAGACGAACTGGGTCCAACTCGTGAACCCCTTGGCGTGGCTCTCGGCCCCGTATTTCTTCACGATTCCTGTAAATTCGGTCTGTGGAAAGAAACGAAGTAGTTGACTGAAGATGCTCGCTGTCTTTACCATATTGAAGCCCTCCTTTGGCTTTTGACAGCGGCATTATGCCGTATTCATTGGAGGGCGTTTTCATTTTCTTTCAGCTCAAATCCTGTTTTGGACAGTAGTG
>JAAUYD010280588.1_pt1 | contig 10538 bp, 10 predicted proteins | sample 7278101 | NCBI WGS metagenome assembly JAAUYD01 (sample SAMN14350128, study PRJNA611818) | marine sediment metagenome | isolation source: surface marine sediment (0.6m) | place: French Polynesia: Moorea | collected 2018-08
CACGCAGGATTTCACCGAAGCTGGAGGTTGCAGGCCCCATGTTGTTGACATATTCATTGAGCAGTTCCTGATCGTCTTCCATATCGAGACGTTTGATGGAGAGCCCAATGCGGCGTTCTTCGGTGTTGATGTTCATCACTCTGGCTGTCAGCAGGTCACCGATGTTGTACATTCCAACGGGTGTCTTAATCTTTTCTTTGCTGATTTCAGAGACATGCACAAGCCCCTCGATCTCCTCTTCCAACTCTACAAATACGCCGAAGTCGGTGACGTTGGTGACCGTTCCGGTGATCTCTTTGCCAACTTCATAGCGTTGGGCAACAGATTCCCAGGGATCGGCCTGCAGTTGTTTAACGCCCAGGGAGAAGCGCTCGTTCTCTTTGTCGATCTCCAGAACGATGGCTTGGACCAAATCAGCCTTTTTATAGATCTCTGAGGGATGTTTGATACGTTTGGTCCAAGAGATGTCTGAAATGTGCACCAATCCGTCGATTCCTTCGTCAATGCCGATGAAAAGACCGAAATCGGTGATGTTTTTAATCTTACCCTCGATGGTGGTGCCCACCGGGTATTTGTCGCTGATCACGTCCCACGGATTCGGGCTGGCCTGTTTCATGCCCAGGGAGATGCGTCGGTTTTCCGGTTTGATGTCCAGAACCAGTGCTTCGACTTCCTCGCCCACGGAGACGACTTTGTTGGGATGGCGGATCTTGCGGGTCCAGGACATCTCAGAAACGTGGATGAGGCCTTCAATACCCTCTTCCAGTTCGATGAACGCCCCATAGTCGGTCAGGCTGACCACCTTGCCGGCGACGCGGGAGCCCACGGGGTATTTTTCCGAAGCCACGGTCCACGGATCGGGGGTCAGTTGCTTCATGCCCAAGGATACGCGCTCACGCTCCAGATCCAAGTTGAGGATCTTGACTTTAATCTCATCGCCTACGGAAAAAAGTTCCGACGGGTGCTTAACACGGCCCCAGGAGATATCGGTAATGTGCAGCAGTCCGTCCACGCCGCCCAGATCAACGAAAACACCATATTCGGTAATGTTCTTGACGATACCTTCCATCTCCTTGCCTTCAAAGATGGATTCCAGGGTAGCGGAACGCTTGGCTTCACGCTCGGTCTCGAGAATAACCCGGCGAGACAAAACGATATTGCTGCGTTTGCGGTTGTATTTGAGTATTTTGAAGTCAAAGGTTTTGCCCACCATCTCGTCCAGGTTGCGCACCGGACGAAGATCGGCTTGTGATCCTGGCAAGAAGCCGTTAACACCGATATCCACAGAGAACCCGCCTTTGACACGGCTCACGATGGTGCCCTGGATGGGCTCATCAGCATCATAGGATTTCTTGATTTCTTCCCAGACCTTGACTTTTTCGGCCTTCTCTTTGGACAGGACAACGACTTCGTTCTCATCGTCCCACCATTCCACCATGACTTCGACCCGATCGTCGACTTCGGCTTTGATGTCGCCGTTTTCGTCTCTGAATTCGTTAATCGAGATCTGGCCTTCCGATTTGTAACCGATATCGACCAGCACATGGTCTTTATCAACGGAAATGATCTTTCCGGTCACGACTTCGCCCTCGGCAAACCGTTTAAAGCTCTCCTCATACATATCCATGAGGTTTTCCATGCTCTCTTCGGTTTCGAGCGCTTCCTCTTCACTCGTATCCAGCTGCTCGAGAGCGGCCTCTCTCGAAGCATCAGCGGTTACGTCAGGTTGTACATCGGCAGTTTCTTCGGATTGAGCTTCGGCGGTTACGGGTGAAGTTTCTTCTGGGTTTGGGGGTGTTTGATTGGTTTCATTGTCGACAGTGGTATTCATTATTTATATATGTCCCCCTAAGGCTGAAATTGCTACTGCAGAGCCAGTAGCATAATTTTCGGACTATATCCAAGGGCCTGCTAAAATGCAACGACAAAATTCCATCATCCGTGCATTTTCCAATCATTTACGCCACTTTTAAAACGGTCTGAATTAGATCAGGAACGATCGGGACCTTGTCAGAGGGAGAAATTGCCCCGGCAAAGGGATCGCTGAGGAAACGCGAAATGAATTATATTTTATTCTTTTATCAATATGTTAAGTCAATACTCAAAGAGCCGGAAGAACTCACGGGGTACATTTGGCGATATGCGCCAGCATTGCACCGACCACCTGTTCGATGTCCATATTGGTGGAATCGATGCGATGGGCGTCTTCAGCCGGTTTTAAGGGGGCTACTTGGCGCGTACTGTCATTCTTGTCCCTTTGGGCCATATCCTGGGACACTGCATCCAGGGATGGTGAAGAGGGGCCTTTTTTTGCCTGGAGCTCTTCATATCGCCTTCTGGCACGAATACTCGGATCGGCATCCAGGAAGAATTTGACATCGGCATCCGGAAATACCACCGTCCCCATATCCCGCCCCTCAAAAACGGCCTTTTTGACCGCCCCCAAAGTGCGCTGAATGTCCAGCAAAAATCCTCTGACCACTGATCTGGCAGATACAGCCGAGGCCAACATGGTGATATTGGGAGACCGTATCTGGTCGCTCACATCTTTACCATTGAGGATCAGTCGCAGGTCCCCGTCTATGAATTCAAAATCCAAAACGATGCGCTGGCAAAGGGCCGCCAAGCCGTCATCGTCATCGGCCTCTATTTGGGCTTGGTAAACCGCCAGGGCAATCCCTCGATATAAGGCCCCGGTATCGATGTAGCGATACCCCAGTTTTTGGGCAAGCGTCTTGCTGACAGTGGTTTTTCCGGCACCGGCCGGCCCGTCGATGGTAACGAGCAAAGACTTTTGAGTTGGGTGATCAGCGCCCATGAAATCTCCTTTTCTACCCTAGAACGTGGTCCAAAGCCACTAACAGCTTGCGGTTCTCACCCGGCAATCCGACGTTGACCCGAATACAGGTCGGAAAGCCGTACCCGGACATATTGCGAACGATCACGCCTTGGCGAAGCATGGCTTCAAAGACCTCTTTGGAATCTCGTCCCACATCAATGAGAAAGAAATTCGCCTGGGTTGGATAATACCGAATGTTGCGCTGATCCAGCTCTTTGTAGAGCATATCCAGGCTTTCGTGAACCAGATCAATAGTTTGACGTAAAAACGCCCGATCATCCAAGGCAGCCAGTGCAGCGGCATGGGCCAGAGAATTGACGTTGAACGGCATGCGAACCCGGTTCAGGATTTCAGCGATCTCCACCGGCATCACCCCATAGCCCACCCGCATTCCGGCAAGGCCATAGGCCTTTGAAAATGTGCGCATGGTGACCACCGGGGTGTCATGCATCAGATAGTCAAGTCCATTGGCGCCTTGGCCATCCCGAACAAATTCGGTGTAGGCCTCATCCATAATCACCAAGATATCCGATGGCAGCGCATCCAAGAAACGGGTGAAGTCATCCTTGTTCACCACGGATCCGGTGGGATTGTTGGGATTGCAGATAAAGACCATTCGCGTTTTTGGGGTTACCTTGGTCAGAATTCCCTGCAAATCGATCCCCATATCTTTAAGCGGGACCGTTATTTGCCGGGCGCCGGCCGACTGGGAAACAATGGCGTACATTAAAAAGGATGGCCATGGCACGATAACCTCATCCCCAGGTTGCAGCAAAGCCCGTGACAGTAGACCGAGGATCTCATCAGACCCATTGCCAACAATAATTTGCTCCGGCTGAACCTTCAAATGTTCAGCCAATCGATTCAGCAAGTCATAGCTGGGTTCGTCCGGGTAGCGATGAACACCGGCAATAGCGGCTTTGAGCGCTTCAATAGCCTTGGGAGAGGGCCCCAGCGGATTCTCATTGGAAGCCAATTTAATGGAGTTTTTGATGCCGTATTCTCGCTCCACTTCAGCAATGGGCTTACCGGCAACATAAGGGGCAATTTTCTTAATATAATCGGGAATCTTAAGTGTCATATCGTAGGTATCGCTTGAGGCTCGAGATTGAAAGTTTGAAGTTCAAAGTTCAGAGTTCAAAGTTCGGAGTTCAAATCCAGTTGAGCTTGCTTTGAATGGGTAAGACGTTCCGGACCCCGGATGATCTATCATTACTTGAAAAATCATCTGGTTTTATATCGAAATTATGCGGAATTCATTCAAAGCTCTGAGTTTGAATTTGAAATTCTACTCAGGTTCACAGCAATTAACCATGAACTTTGAACTTTGAACTCTTAATTGGCCGTAGGCCGATCATTGTGCCGCTTTTGCACCGGCGTCTACTGCCATCAGGTTCAGGGGAATCAGTTTGGGTTTTTTCCCAAACTCATTCTCTACACACTTTTTCAAGGTATCCACAGAGACTACCTTGGAGCGTGCGACAAAAGCCGATAGGGCTACAATATTGGCGGCTCTGGCATTGCCCAGCTCTTTGGCAATTTCAACGGTGGGCACCTTGAGCACATCGCAATCTTCGCGCCCCGCCTCTATGGGGATCAATGAGGAGTTGACGATGATAACTCCGCTGGGCTTGACGTCAGGGGCGAATTTTTCCAGGGACGGCAAATTCATGGCCACCAAGTGCATGGGGTTCTTAATGATGGGGGATCCAATGGGCCGGTCGCCGATCACCACGGTGCAGTAGGCGGTCCCGCCACGCATCTCCGGACCATAGGAAGGCACCCAAGCCACTTCCAAGCCCTCTTCCATGGCCGCATGGGCCAACACTTTGCCGCTGAGCAGAATCCCCTGCCCTCCAAAACCCGCAAACATCACTTCACTTTGCATATCCGCTCCTAATTATCTTCCGGAGTTTTAAAATCCCCCAGGGGAAAGTATGGCAGCAATGTATCTTCAGCCCATTTTAATGAGTCCACCGGTGTCATCCCCCAGTTGGTGGGACAGGTGCTCACGACTTCAACAAAAGAGAAACAACGATTCTCCATCTGGTACGCGAAGGCCTGCTTGATCGCCTTTTTGGCCTTTTTGATATACTTGGGTTTGATGACTGTCTGGCGGCTGATGAATGCCGGTGTCGCCAAAGAAGCCAACATCTCCGAAACCCGAACTGGCATGCCGACTTCGTCGGATTTGCGCCCAAAGGGCGATGTGGTCGTCCGCTGGTCTGGCATGGTAGTGGGGGCCATTTGTCCACCGGTCATGCCATAGACGGCATTGTTGATAAAAATAGTGGTGAACTTCTCTCCCCGGTTTGCGGCATGCACGATTTCTCCCATGCCGATACTGGCCAAATCACCGTCTCCCTGGTAAGTGAACACCATTAAATCGGGGCGCACGCGCTTGATACCGGTGGCCATGGCGGGTGCGCGCCCGTGGGACGCCTCCTGAAAATCCACATCGATGTAATTGTACATCAGCACAGCGCACCCTACCGGTGCCAGGCCCACCGTGCGGCCTCGTATATCGAACTCATCAATGACTTCCGCCACCAGGCGGTGAACAATGCCATGGGTGCAGCCGGGGCAGTAATGGGTCGACTGACACTTCAGGGCTTTGGGTCTCTGAAAGGTCTTGGCCATGAATATCGCTCCTGTTAGTTACTTTCCAATTGGTTCTGCACCACTTCAAGAATCTCTTCCGGTGTGGGCACTTCTCCGCCGCATTTGCCGTACCACTCCACAGGGCAGGCGCCTTGGACGCTGCGTTGAACATCTTCAAGCATCTGCCCCATGCTCATCTCCACACTCAACACCTTTATACAGGTCTCTTTTTGAGCGGCTTGATGGATGGCCGTTTCCGGAAACGGGAACAGGGTTTGAGGTCGCAGCAGACCGACTTCGACCCCGGCCTCCTTGAGTTCATCGACAACCGTTTTACACACCCGGCTCATGGTGCCGTAGGATACCATTAGAACCTGGTAGTCGGACTCCAGATTATAAGCTTCGTACTGGACATCCTCTTGCTTCATCTTTTCATATTTTGCGCGCAGAACCATATTGTGCTCGTTCAATACAGCCGGATCAAGATAAAGGGATTTTATAATATTGGGCCTTGCCGCTCCCCGCGTATCCATCCCATTGGTGGCCCATCGGTCTTTATTGGTGGGCTCGGTCTTCAAATCGCCGGGAAAGGTTACCGGCTCCATCATTTGGCCGATGAGCCCATCACCCAGAATCATCACCGGATTGCGGTATTTCTCCGCCAATGGAAAGGCCTTCATCGTCATCTCCACGGCTTCCTGTACCGTTGCGGGGGCCATGACAAACATCCGACAGTCCCCGTGCCCGATCCCTTTGGTGGCCTGGAGATAATCGGCCTGGGACGGCAGGATCCCGCCCAATCCGGGGCCGCCGCGCATAATATTGACGAACACGGCCGGTACTTGAGCACCTGCCATATAGCTGATGCCTTCACTCATCAAGCTGACGCCGGGACTTGAGGATGTCGTAAAAACCCTTTCGCCGGCAGAAGCGGCGCCATGGATCATATAGGAGACAGCCACTTCGCTCTCGCCCTGAAGAAACACGCCGCCGACTTCGGGCATGCGCCAGGCAAGATATTCCGCCACCTCGGATTGCGGCGTAATGGGATAGGCAAAATAGTTTAAACATCCGGCCCTGATGGCCGCCTCGGCAATAGCCTCATTGCCTTTCATCAGTACTTTGGACATAGAGTGTTCCCCTTAATCGACTTCAGATGTCTCGGTAATTGAAATGGCCACGTCCGGACACATATTGCAGCAAATGGCGCACTTGATACAGTCTTCGGGCCTGGCCTGGTATGCCGGAAAGTATCCTTTGGCATTCACCTTTTTACCGATCTCCAGCACCTTCTTCGGGCAAACGGTCACACAAAGGCTGCACCCTTTGCACTCATCGACTTCAATGCAGTATTGATAAGCCATATGTATCTACTCCTTTATATCATTCCCCTCACCGCCGGGCAATGTCGTTGGCTTTCGCCACGGCGGAACGAGTTGTTGGTAAATGGGCAGGACCGGATGATTCAGCCGGTCCGGATCGAGTTGCGGCATCACGTCAGAGGGTGCAGTGATAAATTCGACGGCCAGCCCGCTGGCCTCACGTAAGGCTGTGATAAATGCATCCCCCTGATAAACATGATCCGCGGTGGTCTCCTCAAACATGTGGGTATTACCGATCCATTTTTGAACCTGCAATCTTGCGCTGGCCTCAATGGCGCTGCGCATCTCCAGACATCCTTGTACGGTTTCCGTTTTGGGCCGAAGCGGGTTGACCACCTGTATCATCTGGATGGCCTCTCGGACTTCGTTCATGACATCTGCCAATGACGCCAATACCGTGGCCCCAGCATCATCGCCGCCTACATCGAGAATAACCATCTCACCGGGATTCCGTATTAATCCGGCCACCTGCGGCATCAAAATAGGTAGATCCGCCTGCATTAAGGGCTCCGGCGGCAACACCATCTCAATCCCCATGGCAGTGAGGGTGGCCCGAGCTTCGCGTGTTCTGAAGTAGGGGTTCACCAGGTCCAAATCCGCGATACGGACGCGGACACCTTTCAGGTGATGATGAACGGCGAGATTGATGGCAACTTCCGTCTTACCGCTTCCATAGTTGCCCACTATGATCACAATGCCCGATAGGCCGATCTGCACGATTGCCCCTCTCCAAACGTCCGGCTCAACGGCGCTTATTGTTATTTCAACACCGGTGCTTCTCCACACAGTGCCTACCAGATCATAGCGCGGTAGTTACCAGCGACAGAATCGAAACCTAATCTATTGGGTATCCCAATGGGTGTCAAGCGCTTTCAAATTCGCTTTGTGCCCATCTTGGAAATGCCAACCACTTGTGATTTTTTCGAATCTAGCCTAAAAACAATGATACCCGCAGATTCGGGTCCTCTTTCAAATAATTCCATCATGGTAATAACCCAACAGACAGAAGGGGTAAGGCCACCATGTCGACCATATCAATCGGTCTAGAGCAATTTATCTCATCTCCGCCATCCGAGCTGCGCCATGCACGTCTCGGCTTGCTATGCAATTCCGCCTCCGTGGACGCCGACCTGATCCATGCAAGGCAACGGCTGCAAACCGCCTTTGGAGATCGCCTTAAAGCACTGTACTCTCCGCAGCACGGTTTCTTTGCTGAAAAGCAGGACAATATGATTGAGTCCGACCATCGCAAGGACCGCTTATTGGGTCTGCCGGTCTACAGCTTGTATGGACAGACCCGCGTTCCCACCCAAGAGATGCTGGATCCCATCGATGTGCTGCTCATCGACCTTCAAGACGTAGGGACACGGGTCTATACCTTCATTTACACCATGTCCTATTGCATGGAAGCGGCCCGCCATTACGATAAAAAGGTCATCATCTTGGATCGCCCCAATCCCATCGGGGGGCTGGCCATAGAAGGCAATTGTCTAAAACCGCAGTGGCAGTCGTTTGTGGGGCGTTATCCCATCCCCATGCGCCACGGCATGACCATTGGAGAGATGGCCCGCATGTTCAACGATGCTTACGGCATTGGCTGCGACCTTCAGGTGATCCCCATGGAAGGCTGGCGGCGCCAAATGCACTTCAATGCCACCGGACTGCCATGGGTGGCGCCAAGCCCCAACCTGCCGACCCCGATGTCGGCCCTTGTCTACCCTGGCCAGGTCATCTGGGAAGGCACCAATGTCTCCGAAGGCCGCGGCACCACCCAACCCTTTGAACTCTTCGGGGCGCCATACATCGATACGGACCGGGTACTGAGGGCCATAGATCCCGACACCCTGGAAGGTACCATCATGCGGGTGGTTGAGTTCGAGCCGACATCCAACAAGTGGCAAGGCCAAATATGCAGGGGATTTCAGATGCATGTGACAGATCCACTGCGATTCAAACCATACTGCGCGAGCTTATCTTTTCTGCAATCCATCTTACATTGTCACGGCAGCGATTTTGACTGGAAATCTCCCCCCTATGAATATGAACATGAACTGATGCCCATTGATCTGATCCTGGGCGACGAACAGATCCGAATAGCGCTAACGAACATGACGCCCATTTCGACAATGGCGTCCTCTTGGCAGGATGAGTTGGAAGCCTTTGACGACCTGAGGAAAAATTTCTTGTTGTATGTCTGATTCCGACAGGGCAACCCCAATAGGGACAGCTATGGATTCGCCTGACCCCACTTCCAACTGGAGAAGGATGCGCTTTAAGCGCAATAAAGTATGGGTTTCCGTGGATGACCAAGACCGGCTCATCGTCGAAAAAGGCAAAGTATTGATCAAGTACCAACTGGACCAGGAGCACCAATACCGCGTCCATCCCAGCAGCCTGCGCCCCTTGGAGGAGACGGCGCCGTCCCCGGAGAATTCCCGCGCTCCTGATAATAAGCCCGGGAGCGATCTAGATACGCCAGAGCCCGCCGTATCTCCAGAGTTGCTGGAAAAGGCCATCCGCATTTATACGGATGGCGCCTGTTCCGGCAATCCGGGCCCGGCAGGCATCGGTGTGGTGATGCAGTATGGGCAGCACCGCAAGGAGATATCCCGCTATGTCGGGACAGCTACCAACAATATCGCTGAACTGGAAGCGATCAAGGTTGGGCTGCAATCGGTAAAAAACAAAAAACTGCCTGTGGTTGTTTTTACAGACAGCAGTTATGCAATAGGAGTGCTGGTCAAAGGCTGGAAGGCAAAAGAAAACCCAGCTTTAATCCAACGGATCAAGGCCCTGATGGAAACATTCCCGGATCTCAAAATTGTAAAGATCAAAGGGCATGCAGGGCACCCTGAAAATGAACGGGCAGATCAGTTGGCAGTTGAAGCGATACCATAAAAAAACCCCTACCATCTGCGAGCAACGCCGGCATCAGAGGATACCGGTTAGCAACCCGTTCTCAGACGGTTAGGGGTTTTCAGAAATAGAATGTGTGGTTAGGCTTTTTCAGACTTAAGCGTCTCGATCTCTTTTTTCAGATCATCAATTTCGTCTTTATATTTACTGGCATCTTCAGTGCTGCTGGCAACAGCACCTTCATCGTCTTTTTTCCAAGAATCTTTGAGTTCATCGAAACCCAGATAGATGGCCAAACCGCCACCGATCAACAACATAATGGGAATGGCTCCGGCTAAGAGATCAAAAAAATCACGCCAAAAAATGCCTAGGCCGATAAGTCCAATCACTGCCGCAACCGAGCCGCCGATTAAAGTTTTCATTTAACGCAAACCTCCTTTAATCCTAAGTTATTTAAATATTATCACGTCATGTATCTATTTTTGTCAGGTCAGCGTGCCGACCCATTTTTCAATTATGATGGTGTTATACCTTACCATTTAATACGTGTTCAATGATTTTTCAGTCAACAGATAAGCCTAATTCACCGCGCGAAAGTAGATTTTGAGCAATAACATAGCCGCATATGGAGCGCAAGTTTAAATTTGACGGTTTACAGCGGTGATATGATCTTAAAATACCACATCATTCCACCGCTCTACTGATCATAGCGAACGCTATCTGCAATTGCAAATGGCCAGTGAATCTGATAGGTTTTTGTCTTCGAAGGCAGTCACGCGATCCATAAACGAACGACCACCCTTGAGAAGTGGGTGGCTTACATTTGATTTGGTTACCGTGCGCATTCCAAGCGGTAAAAC
>JAAUYD010148674.1_pt1 | contig 10535 bp, 9 predicted proteins | sample 7278101 | NCBI WGS metagenome assembly JAAUYD01 (sample SAMN14350128, study PRJNA611818) | marine sediment metagenome | isolation source: surface marine sediment (0.6m) | place: French Polynesia: Moorea | collected 2018-08
ATAATATTAAGTATACTATATCAATTAATGTTTTATTGATTGATTTGGCAAGTATTTTGCATAATCTAAAGGCAGCCTAACACAAAACCTAATAATTTCTTCATCTGTTCTCCTCCTTAACGGCTATCCGGCAAACCCGGGTGGCCGTTTTTTTCTTGCACTATTGATATATTCCGGCGTAATCATTGTCTGAAAAACCATCTATGAAACTTCAAAGGCCAATTTGATGATTATCGATTTTCATACCCATATATTTCCGTCCGAGATTTGCCAAAGCAGGGAGAGATTTTTCCCATCCGAACCAGCCTTCGAGCTCTTATATCAATCTCCTAAATCAAAGCTCGTCGATGCGGTTGAACTAATGAAGGCCATGGATGATAGCGAAGTGGACAAATCGGTTATATTCGGTTTTCCATGGAAAAATCCCGATATATTTAAAATGCATAACGACTATATCATGGAGATAGTCGCGAAATACCCTCGCCGTTTTAACGGATTGGGATGTTTTGACCCATCCGTCGGCCAGGCGCCGGCCGAGGCTGAAAGGTGCTTTGCGGGGGGATTAGCCGGAATCGGTGAACTTGCATTTTATCAAAGTGGTATTGATGAGTCCGCCCTGAAGCAGCTTACTCCAATTATGGAGATGTGCGCTCAGCGGGACCTTCCTGTAATGATTCATGCCAATGAGCCTGTCGGGCATGCGTATCACGGAAAAACCCCGATGACATTGGCACAAATTTATCGTCTGATCAAACGATTTCCGGACACTAAAATCGTTTTGGCACACTGGGGAGGGGGCTTGTTCTTTTACTGTCTGATGAAAAGAGATGTAAGAGAAACTCTGGCCAATGTTTTTTTTGACACCGCCGCCTCACCTTATTTATATGACCCCGAAATTTATCAGATTGCTGTGCGGCTTATTGGTACTGATAAAATCCTGCTCGGCAGTGATTATCCCCTGCTGCCACCGACACGATACGTTGACGAAATGAGCGAAGCTGGATTGACAAAATTGCAGATCGATAAAATATGCGGCGAAAATGCAAAAGCACTTCTTAATTCAAAGGCCGCCGGTAGCAACTAGTTTTGCAAACGTTAATTAGATCCTTATCTGCCTGAGTTCCTGCAGGATGGGTTCCATTCTGGTGCGGTATTCCGGCTGTATCATTAAAACTTTCAAAGACCAGTTTACAATCAGTCCGCCAGCTTCGCATTTCAACCGATCCTCCGCATAGGCCTGCCGGTTATCCCCGGATGCCATTACCCTCAACACGTCGATTAAATTTCCGGAGCAACCGTCGGCATCCAGATGCTCGATGGTTTGTAAAAATACGGTATTCACTGATAGGGTGAAGTCATCGATGTCCGCAAACCCAGTTTGACCACAATTCTGTCGGGAAATTAAGCACCGGCACCCGAAGGGGCGCAGGTCGTAGATAGTGCAGGTGTTTTTGTCAAGCATGGAACATTCTTCCCATTCGGTCCCGATCTCTTCTTCCGGCACTTTGGCATTAGCGGCATACAGCTCGGCCAGCCGGTTGGTAGATATTTGCGGTTGATAGCGGCTTGGTACGTCCGCCTGTAACAGTTGGTCGATCATATACAGCTTCCCGGCCCTCATGAGACGATCTGCAATTATGTAGCCTTCAAGGGTGGTCAGGATTACATTGGAGGTGCAGCAATGGGCGCAGTATTTTTTGCATGCCAGATCCAATGAATCGCAAAATCTGTCATAGGCGGCATAGATTTGATCCAAAGCGTTTATTCTATTTGCAAGCATCTTTTATAAGGTCCAAAGCGGAAAATCAGCGACTACCAACAGATCCGGGAGTATGAGAAGGCCCTTGTTAGAGGCTAAAGCCATTTCTACTGGTGGCAGCTGAGTAGTTGTAGATTCAATTTTTTGCCAAATTAGATCATGGGTGAGGGCCAGCAATCCCCATCCGTTTTATCTTTATCGGCGGCGCTAAAACTTCTATTTTTGAAACTCCCCATGTTTCGGTAGAATGCCCGGATGACCTGCTGCGGAGTAGTTTTGTTCAGGCATTGCGGATCACAGCAATTGGTCTTGGCGGTCTCGAAACAGGAACGGCAATCCAGATGGGTTCTTACAATTGCGACATTCTGTCCCACCGGAGCCCATCTATCCGGATCGGACGGGCCGAATATCACGGTCGCAGGCAGACCTAAAAATGCAGCCAGATGGCTGACACCGGAATCATTGCCGATATATCCAGCGGCTGATTTGAGCAATTTTACAAGATCGAGCAAATCACTTAATACGTGAACAATCTGATCTGCGTGTGGTAATATATCTGCCAGGTCCTCCTCAGCTGGCCCCACAATGAACTCCGGTTTCAAACCATCTGTTTCCAGCATGGCTGCGATCTCAAGAAAACCTGAAATCGGCCAGCGTTTGCGGATGCTTCCTGCTCCGGGATGTAGCAATACCTGGTCGGGGTACTTGGGTTTACGGCGCCTGTTGTAAAGGGTAATTTCTTCACCCAGTCCATCTGTTTTAATTGACAATCCGCAGTTTACGAGGTTTTCCATGACAAATTCGGTGAGATGCTGACGCACATATTCGGGCGGCCTGGGTGGAATACAGCAGACAGGCACTGAAGTTAGATGTCGAATATTCTGCTCGAGTCGCTTGGAAAACGTAAACAGAAGGATATTCTCATAGGACGTCAAAACTGACTTAATTTTCGGATCGGCAGTATCGCTGAAAAGGGTTGCTACGGATGCGGACTCCAGCGGGTACCAACTTCTGACAACCCCCAGCGATTCAGCCAATTTTCCCAGCCCGCTTTGGCAGAGTGCATCGACCCCTTCAAAATAGCGATGCAGCTGGATGACGGCCGGGAAAATCAGAATGAAATCTCCCAGCGCACCCTGGTGGATGATGAGTAATTTCTTTTTTGCCATCATCTTGACACTGAGGTAATGCTGGGATTGCCCTCTTTCCATAAGGCTAGAAAACTGTTTATCGGAGCTTGGATATAATCTTGAATAGGTTTACATTTTACCTTGAAAAGATAAAAGGTGGGGGCGGAAAACTCCCTTGGAAAGAGGGTTTCAAAATTCGCCATCCCTTTGGAAAAAATGAGATCGGTCGAAGTCAATAGGTCGAGAAATTCATTCGAAACATTGTCCCAATCGATGCCGGCTCCATCTGTGCCCGTGTCAACCACAAGGTCGAATTTGTCGATCAGGTTAGCAGATTCGAGCTCAAGTCGGGTAAGATCGTTGAGCGCGGGTCCGCCCTTTACCACCAGGTAAATTTCGTCAACATATTTTTTTAAACAGTCGAACAGGGGGATGTCAAAATAAATCTCACCCGAATTGTCGGTAAGATATAACATTTTTTGCGGTCGCGTCGCCAAAATAGACTCGAGCCGATGGATATGATCAAAGTAAAAAGAAAAATTGGTGTTGAATAAATCAGGAATTTCCGACAGGGCCTGTTCCGGATCCTTAAAAAAATCCAGACTGTTTCCAAGTGCGGCCAAGCGAATTCGCGACTGTAGATCATCCCTCACAAAATCCTTTACTCGCGAAAATATGAGCCGAGCCTGTACCATCTCCTGAGATTTGAAAGCCGCATAGGGATCATCTACCCCTGTAATTTTTTTTATTTCCCTAAGAATTTGATTGGTGATCTGGGGTGAAGATGATTCAATTTTCCCGGCATTATCAAGGATGCTTCGGGCAATCTGCACTACTTCTTCTACCAACGCTTGATTTTTATTGGCGGATAAAGCAACAACGTTTTGGGCCAGAGACATTAGGCAATCAACACATTGGGGGACTGGTTGCAGTGGTTTCATGGTTTACCGCAAGTCGGTTGCCTTGCTGGCGGTCTTCTGACTGGTGGGAAACAGACGATCGGCCATCATCTGCATGCGAGTCTGCAGCACTTCATCAAACCGGGCGCGCTGATCGACGGGCAGAGGTTTACCCCTGGCAGTCTTTATACGGTTGGGGTTGACCGGTTTTCCATTAACACGCGTCTCATAATGTACATGGGGACCTGTTGCCTTGCCGGTCCGGCCCACTTTGGCAATCGCCTGACCTTGCTCGACATGCTTGCCTTTTTTGACCAGCAATCGGCTGCAATGGCCATAGTAGGTCTTGTAACCATTGGGGTGGCGCAGGATCACCAATTTACCGTACCCGCCGCGCCAGCCGGCAAATTCAACCGTACCCGCAGCGGTGGCATGAATCGGCGTGCCGTGGGGAGCCCCGTAGTCGATGCCGGTATGGCGTTTGTACCGTTTGGAAATCGGATGAAAACGCCTGACCGAGAAAGATGACGTCCGCATGCCAAATTTAACCGGTATACGCATGAACATTTTGCGCAGTGGAACGCCATTTTCATCATAATAGCCTGACTGGCTGCCGTTATCGAAATAAAAGGCCGAAAAAGTTCGGCTGTGTCCGATGTATTGGGCTGCTAGAATCTTGCCGTACTTTACAAAACGACCCTTGTGGTAATACTTTTCGAATAACACCCGGATCATGTCGCCCTTGCGGGGCAAAAGATAAAAATCGATATCCCAGGAGAAAATATCGGTGAAAGCGGCCACAAGGTGACCGGTCTCTCCCTGTCCGGTCACTGCCAGATAAAGGGAGCTCTCAATGGTAAAGGTTCGGGCGACCGTTTTCTTCTCCAATGATATCTGCTCACGATAGGTACGAAATGCGCCGTCATCGGTTCTGACGGCTATATACTGATTGGTAAGACCCGTTTTATATACTAATTTTTGCAGCTTTTTTTGGGGCGACAGGCTTAACTGGTATTCATCTTTGGGTCGGGCATTACGAAAATCAAATACCCCTTTAAACGATCTAGCCACGGACAATACTTCGGACGGAGCCACACCACGGGATACCAGTTCGGTATAAACGGGCTGCCGCCCGATCTTCCCATCGATAACCGTCACCGGTGCAGCGGACGAAATCGCTGAAGGGTATTTGGTTGGCAATTTGACCAGGGTTCCTGACACGGCCTGGGAATTTAATTGGGCGGCGGACGCGGGTCGGTCCGTTCCCTGAAAGAGGATTGCCATCAAGAACAGGGCCATTACCAGCAAGGGGAAACGTTTCAAAAATTCAGTCATAGATTTTAATTTGGTTCTAGAGTATAGAATGGATCGGTTTTGAGTATTGGGGATCAGGACATCGATTTGGCAATTTGAGCCCTTATAGCGGAACAGCGGCGGCTTGTCAACTGCTTCGGCGGAAAGGAGCGTACGGATGAAGCTATTGGTATTCAGCGACCTGCACAGTGATTATCATACCGCTTCCAAATTGATCGAGGCGTCCGACACCGTAGATGTGGTTGTGGGTGCCGGAGATTTTTGTATCGCTCGCCGAGGTTTGAACGAAATTATCGCAGCATTATCGGTCATAAAAAAACCGGTGGTCCTGGTACCCGGAAACAGTGAATCCATGGAAGAGCTGCTCGAGGCCTGCCGACCGTGGACCAATGCCCGCGTTTTGCATGGCTCTCAGACGACCATCGATGGTATTATTTTTTTCGGTATCGGAGGCGGTATCCCCATCACTCCCTTTGGAGATTGGAGTTATGATTTTTCTGAAAATGAGGCCTTCGATTTATTACGAGATTGCCCGATCGGCAGCGTGCTGGTCAGCCATTCGCCGCCCTGGGGGGTTCTAGACGTATCTTCCGGCGGTAAGAACCTCGGGAGCCAGGCGGTGCGTGAAACTGTCAACGTTAAGAAACCGCAGCTGGTTATTTGCGGACACATTCATGGAAGCGCCGGTCAAATCGATCGGATCGGCGATACCACCGTGATCAATGCCGGCCCCCGGGGAATTGTCTGGGAGCTATAGTTGTAGGATTTCAAGAACAAAAAGTTATCGTTACTCTTTCCAAAAAACTCTTGCTGGTTTGTTTTGGAGCTACAACGGATAGAAAAACCTGGAACACGGATGAGTTTATCAAGAATACTTTGGATTGCCTGCCTCCTTAGAATCGACGTGTGGATCTATTTAAAGTCACAATATCACTCCCGGGCCATCGGCACGGCATAAGGGCCCTCCTCAATATAAGCCAAAGTCGGTTTTTTGCCTTCAAATCTCGGGTGGTTGACCGCGTAAATTACCGCATTCTGTAGCATAGCGGTCGCCTTTTGCTTGTCGGCGGCAAAATCGGCATTGTCATCGATGAAATCATATCCGTTGGGCCCGGGTATAATATCGAAATTTTCCTCGGGTATTTGCGGACAACAGTAAATCAATCCATCCAAACCGACCTTGCGAAACGGTTTTCCCCACATTTCGGGTTCCCATTGGTCTTTGGTAAATTTCCAATCTGGGTGCTGAAGGATATTGTTATAGCCGTCCGGACCCAGAATTTTAAAAAGATGTAAAAAAGTCTTGTATTCCTGGGAGCCAATTGGTTCCACGTCCACATTGTTGGCCAGCATGACAATCAGGCCGTTCTTTCGGACGGCCGGCATCGCATTGACCGCCGCTTTGACTGCCTGGTAGTGGTTTCGACCGACATAGCCCGCATGGGTAAGAACAATATCGAAGGGCTGCTCCACCGGGATCATCACGGACTTTTTCATGGCTTCATAAGCGGTAAGATGGGCGTCTTCCAGTGCACCCGCAAACACACCGGTCATGCACAATCGCTTGTCAAGGGTTACATTGACCAGAAAATCGATTCCTACCGTTTGGGCAACCTCCAGGGCCTCCTCGTGACAGGGGTTGCCATCCAGTATCAGATTGGTGGCCTTCGGATCTTCCAGAACCTGGACACTGTGAAAATATTGGATGGTTTTGGTGTTTACCAGGGCCGGACAGACCGCCTTTCGCCCCCCGGATACCCCCGCCATAAAATGGCTTTCAACAAGTCCGGTAATAATTTTAACATCCGATTCGTAGAAAATCTTGTTCAAATGAACTTGGGTTCCGCTTTTGGTTTGAGCGGCCAAAATCATGGAATCGTCATCTTCGCAATCGTGATCAACAATTCGGTAATGATCCACCACTTCCCGACCGTACATATGGATTCGTTCCTCAAGTGTACTGTGACGGTGCATACCATTGCCGATGACAATCACAATATTGTTCCTTTTAACCCCGGCTTTTTCAATCAGCGCGAGCAGGGGAAGCAACAAGCCGTTTTCGCCTTTGTAGGGCGCGGGTCGAGTAATATCCGATACGGTGATACAAACCATAAGATCATCGATAGGTTTGCCTTTTGATTGAATAATTTCGGATATAGTAGGGCTACCCGTCGGCTGATTCAAAGCATGGGTTATCTCCGCAGCCGAATCAACCAGGCAGGGCATGGATGGCATACTTAAAATTTCACAGTCGGCCGGCACCTCGATATCCAGAAAATCATCACCGAAATCCACTTTTATTTTTTTCCAGTCACGGGTCGCCGCCCGTTTGATCACATCCGCGATTTCATTGTTCATAACATACCTCGCTGTTCTTTCAGGTTTCGTCCCACACTTACCTTGTCACATCGTACTGCTGCATTTAGTGACGTCAAGCATTAATTTAGAAAACATAATCAATTTCAAATCCCATTGCAATAACAGAAAGAAGAGACACCCAGAATAACGTCATAGTAAATTCGATATCTATTATAATGATTGGTTTATGCTTTTTAGAACATGAATATCCAAAATCACAAGCACCAAATTTTCGCATTCCGAATTCTATTCAGTCAGGTAAGGGTATTGGCTCCGGCACCTCTATCTGGCGAGGATCGCTCACAGCCGGGGTCTTAAAGAAATGATCTGTCTGATACATGATTCGATTGAGCATTGAGTCCAATTGACAGCGATATTTCTCACACTCCTGTCGCGAAGCGTTAGGCGGTACGAGTAAATAGCTGTCCGCATACAAGGCGACAATGTGTGAAAACGCTTTGGGGATAATGGTCCGGTCCCAGCTTCGCAACTTCCAGTATCGATCTGCACTCCATATCACCGGAATTATGGGCAACCCGGTACGTTTGGCCAAATAGATGATGCCCAGCTTGGATACAAACCGTGGGCCTCTGGGCGCATCCGCAACCAGCCCGCCTTTGTGCCCTTTTTTAACTAATTCTTCCATTTCCCGGTAGGCCTTTCGACCCCCCCGGGATGAGGACCCCCGGGCAGTTATCCAACCGAAACGCTTGGCGGCTTGAGCGGCCAGCTCTCCATCGTCGCTGGCACTGGCGATTGAGACAGTGTTTTGATTCCGGTACCAGTAGATGACAAAAAACAGACCTCGGTGCCAGCTGGCATAAAGTAGTCCTTTTCCAGGATTATCCTTTAAGTAGCAATCTTCTATCCCCCGCCCGAACTCGGTGATGCGACAGGTGCTCAACCATACGGTCGCAACGATTTTCGCAGTCCAGCCAAAGCCATAAAACATCGCACGTTTCCAAAGTCTCATGATGGTATCGATTTTGCATTGATTCTATGACACACTCGTATTAAGATACTTTAGCTTGCGACAAAGTTTTTGACAAGCTGTTTCACTCAATAGGATCCATTATACCAGAGCTTTTGGCATATCGTTGAAATTAAAGAAGAAATATTGGTTGTCTTTAGAACCTAAGGATCCGATACAAAAATCATCCAGGAATTGAAGCGAACATACTCCCTTTCGTTAATACTGAGTTGACAAAATAACCGTCATATTAATGTCATTAATGCCTTAACGTATGGAACCTGTTTTCAACAAGGCAAACGGGGTTGCTACCTGAAAAATAGTGCTTACGATACAGTTGTAGGCCATTGGGAACCAAACGCTCGCACATCTGGAAATTTACGAAATCTCTCTGCTGATTACTCGCCCAAGGGCCAACGCTGCACTCATCAGGATTATCCTCAGCCCCGCTATTGTCTGTAATTCCTAAATGGCACATTACCGATCTGATGTGTGGTTTGGATGGCAATAACCGAAAGATAACCAAAAGAACATACATTAATAACCCCAACGTTGCTAATGTGGAGGCTTCAGAATCCAGACGCACACCAATATTTACAGAATCAGACGTATGATCCCGCTATGCGGGGCATCAAAGGTGACGTCCTCGTTCTTTGCTTTGATCCGCTGATAACACAACATCTGGAGTCCTCCGGCGTTCCAAAAGGTAAATAGGGGGAAACAGCTCCGGCTATCTAAAACCAAACTATTTGCGAGAACAGCTCCCAAACGCGCTGCTTCATCCTGCCGCTGGAAATAGCTCTCGCAGCTGACATGACTCACACAGTTTATTTAACAGAATAACCAATTCGAATATTTCGGGGAGGAAAAATGTCTAATAACGCTAAAACACTCCGCCACCATCTGACCGAAGTCAAAACAGGCAAACGATGTTTTGAAAATGCTTTTCAGGGTGTATCGCGCATGATCTTGGACAGCGAAATCACAAAAGCGGTGGTCAACGGTAAAACGACATATGATTTCAGTCTGTTCCGTGAAGGATCCAAACATGTGATCGGCATGTACGATGAAATCAACAGCTTTGTCTCCTATGTAAAAGATGCGGCCGAAGGGGGGTCATCCAAAGAAATGGCATTTGTCCTTGTTGGCGAACCAGGCAACGGCAAAACTTTTCTGGTTGAATTTTTGTCAGCAAAATATCGCAATTTTTTGTCAAAGGAAGAAAATCGCAAGTATACGTACAGGTTTTTAAATCTCGCCAAGCTGGAAAATTATGGCCGAATCGCAACGATTGAATCACAAACCTATGAAGACCCAATGATTCTCGCAATGAATCTGTTTGAAACCCCGGATCAAAATAGGGAGTTTCTTGCCAAACAAATTGGATTTTCGGACAAACAAATTGAAATGCTCTATGAAAATTACCGCCCGCTGGGCGCGTGCAGCGGATATATTTTAAATGATATCAAAAATTTCACCAATGGCTCCCTGGATGAAATGCTCGAGTTTATTGAAATCATCCCGGTGCCGCTCACCGAAAGTCTGGGAACTGTCACCGGCAAATATCCAGCCAAAGACAAGATCACATCCTCCTCGGTCGATCTGCTCGGTGAAGAGTCGATACAGCGGCTACTACACATCACCGATACCAACAACCCCTACCGATTTGATTTGAGACGAGGCGCGCTGGCCCGGGTGGCGGGCGGCGGGATACATTTCAGTGACGAAATTTATAAAAATAAAAAAGACTTGGTACAGGTTTACCTGGGAGTCATCCAAAACCGCAGCATCGAAATCGATGGGTATAAATGGCCCATTGACACCCTGATTATTGCCACTAGTAACAATTCGGAATTTCATCAGTTCCTGTCCGAAAAAGAAGAAGCCCCTATTGTCGACCGCTGCCGCATTTGCTACGTGTCGCACAATACCAATTACAAACTGCAGGAAGACCTCACCAAATATGCCATCGGCAGCGAAACCCGAACGACCCTTACCAGGGAAAATCTACACCAGGACCCCAATTTAAATTATGCTACCTCAATTTCGGTTGTATTATCACGTCTACCGCGGTCAGAAAAATTGACACCCGTTGAAACCATGAA
>JAAUYD010024234.1_pt1 | contig 10534 bp, 4 predicted proteins | sample 7278101 | NCBI WGS metagenome assembly JAAUYD01 (sample SAMN14350128, study PRJNA611818) | marine sediment metagenome | isolation source: surface marine sediment (0.6m) | place: French Polynesia: Moorea | collected 2018-08
CACACCCGCGCCCACCCCGCAGCCACCGGCTCCACCACCGTCACATTCAACGCCACACCAGCAACACCCGACCCCGGCACACCACCAACCCCCACCACCGGCACCCGCAACGGGAAGCCCGGCAGCACGGGCCGTGGCACCGCCGGCGGCGTGTACCCGTCGGCGGCGATCGGGAGGATCTGCCCGCGCAGCCACTGCGAGAACTCGGCCCGCCCGGTGGCCGTGAGGTGGACATCGTCGTCGAACCAGCGGTCGGCTGCTCGATGATCGCTGGCGGCCGCCCAGTCGAAGAGCACCAGCTCGCCCCAGCGGGAGCGTGCGTCGCGGAGCGCCTGGTTGGACGCGGCGTACTGCGAACGCCGCTCGGACATCATGACCCAGGCCACGACGCCCACGTCGCGGTCGCGCAGCACCTGCATGAGTGCGTCGATCCGGCCGGGCATCGCGCTCGCCGCGTCGTTGTAGCCGAGCTCGACGACGACCAGGCCCGTGCCGACCGGCACCGCGCCGGCCGCTTCGACACCGTCGACGATCGTGCCGCCCTGCGTACGCCGGCTCGCGAGCGAGTCGTAGCGCTCGGCCGCGAAGACGCCTTCGGTCAGCACGCGGAACGGCGAGCTCGGCAGGGCGGTGACGCTGACGCCGACCGAGTCACCGATGAACGCGAAGTCGATCGAGTCGGACAGCGACCGGTTGATCGGAACGAGCTCGAAGCCGGGAGCGGGCAGGTCGAACGCGTTCCGGAAGCTCCAGGCGCTGATCGCCGATCCGTTGCCGAGCTGCACCTCGTTGGCCCAGATCCCCTCGAACGGCGAGTCGGGGTCGGGAGCCGTGCGGACGCCGTTGGCGCTCGACAGCCCGTAGCGGGAGCGAACGTCGTCGGCATCGATGACGCGGGTCCAGCGGTGGTTCGGGTTGCCGGGTTGGTCGTCGAACGGGTCGTTGACCGACGGGAACGCGCCACCGGCGGTCCGCGGTCCGTTCGAGGCCGAGAACTCGGTCGAGACGACCGAGCCGCTCTTGATCCTGACCGTGCCGGAGGTGTCGGCGATCGCCGCATCGGTCAGCGGGTGTTCCACGCTGGCGTAGTTGGCCGTCGTGGCGGAGATCCGCACCGCGGACCCTCCGTAGACCTGGCACGAGCTGGTGTCGCAGGTCTCGGCGTAGCTGTAGCGGGACTGGGACATCCCGTACGAACGCGCTGCGACGGACTGTGCCCTGAGCGCGTTCATCCCGGTGCCACCGCCACCGTTACCCCAGCTGGGCGGCACCTCCTTCGGCACCACACCACGCAGGTAGCTCTCGACGTCGAGGACGTTGACGACGCGGTTCGTGCCGCTGACGTCGATCAGCTCGACGGTGCCGCGGTAGTGGTTGACCGAGCCCGAGTCCTCGCACACGCCGAGCACGTCGCCCGCCGCGCTCGACGCCTGATCGACCGTCGTCGTGAACACGATCGGTCCGGGCTGGTCGACCGCCAGCTGCACCCATGGCACGGTGCCGTTCTCGGCGTTGAGCAGATCCTGGGCCGCCTGCGCCTCCTGCACCCGCCACAGGCCGTCCGCTGCGAGCCCGCGCGAGGTCTGGAACGCCGTCACGCCCGACTCGGTCATCGGCCCGAAGATGCCGTCGGCGGGGCCGACGCCGAAACCGAGATGGTTGAGCACGCGCTGCATGTCGGCGACCGCCGCGCCGGTGTCACCGCGCTCGAGGTCGACGAAGGGGACCGGGAGATCGGCCCCGCCCGGGCACCCGTGGCCGCTCGTGACACCGAACACCGTGAAGCGGTTGGGCGCCGTCTCGGTGGTGTAGAGCGACGTGTAGTTCGTGGTGTCGGTGGTGGCCGCGCTCCGCCAACGCGCCGACCCGGGGCGCGAGATCACGCCGAGCGTCCCCGCGCCGTCCCAGTCGGTGAGGCGGACCCGGAGGTTCGGTTCGGCTCTGGTCCCGGCGGACGTGCCCCCGTAGTAGGTGTCGAGGATCTGCTGCCACGACTGACCGGCGAGCGCCCGGCCGTACGTACCCCACTGGCTGAGCCCGCGACCGTGCCCGTTGCCGACACCGTTGACCACGAACGCGACGACCTCGTCGTCACCCGCAGGAGCCGCCTCGACCCGGTCGGCCGACGCCACCCACACGAGCGGGGCCAGCAGCAAGCTGACGAGCGCGACAGCGGTCCTCACGTGCCAGCACCGTAGCCAATCGTCACGCGTTCGTAACGTCACGCTGGGTCTATCGGCACCCGCCCGCGGCGACTCAAGGATTCGTCAAGCCGCCGTCATGGCGACGCCGTCACGGTTCGGTCGGAATCGCGGCGACGGCGAGCTCGTCGACGAGATCGTTCATCGGATCGCCGGAATGCCCCTTCACCCACCGGAACGACACGTCGCCCGCCTGGACGAGCTCGATCAAGGGTTGCCAGAGGTCGGCGTTGGCCACCGGCTGCTTCTTCGAGTTCTTCCAGCCGTTGCGCTGCCAGTTGTACCACCACCGATCACGGAAGCAGTTGACGACGTACGTCGAGTCGGACACCACTTCGATCGCGCCGGCCTCGGAGCCGGCGCCCAACGAGCGCAACGCCTCGAGGACCGCCAGCAGCTCCATCCGCTGGTTGGTGGTCTCGAGGTCGCCCCCCGAGCCCGACGGCTCGCCATCGGGCGACACCGCCCACGCCCAGCCGCCCGGACCGGGATTCCCCGAGCACGCGCCATCGGTGTACACGACCGTCGGCGCACCGGGCGTCACGTCGGCTCGACTGCTCACGACGCCTCCGCGGGGAGCCCGAGCGCGATCCTGACCAGGCGCTCCCCGAGGAACTCCGACGTCACGTCGGTCGCAGCGGCCGGCGACAGGTGAACGCCGTCGGGCCGGACATCGTGGTCGTCGTCGAGGCCGGCGTCGGCGAACCAGCGATCGAACGGGACGACGGCGACGAGCCCGTCGGAGCCGGCGGCCAACGCCTCGTACGCGTCGTACACGACCTGATGGCGCGCCGGGTCCTCTTGCGCGTCGCCGCCCGGTTGCCAGAACGGATCCGGGAGCGGCTGCCGGACGAGGGCGACTCGCCCGGCACCGGCGGCGAGCAGGTCATCGACCAGGGTGCCGTAGTCGGCTGCGATCCGATCGGCGTACGGGGCATCGAGCGGGGTCAGGGTCGCGCCGTCCCACTCCTGGTCGACGACGTCCCATGCGGTCACCATCACCATCACGACGTCGGGCTCGAGACGCTCGACCTGCGGGATGACGAGCTTGTCGGTCCAGTCGACGCAGCCGGAGGGCACCTCGGTGGTGCCGCCGAGCGTGCGGGCGCCGCCCTGTACGAACCCGCAGCCCGCGGCACCGTGCACCTCGGCCTGCGCGAGATCGGGATGCTCGGCGGCCCAGGCCACCACACCGCTGCCGATCGCCCGCGCGGTCGAGTCACCGGTCACGACGATGCGCACCGGCCGCCCGAGCTCGGGCAGCGGCGGGATCGTGACGTCGACGACGGGCTGCGTCGTCTCGGGCACGACCACGGCCGCAGGCTCGTCGCGCTCCTCGGCCTCGTCCGGTTCCCCGGGTGGCGTGGCGACCCTGCGTGGTTGCGCCGACTCGCTCGACGCGGCGAGCTCGGATCCGCTGTCGGCGTCCGCAGTGCCGACCGTCGGCGCCTCGTCGAGCGACCGTGCCTGATCGTCGCGCTCGAGCGCCGCGACGTCGTCGACGAGCGCGGCGAGCGGCTCGTCGTCGACCACGATCGCCGCCGCCGCCTCGACCTCGTCGTCGACGAGCCAGTAGTCGCCGAGCGCGCCGGGCACCGCGACCACCGCGGCCAGCACGACCGCTGCGGTGGCTCCTGCCGACACGCCGAGGGTGGGCAGCGGCGAGAACCGGGGGTTCCGGCGGATCGGCTGCTCGACGAGCTGGTACGACACGTGCGCGATGGCCAGGGTGAGCAGCACGCGGACGCCGAGCAGTCCGACGCCGTCGATGCCGGTCCGCTCGGGCGTCGCGATCACGTAGATCGGCCAGTGGAACAGGTACACGCCGTACGAGATCCGGCCGAGCGCGACCAGCGGTTCGATCGACAGCGCGTCGCGGACCGGTCCGGGCGCCTGGAGGCCGAGCAGGAGCGCGCCCGAGGCGATCGCGACGAGCGGCAGCCAGCCTTCGTACGCAGGGCCGCTCGACGACGGGAAGAGCACGACGGCGATGCCGAGCACGAGCAGCGCAGCGGGCGCGAGCACGCTCCACCTCTCGGGCACCCGGCGGCCGACGAGGGCGACCGCGAGGAACGCGCCCACCAGGATCTCCCCGATGCGCGCCGGCGTCGCCCAGTACGCGGCGTCCGGCCCCCAGACCTGCGCGATGACCGGCGCAGCGAGCATGGTGGCCGCCGTGATCGCACCGACCGCACGAACGCGGGCCCGTGGCGTCCGCGCCCGGCCGAGCAGCACCAGCATGGTGGGCGGCCAGATCCAGTAGAACTGCTCCTCGATGGCGAGCGACCAGAAGTGCTCGAGCGGCGACGACTGCCCGTTGGTGCGGGCGAGCAGATCCTGATACGAGCCGCCACCCGCGAGGAACACCCAGTTGGCGACCTGCATCACGGATCCGATCACGTGATCACGCAATGCGGCGACACCACCGAACCAATCGGTGACGGCAGCGATCACGATCACGGCGCCGAGGCAGATCGCGCTCGCCGGCAGGAGCCGGCGCAATCGCCGGCCGTAGAACGCCGGCAGATCGATGCGGCCGGTCGCGTCGTGCTCGCCCACGAGCAGGCTCGTGATCAGGAAGCCCGACAGGGTGAAGAAGACCGAAACGCCGAGATAACCCCCGTCGAAGCCCGGCACGCCGCCGTGGAAGAAGAGCACGGCGACGACCGCCAGCGCCCGCACACCGTCGAGTGCCGGCTGGTACGCGATCGTGGTTCGTCCGGTCATTCGACGGGCAGTGTATGAGCAGGAGGTATCGTTGCTGCTGATGGCGGAGAACACCGTTACCGGGGTGCGTCCGCATCGGCCACGCCCACGCCGCGCCCCCCGGCCCGCGGTCGCGGCGATGATCGTCGCCGCGACGCTGGCGATGTCGGTGGGGTTCCTCGCTCCCGGCTCGCCGCCGGTCGACGGCGCCCTGGCGAACGAGGAGTTCCACCCGGGCCCCGGTCCGTTCGGTGCGATCACCGTGATCGGCGACTCGGTCATGCAGGGCTCGCTCATCTACGGCCCGACGATCGGCGAGCAGCTCGCGTGGAACGGTTGGGGGCCGGTTCGCGTGCGCGCCGGCGTCGGCTACGCCACCGGGGCGTTCCCAATCACGACCGAGGCCAGGGCGACCTACTGGATCGAGCGATGGCGGCAGGAAGGCTGGGACCCCGAGCACGTCGTGGTCAACCTCGGGGCGAACGACTCGGGAGTCTGCAACCGCGACCTCGCCTGCGCACGCGAGGCCATCACCCACGTCGTCGATGCGATCGGTCCCGGACGCACCGTCTGGTGGCCCCAGATCACGCGTTTCCCGCTGTTCGACCATCAGGCCGACACGTGGAACCTGGCGCTGCAGCAGATCGCCGACGAGCGAGCCGACTTCTTCACGTGGAACTGGCCGGCGGTGATGGCGAGTGGTCCCTTCCCGTCGCCGGACAACACGCACCTCGGGCCGGACGGATACCGACTCCGTTCCCAGTCGATGGCGCGCGAGGTCACCGCCGATCTCGCCGAAGGCATCCGCACCGGCGGCGACGTCGACCTCCCGACGCCGACCGGGGAGGCCAGTGAGCTCGTACCGGTCGGACCGGTTCGCGTGATCGACACGCGGGAGGATCCGCCCGGCCACCGACCGGCGAACTCGACGATGATCGTCGACGTGTCGGACCACGTCCCGGCAGGCACGACGGCCGTGGCGGCGTACGTGTCGGCGACCAACACCGGCGCGAACGGGTTCCTGACCGCGTACGACTGCGATGCAGGTCGACCTCTCGCCTCGTCGGCCAACTACCTCGGCGGGCAGACCCGAGGTGCCGTGGCCATCACACCGATCTCGGCCACCGGCACGTTCTGCCTCTACACGCTCGCCGACGCCGACCTGCTCGTCGACCTCCAGGCCGCGTTCGTCCCATCGGCGGCGGCGAACCCCGACGCCGTCCGGTTCACGCCGCTCGACACGCCGCAGCGCCTCGTCGACACCCGCGAGACCGGTCGGCGTCGGATCCTCGAGCTCGACGTCCCCGCCGGTGCCGACGTGGTGGCCGTCAGCCTCACCGCGGTGCTGAGCGACGAGCCGGGGTTCCTCACCGCGTATCCGTGCACCGCCGAGGTGCCGCTGATCGCCACGGTCAACCATCTCACCGGCGAGATCATCTCGGGCGCGGCCTTCGTCCCGGTCAGCGACAGCGGGACGATCTGCATCTACTCGTTGGCCGATGTCGACGTGACCGTCGACCTGACCGGCACGTTCGACGGCGGCGGCGACCTCGTGTTCGAACCCGTGCCGCCGACCCGCACGATCGACACCCGCGACGGGACGGGCGGCTGGAATCCGCTGCACGGCCAGTACCAGACGATCGACGCCAGGGTGGCACCTCCCGAGGCCGCCGCCGTGTCCGGCACGTTGACGCTGGTCACGCCGTATCGGGCGGGCTTCCTCTCGGCGTGGGGCTGCGGCGACCGCGAGGACACCGCGAACGTGACCGGGCTCGCCGGTGACGTGCTCGCCAACAGCGTCACCACGGGCATCAGCGCCGAGGGACGGATGTGCGTTCTCGCACGCGCCGCCGGATCGACCGTGTTCGACACGAGCGGGTGGTGGGTGCCGGCGTGACCCGTCGGCGCGGTCTCGCGGCGGGCCTCGTCGCCCTGACCGCCTTCGCCGCAGCCGCCACGGCGGGGCGGGCGGATGCAACTCCCGTCGGCGATGTCCCGCAGAGCGTGCCTCGCGGGAAGCGGGTCGTGATGTTCACCGACTCGGTCGGCCTCGGCGCCGAGTTCGCGCTCCCCCGTGCCTTCCCGGCCGACTGGCAGGTGCGCGTCGACGGCCGGCCTGCCGAGATGGTCGGCGAGCTCGAGCAGAACTTCGTCCTGCCGCGGCTCGCCTCCGACCCCGACTGGTTCGGCGACCACGTCGTCATCGCGGCCGCCTACAACGCCCCGTACTGGGACTGGCCGAGGCTCGATCGCGAGATCGACTCGATCGTCAACACGCTCACTGCGGCCGGCGTCGAGCACGTCTACTGGGTGACGTTGCGGGAGGTGAAGCCCCAGTACATCTCGGCCGGGGCATGGCGCCAGATCCAGCCGTACTACTGGTACTTCCCCACCGTCAACGATCATCTCGAGGCCGCCCTCGAGCGCCACCCCAACCTGTCGCTGGTCGACTTCGCCGCCGCAGCCGACCGGCCGGGCATCACCTACGACGCGATCCACCTCAACAACGACGGCGCCGCGCTCTACAGCGCGCTGATCCGCCAACGCGTCGACGCCGCGGCCACGACGGTCGCGGACGGCTCGACGACCAGGGTCCACGTCGACGGCGGGGAGGGCGCCGCTGCCGCGGCCGTCAACGTGACGACGACCGGGCCACGCACCGACGGCTTCCTCACGCTGCACCGCTGCGACCGCCCACCACCGCTCGTCTCGATGCACAACCACCGCCGTGACGAGACCGTCGCGCACGCCGGCGTCGTGGCGCTCGACGCGAACGGCGACTTCTGCGTCACGACGCGAGTCGCGACGAACCTCGTCGTCGACGTGACCGGGCTCTTCCCCGAGGGCGGTGGCTTCGCGGCCGTCGAACCGACTCGCTGGCTCGACACCCGCGAGCTACCCGGCCGGCTGCCGGTCACGCCGTTCGAGGTCGTCGAGCTCGACCTCGACGACGTCCGGGCGCGAGCGGGGGTCGGCGACGACGTCACGGCCGTCGCGATCGTGGCCACCGCGGTGGAGGCAGCCGCACCGGGCTGGCTGCGGGTCGTCACGTGCGGCCACACCGCCGCCGAGACCTCCAACGTGAACTACTTCGATGCGTCGGCGATCCCCAACCTCGTCGTGGTCGCACCCGACCGGGGAGGATCGATCTGCATCACCTCGTCGGCGACCACGCAGCTCGTCGTCGATCTGTTCGGCACCTTCGACGCGGACGCCGGCGTCGCCGGCGACGACGCGCAACGGGTGTTCGACAGCCGGGACACAGGGGCCCGCGTGGCGGCTGGCTCGGTCACCGTGATCGACGTGGTCGCCGCCGGCATCGACCCGGCGGCCTCGGGCGCGCTGATGAACCTCACGGCGGTCGACGCGCTCGCACCGGGATTCGCCACCGCGTATCCCTGCGCAGCCGGCCGACCCGGATCGTCGAACCTCAACATCTCGGGCGCCGCAGCGGTCGCCAACGCGGTGATGATCGCTCCCGACGAGGCCGGAGAGATCTGCGTCTACGCGCTCTCGCCGATGCACCTGATCGTCGACGTGATGGGCGAGGTCGGCCCGGCGTTCGAGGGCGTCGTGCCCGCACGCGCACTCGACACCCGAGAACGCTGACATTTCCAACGGCCCGGGAGGTACTCCCCGGTAACCGTGCGAGAATGCCGCCCATGATCTTCGACGGCTACGTGCACCAGCTGCCCGACACCGATCCGACCGAGACCCAGGAGTGGCTCGATTCGCTCGATGCGGTCGTCGACACGCACGGAAAGACGCGCGCCCGGTTCCTGCTGTCGAAGCTGCTCGACCGGGCGGCCGCCAGCCAGGTGAGCTTCCCCGCCACGGTCAGCACGCCGTACGTCAACACCATCCCGATGGAGCAAGAGCCCTGGTTCCCGGGCGACGAGCACATCGAGCGCAACATCCGCCGCTACGTTCGCTGGAACGCGGCGATGATGGTGGTCAAGGCCAACAAGCACGCCGACGGCATCGGCGGCCACCTGTCGACGTTCGCCAGCTCCGCCTCGCTCTACGAGATCGGCTTCAACCACTTCTTCCGCGGCAAGGACGACGCCCCCGGTGATCACGTCTACTTCCAGGGTCATGCGGCGCCCGGCGTGTACGCCAGGGCGTACCTCGAGGGTCGCCTGAACGACGAGGACCTCGATCACTTCCGGCAGGAGATCGACCGGCCGGGCCGGGGCCTGTCGAGCTACCCGCACCCGCGCCTGATGCCCGACTTCTGGGAGTTCCCGACGGTGTCGATGGGCCTGGGCCCGATCACGGCGCTCTACCACGCCCGGTTCAACCGGTACCTGCTCAACCGCGAGCTCGACGACACGACCGGCAGCCGGGTCTGGGCCTTCCTCGGCGACGGCGAGTGCGACGAGCCCGAGACGCTCGGTGCGATCTCGCTGGCATCGCGCGAGCACCTCGACAACCTGATCTTCGTCGTCAACTGCAACCTCCAGCGCCTCGACGGTCCGGTCCGCGGTAACGGCAAGGTCATCCAAGAGCTCGAGGCCGTGTTCCGCGGCGCCGGCTGGAACGTCATCAAGGTCGTCTGGGGGTCGAAGTGGGACGAGCTGCTTGCGCAGGACAAGGACGGCGCGCTGCTCAACAAGATGAACTCGACCGTCGACGGCGAGTTCCAGCGCTACGCGGTGGAGAGCGGCGAGTACATCCGCGAGAACTTCTTCGGCCCTGATCCGCGCCTGCGCCAGATGGTCTCGCACCTCGAGGACGACGAGCTGCGCAACCTGCCACGCGGCGGCCACGACTACCGCAAGCTGTACGCCGCCTACAAGGCCGCCACCGAGAACCTCGGCAGCGGCCGGCCGACCGTCATCCTGGCGAAGACCATCAAGGGGTGGACGCTCGGCGAGGGCTTCGAGGGCCGCAACGCCACGCACCAGATCAAGAAGATGACCACCCAGCAGCTGCTCGACCTGCGCGAGCGGCTGCACCTCCAGGCCGAGATCCCCGAGGAGTCGATCCACGCCGAGAACCCTCCGTACTTCCGGCCGTCGCACGACTCGATCGAGTACCAGTACATGATGGAGCGCCGCAAGGCGCTCGGCGGCCCGCTCCCCAAGCGCACGACGGCCGCACGTCGACCGCTCTCGCTCCCCGCCGACGAGACGTTCGCCGAGATGCGAGCCGGCTCGGGCGGCGCCGAGGTGTCGACCACGATGGGCTTCACCCGCCTGCTGCGCAGCCTGTGCCGCGACGAGCAGGTCGGCAAGCGGATCGTGCCGATCATCCCCGACGAGGGCCGCACGTTCGGCATGGACTCGCTGTTCCGCGAGCTGGAGATCTACGCCAGCCAGGGCCAGAAGTACGAGCCGGTCGACCACGACCTGCTGCTCTCGTACACCGAGGACTCCGACGGGCAGATCCTCGAGGAGGGCATCACCGAAGCGGGTTCGATGTCGAGCTTCATCGCCGCCGGCACCAGCTACGCGACCCGCGGCGTGCCGACGATCCCCTTCTACACGTTCTATTCGATGTTCGGGTTCCAGCGTGTCGGCGACCTGATCTGGCAGGCGGCCGACATCCGCGCCCGCGGCTTCCTGATGGGCGCCACCGCCGGTCGCACGACGCTGCTCGGCGAGGGCCTCCAGCACCAGGACGGG
>JAAUYD010001629.1_pt1 | contig 10532 bp, 7 predicted proteins | sample 7278101 | NCBI WGS metagenome assembly JAAUYD01 (sample SAMN14350128, study PRJNA611818) | marine sediment metagenome | isolation source: surface marine sediment (0.6m) | place: French Polynesia: Moorea | collected 2018-08
CTTCTAGGTTGACATAACTGAGATCGGCAATAGTTAAATTTGCTCCTTCTAGGTCAGCATTCTTTAAATCGGCATTTTTAAATCGAGCATTTTTTAGGTTGGCATTTTTAAAATTAAAATTGGTTAAATCTAGACCAGTGACGCTAAGATCTAAAGGGTAATTATCTTTATTTTTATCTTGAGGGTAGCTGCGATCGCTTAAATTTGCCCCAGAGAGATCGACATTTTCTAAATTCTTATTTTCGCAGTTATTGTTAACTATTTTCCAAACTAAACGCCATTTTTGATTTAAATTAGTTTTTGAGTTTATTTTGACTTTTTTCAAGAAAGCACCGTTAAGATTAGCATTGTGAAGATTAGCATTCCTTAAATCGCTACCACTTAGATCGGCATTTTTTAAGTTTGCTTGAATTAAATCACTGCTCCTAAGATTGGTATTTAAAATACTGGCGTTTTCCAAGTTGGCATTTTTAAAATTAGCATTTTCTAAATCCGTATCTTTAAAACAAACAGATCTAAATTTAGCATTTTTAAATCTAGCATTTTTTAATTTAGCGTTACTAAAATTGACTTCTAGAAAATCTGTATTGCTCCCATCTGCTGATTCTAAATTAGAATATTCTAAATTGACGGATTTTAAAATACTATTCCTAAAATTTACTTGTTTTAAAATGGCATTTTTGAAATTTATGTTTTCAAAACAAGCATAGGCTAAATTTGCCTGAGTTAAAATTGCAGATTGAAAATTAACATTAGCGATCGCACTATGTTTAAAATTAGCTGCTTTGCAATTACTTCTTTGCAGATTTACATTTTCTAGTTTTGCTTTTTCTAAATCAGTTTGGTTTAATTTAGCATATTTAAAGTCGCTATTAATAATAGTGATTTCTCTAAGGTTTGCTTTAGTTAAATTGACTTCGCTGAGATCGACATTTTCTAGATTTGACCTAGTAAAATTCGTTTCTATTAAATGCGATCGCGTTAAATCGCTTCTGCTTAAATTTATTGCTGTTAAATTAGCTCGATTTAAATTGACTTTTTTGAGATTTGCTCCGACAATATTTAACTCTATTAAACAAGATTTAGCTAAATTAGGAACTATATTCGGATTGTTTTCTCTCCATTCATTCCAAATTGAGATACTTGTTTTTAAAAGTTGATTGATTAAAGAATTATGGTGATCGGTTGCAACTGTATTATATCGATTGATTTCCGATAAGATAAGGATTCTTTCTTCTGAATTTCTAGCATCATTTAAGCGCATTAAAAGGCCGTCAATTCCACCTAAAACTGCAGCATAAATCAGATAAGAATTTTTACCACCAAGTACGGCATCGTATTCTTTTGGTTTCATTTTAGACTCATTTAGCAGTTGATTTATGAATTTTTGTAAATTCAATGAAAAAAATTATAACTAAAAGATAAAAAGATCTTGATTGCAGATTTAACAAATATATAAGTATCAATTGAAAAATCGATGAATAAGAAGTTTTTGTGCTGGTTCGCGATCGCGCTAGCAGTCGTCATTGTATGGCGTTTTTTACCGGATATTTTTTGGCAATATCTATTCTTGCTGCGAATACCGTTGTTAATGGGTTTATTACTTTTAGGCCTGCCGATAATTGCTAAATTTTGGTTACCAGCCATACTCAAAAATCTATTTGTTTTGCGGGGGATGTGGCAAATTGCTTTTACAATTTTGGGTGCAACGGTAGCGGGAATGTCTGTCACTTTTGTTGCTGACATAATTTTGGATAATGCACGCTTTCGTTTCATTGAGATTGATAAACCGCTAGAAATTTCCCTATTCTGGTGCTGCATTTTAGGAATTGCTATAACGATTCCCACAGTTTTGGTTTTAAGCGAATTGATATTTAAAGAGTTAACAAAACCAAAACAAATTCAACCTCAACCAACAGCGGAAAAAAAACGGAGAAAGATATTATTTGGCACGATATTATTAATTATCGCATCAATTATTGTTGTCAGATTGTTTACTTATAATCTTGATTTATGGCCGTATTTTTTAACAATCTCTTTAGCTTTACCTGCAATTTTGGCTGTAACTGACTTATCAAAAGAAGAAGAGCAAAATCAGAGATGGTCGGGTTTGGTTATAGGGATCTTATTTAGTGGTGCATTCTTAGGAGTCTTTAAGTGGATTAAACAGTTGCTAGAACAGGATGATTACAAGTTTTCTATTATCGCTGCACCGATTAGTGGATTAAAACATTTATTAACGGCAATCATTCATTTTTTAGCGAAAAACTCTACTGAAGGTTATATCAGAGATGGTAATTTAACTGACGCGCATCTTGATGCTTTTGCTTTCTTTTTAGTGCTGTTTATCGTTTATACTGTCATTTTCTTTTTATACAGTCCGAATCCAAAATTTTGGAAAAACAAAGGGGAAGCTGCGGCATTATTTTATGTCATGTTATTAATTTCGATCGCAACTCTTTTCCTAGGTAGTTTGACCTTTTTCTTCGATTACTATCGCGTTTCTGTCTTCTTATTTTGGTTAACGATCGCCGGCTTGATGTATTACTTTTTGAAAGTAGACCACTATTTTATCGTTGAAAAGCCTAAAAAGGAATCGACAGAAGAACAAGCAGAGTCTCAATCAGAAAAACCAACAGTAGAAAATTTTGAAAGCATAATTGAAACCCGTTTGCAAAATGGTACTTTAGTTGTTATCTGTGCTAGTGGTGGTGGAATTCAAGCTGCTGGATGGACGGTTCAAGTTTTAACTGGTTTACAACAAAAGTTAGGCCATTCTTTTACTAAAGCAATTGGCTTAATTAGTTCTGTTTCTGGCGGTTCGGTAGGAAGTATGTATTATTTAAACCGTTTTAACGAGCATGGTTATATAAGCGATCGCAACGGGAATGAGAAAGATAATACAGAATTCAACCATATTTTTGATAATGCTACCGCAAATAGTTTAGATGCAGTTGGTTGGGGATTAACTTATCCCGATCTGTGGCGGATTATTGCTTTACCGATTTTAGTGCCAATTTCTGGAAAAATTCGCGATCGCGGTATTGCTTTAGAAACAAATTGGCAAACAGAGATTGACAAAAAATCAGATGGAAAATCAAAAACATTAGTCAATTGGCGCGATCGAGTTATTAACGGTCAAATTCCGATTCCGGTATTCAATGCAACTTTTGTTGAAGATGGTTTTCGTTTTTTAATTTCTCCCGTAACTTTTGGGGAATCAACTGACAAAAAATACATCGACTTTAATACTCTCTATCCTCATATGGATATGAAAGTTGTTACTGCTGCAAGACTTTCGGCAACTTTTCCTTACGTATCTCCTCTTTGTCAAGCTGCCAGACTTTCGACAACTTTTCCTTACGGATTATCTCCCATATCTCAAAAAAATGGCAAAAAACAACAAAATTATCATGTAGCTGATGGTGGTTATTTCGATAATTCTGGTTTCGTCACAGCAGTAGAATGGCTCGATAAATTGCTAACATCTAACAACAATTCAACTAAGAAAATTGAGCGAGTTGTCATAGTACAAATCAATCCTTTCCCCAACAACGGACAGACATCCCAAGACAATCGGACTACAACTGAAAATAAAGATTTAGAAACATCTCAACAACCAAAAAATCAAACTGAAACTATGAAAAATAATCATTCAGTTTCATCCGAAAGTAATCATAGCCATCAAGAAAAACCTAAAAAAAATAATGGTTTATTTATGGCAACATTAGGGCCGCTATTAACTATATTTAAAGTTCGCGATCCGATTCTCAATTCTCGCAATTTAACTGAAGTAGAACTATTACAAGAAAAATGGAAATCTTTAAGTAAGACTAGTCAACAAAAAAATATAGAGATTAAATACTTCCCGATCTTTTTTCCTTCTCAAAAAGACGCACCAGAATTCTATAACGAAGAAGGTGATTATCGACCTCCTCTTTCTTGGAAATTAACTCAAAAAGAAAAAGATGCGATTAAAAGAGGTTGGAAAGCTAGCATCGATCCACAAAAAGATAATGAAACTACAAAGCTAATAAATTATTGGGAAAATTTACCCTCTTCAACTTAGCTTTGGCGATCGCTTATTTATTATGACCTAAGAGTCGATCGCGCATTTTTTTAATGCGATCGCGATATTTTGCGGCTGCTTCAAATTCTAAATTTTTAGCAGCTTCTTTCATTTGTAATTCTAATTCTTGAATCACTTGAGGGATTTTTTCTAAAGGCAGATCGTCGGCTTGAGTATAAATTTCTTCTAATTGTTGAGAGTTCAAACGTCGAGAAATATCTAAAAAACTCAAAATTGAATTATCAGCTTTTTTAACGATCGGTTGGGGAGTAATATTATTAATTTTGTTATAAGCAATTTGGATTCCCCTTCTTCTTTCCGTTTCGTCGATCGCTTTTTTCATGCTATCTGTCATCTTATCGGCATACAAGATTGCTTGTCCTCGAACGTGTCTTGCAGCCCTGCCAATAGTTTGAATTAAGGATCTTTCCGCTCTTAAAAAGCCTTCTTTATCCGCATCTAAAATAGCTACTAAAGATACTTCTGGCAAATCCAATCCTTCTCGCAATAAATTCACCCCGATCAAGACATCAAACTCTCCTTTTCGCAAAGCCTGGAGAATTTCGATCCGTTCGATCGATTTTATTTCTGAATGTAAATATTGAACTTTAATATCCCTTTCATAGAAATATTCTGTCAAATCTTCTGCCATTTTTTTAGTCAGAGTTGTAATTAAAACCCGCTCTTTTTTAAGCACTCTTTGTTTGATTTCTGCTAATAAATCGTCTACTTGTCCCTCAGTCGGGCGAACTTTAATCTCTGGATCGATTACCCCTGTCGGTCTGATTATCTGCTCGACAATTCTTTTTTCTGACTGTTCTATTTCCCAATTTCCAGGAGTAGCAGAAACAAAGACACATTGATTTACTTTATGCCAAAATTCATCAGCTTTTAAAGGGCGATTATCAGCAGCAGAAGGCAGGCGAAAACCATGTTCGATTAAAACTTGTTTTCGAGCGCGATCGCCGTTATACATCCCTCTAATTTGAGGGACTGTAACGTGAGATTCGTCGATAACTAACAGCCAATCTCGAGGAAAATAATCGACCAGACATTCTGGAGGTTCGCCCGGATTTCTTCCGGCTAAATGGCGAGAATAGTTCTCAACTCCATTGCAAAATCCCACTTCTGCTAACAATTCTAGATCGTAGCGACAACGCTGTTCCAATCTTTGCGCTTCTAATAATTTGTCTGCTTTTTTTAACTCGATTAATCTAGCTTCTAATTCTGCAGAAATATTTTCGATCGCTTCTGCTAACCTTTCTTCAGGAGTAACAAAATGTCGTGCTGGATAAATGCTAATATTTTCTAAGCTTTGAATGCTTTTACCGCTGACCGGATCTAAATATCTTAAAGCTTCTATTTCATCGCCAAAAAACTCGATTCTAATTATTCTATCTTCGTAAGCTGGAACTATTTCTAAAACATCCCCTTTGACTCGGAATTTACCCCTTCCAATTTCGATGTCGTTGCGAGTATATTGAACCGAAACTAAATCCCTTAATAATTGACGCTGGTCGATTTCTAGACCTACCTTTAAAGGTATCGCAGCTTTAAGGTATTGTGCTGGCATTCCCAAACCATAAATACAACTAATAGAAGCAACAACAATAACATCTTTTCTCTCGAACAGCGATCGCGTCGCTGAATGTCTCAACATATCAATTTCATCGTTGATAGATGCTGTTTTTTCAATATAAGTATCGCTGACTGGAATATACGCCTCTGGTTGATAGTAATCGTAATAACTGATAAAGTATTCTACAGCGTTGTTGGGGAAAAATTGCCGCAGTTCGTTGCATAATTGCGCCGCTAATGTTTTATTGTGGGCTAAGACTAAAGTGGGTCTGCCGATCTTTTCGATAACAGAGGCGATCGTAAAAGTTTTACCCGTTCCCGTAGCTCCTAGCAGGGTTTGAAAGCGATTCTTAGCCTCGATACTAGTAGTTAATTGAGCGATCGCACTTGGTTGATCTCCGGTAGCTTGAAAAGGTGCGTTTAAATTAAATTGATTCATGTCAACAAATATTTTTATGGTTATTTTGCCTAAAAATAAGCGGAATCAAGGACATTCCAGGAAATAGATTAGAGCTATTATGAATATTTATGTATTTATTTGTTTTATTTTTATAATTTATTTGCGAAGATAGTGTTATCTCTATAATGGAGATTGTTCTTAAAAGAAAATAAAAATAGTAACTTTAGTAAATAGCATTACTTAAAGCATACAGCAGCAGTCGCAAAACAGATTTTAATTTCAAGGAGACAAGCGTCAATGACAGTTGAAAATCTCGAAGCAAACGGCAATCAGACTAGCGAAGAGAAAAAAGAAGTAGAAAATAAAGATTCAGTTGCTTTGTCAGTAAAAGAAAAGTCGGAAAATTCCGCTAAAGGATTGCAATTAGCCCAAAAACCGGCAATGTTACCTGGAAATCGCCCCGTCGAACCCAGTCACTTACAAGTGCTTTCAACTTATAGAAGCGTGGGTGGCTCTCGTCCGATTACCGCTTCTCAAATGCACATCTCTAGCACTTTGGTAGTGTCTGGAAATCGCCCCATTTCTACTAGCACCCTTGCAATTAGCGAAAGCGTCCACATCATGGGAAATCGCCCCGTTGCTTCCAATCAAATAGATGAAGATCCTGCTATTTTAATGGGTTATCTCGACTAATTTTTTTCGATAAAAAACAACACAACATTCTCGCTCTAACAATTGTAAATTAGGGCGAGTATTTTTTGATCTTAAACCAGTCTGCAATCGCGATCGAGCATAAAAACAAGCCAGACCATTTAGCAATATACCACTGGAATGACGTGCAAAAAGAATGCTGCGATCTTATCCTTAATAAAACTTACTACTACCCAACCAATAAAAGCGATCGCCACGATGATAGAAATTAACTCATGCATGCATTGAGTGAGCCAAGACATTGCTTTCGGACTGCTAGAACAAGCAAAAATAAAGGCTAAAAAGATACTAAAAACAGGAATTGTATAGAGAAGACCTTCAATACCCGATAATTCTTCAGAACGTGAATTATTCATGCAGCTATTTAATTCGATAACAAACATCATGTCTCTGGATTATTTGTTTGTCAATAAATAACTGAGATTTGCTATCTTTTTTTCAAATAAATTTAAATTACTTAAAAACCACAAAAGTATCGACTTTTTCTATGAGTATAAATAGCTATTTTACGAAAGTTACTATAAATAAATATACCGAAAATTAACGATGGCAATTGAAAATATATTTTTTATTTCTTGGTATAAGTTTATATTTATTTACCTAAATTGAAGCGATCGCACTAATCCAAGAATTTTTACTTCAATTCGATCGACGTGAGTTTGATGAAGTTAGAAAGGATTGTTATCAGATTACTACTTATTTAGATCCAATAGATATTAATCAAAATTCTTTACAACCTAATTTACTGAGGATTCCCCTCTTCAAAAACGAGCGTTTGTCGAGAACGCAATGTTTTAAGTGGAGGAGGAGAAAATATTTCAATCAGCAAGTATAACTTCATCAGTCGATCGTTATCAAAGAAATCTCTCTTTTACTATGTATATGTTGCATCATTTTAATTTTTTTTTTGCATACAAAAGTTTTTTTTGTAACAGAGAGTACAAAATTTCTCGTTCGCATCTAGTTAGGTAAATAGTATTAAAACTTAAATAAAAATAGTCATGTTTTTAATTCATTTATTTCAAAATCAAAAAAATCCAAAATGGTGGATAGAAATTAAGACAACTATTCCTCAATGTCTTTACTATTTTGGCCCGTTCGATAGTTATGAAGAAGCTCAATTACATTTGCCTGGCTATATTGAAGACTTGATTGAAGAAAAAGCGATAAATATTCTAGTTAGCATTAAAAAATGCCAGCCTAATAACTTAACAACTTGTTCAATTCCAATTTAAATTTTTTTAGCAAAATACTAGATCTGAATGTAAAAGAGAAAATAAAAAATAATTCAAATCTAATTCGGCACTCTCAGGTAAATTTTGGGATCGCCCTTAGACTATAATTAATTTTTTCTTACCAACCAGTAAATTTAAGAGACGCTCAGACTCGAACAAACTCCCTGATTCGGCTTAAAATTAAGATCGATTCGATAAATCTTTTCAGGCTTCAAAGTTTGTGAATTAATATCTTGTTTAGCTTGCGAGTCAAAAATTTGATAACCCGAACTTTTAATTAAATAAATATCGCTTGCTTCTCCAGATTCGTTAACAGAAACACCATAAATAACCGTCGCTGTTAATTGGCGCGCGCAAATATCTCGAGGATAAGTTCCAGCTAAAGCTAGCTTTTCTGGTTCGACTTTTTTAACTTTTACAAGCCAACTCAGGTAATTTCTTAAAGCTTCTCGATCGGTAGTATTAGTAAGATCTTTTTTAATGCTGCGAACTCGCTCTTGCATTTTTGCTTGCAAAAGTCTTTGTCGAAAATCAGCAATTTCTGTTTGACTTAAAGGATATTCGAGAGATTGAGGTTTAGTAACTCGAGGAGAATTAACTTTAGCTTGGGTTTTTGGTTGCTCGATAACCGGTTGAGGAAGTCGCGATTGTAGCGGTTTAGTTAGAGATATTATTGAAGGTACTGCTGGAGGTGGTGGCGGTAAGCGATTAGACTTAGGAGGAAGAGCTGGAATAGGTAAAGGAGAGACTCTCAGGCTGCTTCCACTCGGCCGAGAATTGAAATTAGACTGGCCTAAAAGTTTTGACTCGAGTTGATTTAGATCTGGATAAATAGAAGTAAGAGACTTTTCTGCAGGGGGAGAATTCGGTTTAGTTGAATTGGGAAGTTCGATCGGATCGGGTTTGAAGTTTGGTAAACGCCTTAATTCTAGTTCGTTTAATTGCCTAATTTTTACTGTCCGAGAATCATCCGACTTCTCGATATCGCTCGCAAAATTGAGATTAGGTAAAACCATGCCTAACATTAAAACATGAATCGCGATCGAACTTAAAACTGCAATATTATTTGATTGTATTAACCGATACGATTCTTTCCTAGATATGTAGGACATAGCGGCAATTTTAAGAGAGAATTATGTTTAATTTACCAGCAAAAAGAAATAGAAGTTTTTTTTTAAGATAAACTTTCGATCTCTCAAACTCCCTTCGCTCGAGTAGTGAGTAACCAGTAAAGAATCAGGGATTGGTTAGTCGTTAGTGGTGTTTTAAGTTTAGAATCTGTTCATTAATTGAAGATTAGTAGAACAAACTATATATTATCTTTGCCGATGCTCTCGATGCCTCCCATGCTTCCCACACTCCCTATCAGTCTCTCAACTGCACTGGCATCACTAAGTATGTCATTTGTAAATCTCCTAAAGGAGTAAAAATGACCGGTAATCGATCGCCATTAAGTTGCATTTTGATATCGTTTGTCGTCAGTGCTTTCAATCCATCCATTAAATATTTAACATTAAAACCAATTTGAATCCCCGATCCGGTAATTTGAGCTGGCATTGATTGTTCCGCACTGCCTAAGTCTTGGGATTCTACAGAAAGAAATAGTTCTTCAGATTCTTTATCAATATTAAATTTAACTAAATTATTATTTTGGGTTGCTAAAACTGAAACTAATTCTAAACCGCTAATCAACCGTTTTCTTTCTAAAGTTACGGTAATCTCAAATTTAGTGGGAATTAGTTTTTCATATTGAGGATAAACCTCATCTATTTTCCGAGTTGTTAAATATCGATCGCCAATTTCAAAGACAATTTGGGATTCGTCGAAATTGAGTTTGACTAATTCATTTTTATCTTGACCCGAAAGCATTTTTTCTAATTCTCGCAAGGCTTTAGCGGGAATCGTGACGGTAAAGTTTTTTTGACAATCTTCAATTTCGGTAGATACTACTGCTAAACGATGGCTGTCAGTCGCAGCAAACTCTAAACGATCTTTGGTTACGCATAAATTAATTCCGGTTAATACCTTTTTTATTTCTTCAGTGCTGGCTGCGAATAGAGTACCTTGCAAACCTTCACTTAAAATATCTATTGGTAAATCGAGACTGTTATCGCCTTCAATAACCGGTAAATCTGGAAATTCTTCAGCACCCAAACCGCGAATTTCAAAATTTGCCGAAGCTGAAGTTAAAGTAACTTGATAAGTAATTGTGGTATCCGCTTCGCCACTGTCATCTTCTTCTTCTTCTTCATAAGCAAGGGTGATTTCTCCAGGAAGCAAACGAGAAACAATATCGTTGAGCAGTTTAGCTGGTAAAGTGATTTTACCTCCATCGATTACTTCAGCACTGAAACTAGTGCGAATGCCAATATTAAGATCGTATCCAGTTAAACTAATCTGTTGAGTGCGATCGTCTGCAACTAATAAAACATTGCCTAAAACTGGGTGAGTGGGACGAGACGGTACTACTCGACTGACTAAAGATAAATTATTTTTAAGTTCGTTTTGAGAGCAAACTATTTTCATCGCGATCCTGCAA
>JAAUYD010154905.1_pt1 | contig 10532 bp, 12 predicted proteins | sample 7278101 | NCBI WGS metagenome assembly JAAUYD01 (sample SAMN14350128, study PRJNA611818) | marine sediment metagenome | isolation source: surface marine sediment (0.6m) | place: French Polynesia: Moorea | collected 2018-08
AGCGTATTCATAATCATCTGCGATTACGTTTAGGTCCTATCAAGGGTACGAGTCGATAGGCACTCGGCATGCAACCAGCGTTTCTTTGTCCCCGTCGAAGCCGTTTCGCCCCCATTAATGTTTGGCGTGGCGCAGGGTGGCTGATTTATCTTAAAGAGCCTTTCGGATCACTAAAATAAGGGATGTATATCCAATTGTCAATTGGATGTTGGTTTCTTGTTTGTTGTTGGGATATTCAGGTTCAAGGGGAGGCTTTGCCTTCATTTCAGAGTTTAAGATTGGGTCTGTTTTAATGCTTTTGTAAGGGGGCATGGCTTGGCGTGATGGAGGGGCCCCTATTGATTTTCGGCTACCGGGAATGAATTGACGGCGTCACCCGTATGGTGGGGATTCAACTGTATATCCTACTGGAGCGATCGATTTTAGGCATCCGCTCTTCAAAACACGCTTCGCAGATGCTGTGGCTGAACTCGGCTTCCGAGTGGTCGCGAATGTAGGCTTCGATTTGATTCCAATAACCTTTGCTATCTCTAATTTTTTTGCAATACGAGCATATGGGCAGAAGGCCGCTTAGGCGTTTGATTCTAGCGAGTGCGTCCTGCAGGTCGCGAATGGCATTGTCCCGCTCGCGTTCAGCTTTGAGGATACGCACCATGGCATTGACGCGTGCGATCAATTCCCGATTCGATATGGGTCTTGCGATATAGCCATCTGCACCTGAATCCAGGCCGTCGGCTTGTTCAACGGAGGTTGTTCTCATGCCTGAAAACAACACGATAAAAGTGTCTTTTAAATCGGGATCGGTTTTGATCTGTTTGCACACCTCAGTGCCGTCGATGTCTGGTAGGACCACGTCCAATACGATGAGATCCGGTTTATCCGACTTGGTTTTATCGAGGCACTCTTGTCCATTGGCGGCTTTGATGACGCGATAGCCTTCTTTTTCAATTATTCGCGCTGTGCCAATTAAGCTGTGGGGATCATCATCCACTACGAGTATCAATGTGTCCTTGTCCATAGCATCCTCCATAGTAGCATCAGGTCAGCAGAGCATACAAAACAGGGTGATCTCATGACCATAGATACCATACATCTGCGGATTAGGCCATCGCAGGGCCGCAACTGGGATTACGTGAGGCTTGGACGGTCAAGGAAAGTCTCATTTTTAAAGAGGATGATGTGGCGAGATGCTTTTGTGATTGACATGTGCATTTGTGTGCATTAATGATTGGTTCATGGATTTGAAAGATATCATATCGGGTGAGGCCTACTTGAATGAGCTGGTGGATAATTTTGACGTGCGGTTTTTCAAGACGCTGAGCGAGCCGGTTCGAATGGATATTTTGAGGTATTTGATGCTCAACGGTCGGTCGGATATCGGGACGATTGCGGATCATATGCCGCAGGATCGGTCGGTGGTGTCGCGGCATTTGAATCTGATGCAGGAGGCGGGGATTCTGAAGTGCGAAAAAGAGACCCGCTATGTGTTCTATGAGATTGACGCCAAGGCCTTCGTGGACAAGCTGGAAGCCATCACACAACGGGTTCGGAAGTGTGTGGAGGTATGCTGTCCGGACGGTTGCTGTAAATAGGGCGGCCAAAAAATTTTATTCTTAAATGTGCACTTAGGTGCATATGTACATAATAGCAATAATGGAGGATATCATGAAAATCAAAGAGCAAGAACGCATTCGAAAGGCGGTTCGCAATCGATACGCCGGCGTTGCAGAGAGGCCAATTGATGACAAGAAGAAGTCCGGGAAAGTGCCGGCCGTGTGCTGCGTGTCGTCGAAGCCGCTGAAGTCCGAAACCACATCCGCATGCGACTGCGGACAGAGGGAAGAGGTGAATGCACTCTCTTCGTTGATCGGGTACTCGGTTGAAGATCTGACCAAGGCGCCGGATGGGGCCAATATGGGTTTGGGGTGTGGCAATCCGGTGGCTCTGGCCTCCTTGAAAGAGGGGGAGACGGTGGTGGACCTGGGTAGTGGGGGCGGTTTTGACTGCTTCCTGGCAGCCGGTCGGGTTGGGGATCGGGGGCGAGTCATCGGCATCGACATGACGGCCGAGATGGTGAGCAAGGCTCGGCAGAATGCAGTTCAGGCCAATGTGGCCAATGTAGAGTTTCGTTTGGGAGAGATCGAACATCTGCCGGTGGCGGATGGGAATGCGGATATCATCATCTCCAATTGCGTGATCAATCTGTCGGTGGACAAGGCACAGGTGTTCCGGGAGGCCTTTCGGGTCCTAAAGCCCGGCGGGCGGCTGGCCATATCCGATATTGTCGCCACGCAGCCATTGCCGCCGGAAATCCAAAAGGATCTGGAACTGGTGTCTGCGTGCGTCGGCGGGGCGGCCACAAAGGAAGAGACGCGGGCGATGCTCGAGAGTGCCGGGTTCGGAGATATCCGAATTGAAGAAAACCCAGGGAGCAGGAAGGCTGTTGAGGCAGTTGTGCCGGGCAGCAATGCTGGAGCGTATGTGGTGTCAGCATACATTCAAGCTGTCAAACCGAATTGAGAACAACTTCAGAAAGAGGAGAAGAAAGATGATCAGGTCAATCGGATGTTGTCGAAGGTTTTTGGGACCCGACAAGAGAGAACCTTTGGATGCTGTGGTGCCGCAGTCGGAGATCGGGCCGCTCTATGACGGGATTGCTCGTTTTTATGATGTCTGGGCCAAGTTGACGGAGTCGAAGGCCCGGGATAGAGCACTGGAGCTGGCGGATGTGAGAGACGGATCGACGGTGCTGGAGGTGGCTGTGGGGACCGGGTTGATGTTCGAGCAGATCGTTCGGCAGAACCCGAGAGGTCGTAACATCGGGGTGGATCTTTCCAAGGGGATGCTGGAGAAGGCCCGCAGGCGGCTCTTCCGGTCGGGGGAGAAGAATTATTCGCTCTCTATCGGAAATGCAGCTGCGTTGGAGATTGGCTCAGATGTGGTGGATGTTCTGGTGAACAATTACATGTTCGATCTGATTGCATTTGAAAAGATGGGGGCGGTACTGGAGGAGTTTTGGAGAGTGCTCAAACCGGGCGGAACGTTGGTGCTGGTGAATATGACAAAAGGGCGTGGTTTTGGCGGCGGTTTCTATGACGGGTTATATCGAAAGTTTCCAAAGGCGATGGGGGGCTGCCGTGGGGTGGAGCTTGCCGGCCGGTTGGAGCGGCATGGGTTTGAGGTTGAGACGCGGGAGTATGTGCGGCAGATGTTATTTCCTTCTGAAGTCATATTGGCGAGAAAGGCAGAGTAGCTGGTAGTTCAAGGTTCAAAGTTCAGAGTTCAAAGTTTGTGAACAAAGGCGTTTGAACGAGAATCATGTGTTGCTTAACCACTGGGCCAGGGTCTTTGACCTTCGGCTTCTATCCAGGCGTTGACCCAGTCGGGCATTTCGGTGCCGAAATCGGGTCTGTGGAAAGCTTTGGTGACTTCCGTTGCAGGGACCAGGCCTTGTTTAGAGGTGATGCCGACCTTCATCAAGGCGGAGGAGCAGATTTTGGTGTTGCGATGGGTTTCCTGCAGGAAGTAGATCCAGCGGCCGTCGTGGCAGATGAACTGGGTGCTGAGGGTGAATTTGGCCAGAAATGGAATCCTTCTGCGGTAGCGGATGCTGGCGCCGCCGACGGCAATCCCCCATTTGTTCTGCTTCATGATGGAGATGAAGCCAATCCTGGTGGAGTAGTCCCATCGGCCCAGTTCCATGAGGTTGAGATAGCGGGCGTGGTTGAGCTCGGTGAAGATGTCGATATCCATCAGGCTGGCCCTGAAGGTGAGGACGCTTTTGTCTTCCAGGTCCAGCTTGGTGCGGAACTTTGCGGCGACCAGTGTTTTGGTGAGTTTTAGCAGCGGGTACATGGGGCCTCGCGTTCACGGTTCAGAGTTCCAGGGTTAAAACTGAGGATATAGGACTCCCACTTGGATTGTGGGAGTCCTTTTTGGTTGTGTCTATTCTCCTTCGGATACGGCGAAGCCGCTGGGGCCTAAACCTGTGGAGGAGGGGGTGCCGGCGATTTTGGCCAGGTAGGTGTCGCCGAGTTTTTTGATGTGGGCGTCCACGTTGTCGAAGTAGTTGTAGTGGATCTGCTCTTCGTCGATGATATCTTCGAAGATCTTCATGCTGATGGCGTCACCGTTGTCGCGGCAGACCAGCAGGAACTGGTTGTACTGGTCGATGGTGTCGTCTTCCAGGTTGGCGTCGAAGGGGAAGATGCCTTCGACCTTCTGACCCCTTTTAATGGCGCCTTTGTGGTTGGGAACCGGTTCGCCGCCCAGCTCCTTGACACGTTCGGCAAAGGTTTCGGCGTGGCGCATCTCATCGATGGCGATGAGCTTCATTTTGGCGGCCAGCTCGCCGTAGTCCATGTCGTCCAGGTTGTAGTGCTGGTTCATGTACTGGCCGATGGCCTGCAACTCCATGGCGCGGGCTTTGTTCAAGACGTCAATCACTTTTTTCCTGCGGGTCTGCTTTGATGCTTTGGCCATTGAGGTCCTCCTGCATTGTGGTTGATAGTGTTTAATGGATTTTGCGAACCCGGAGCAACCAGCCGTGCGCGGTTAGCGGTCGGATGCGTGCATCGGATGGGAGATGGCGCTGGTTGTACCCGGGTGTGATTAAAAGCCTATATAAGGACTTATAGCAACTCTGGGGTCGAGATCAAGATTTGGTTGAAGGTTGAGAGGGATAACCTACTTGTACTCTTTGCGCTGGCGGTCGAGATCGCGTTTTTCGTCACGGCGGCGAATGGTTTCGCGTTTGTCGTGCTTGCGCTTGCCTTTGGCCAGTCCAAGCAGGATTTTGACTTTACCTTCCCGGAAATAGAGGCGCAGCGGAATCAAGGAGTAGCCGCGTTCGTTGATTTTTCCGGTGAGTTTCTTGATTTCGTATTTGTGCAGCAGGAGCTTGCGGACCCTCAGCGGTTCGTGGTTGTTATAGTAGGCGAATGGGTAAGGGCTGATGTGCATTTGGTGCACATAGACCTCGCCCCTTTTGATTTTGGCGTAGGAGTCTTTGAGGTTGGCGCGGCCCTGGCGCAAGGATTTGACCTCGGTGCCTTTGAGCACCATTCCGGCTTCAAACTTGTCCTCGATGAAGTAGTCGAAACGCGCTTTGCGGTTTTCGGCGATGGGTTTGATATGATCCTTGGGCACGTCGGCTTACTCCCAATGATGGTGGTGGTTGTTGAGCAGGTCGCCGTAGGTGTCGTGGACCAGTGCTTCGATATCTTCGATGGCGGTCTTTCGCAGGACCTTTTTCAAGAACGCCTGGCACTCCTTGTCGTCCAAGGCGCGGATGGCGTTTTTGACCACAGGGATGGTCTGGGGGTTGGTGCTCAGCTCTTTTAGGCCCAGTCCCAGAAGGATGGGTAAATAGAGCGGTTCGCCGGCCATTTCACCGCACATGAAGACCGGGGTGTTGTTCTTGCGGCCCGCATCGGTGACCTGTTTGAGCAGGCGGATGACGGCCGGGTGCAAGGGGGTGTACAGATGGGCCACATGGCGGTTGGCGCGGTCGATCGCCATGGTGTACTGGATCAGGTCGTTTGTGCCGATGCTGAAAAAGTCCACCTCTTTGGCCATGGCGTCGGCCATGAGGGCAGCCGACGGCACTTCGATCATCACGCCGATCTGGACATCCTTTTCATAGGCCAGGCCGTCCTTGTCGAGGGAGGCGGACACTTCGGCCATGAACTTTTTGGTGGCCCGGATCTCGTCCATGCGTGAGATCATGGGAAAGAGGATGCGCACCTGTCCGTGATAGGAGGCTCGCAGGATGGCCCGCAGCTGGGTCTTGAAGACATCGGGTTTTTGCAGGCAGTAGCGAATGGCGCGCAGGCCGAGCACCGGGTTGATTTCGTCGTCTTCCTTGCTGTGGGTCAGGGCTTTGTCACCGTTGATGTCCAGGGTGCGAATGGTGACCGGTTTGTCGGGGATCACCTCCACCACGTCTTTGTAGTGTTCGTAGAGCTCATCTTCGGTGGGGAAGTCGGGACGGCTCATATACTGGAACTCGGTGCGGTAGAGACCGATCCCGTCGCCGCCTTTGTCGCGTACGGCCACCACCTCTTCCGGCAGTTCTATGTTCCCCATCACCGACAGCAGCTGGCCGTCGGTGGTTTCGGCGGGCAAATGACTGCTGCGGTCGAAGGAGGCGCGGCGTTCTTCGTATTCTTCTTTACGCCGTTCGGCTTCTATCAGGGTGTTTTCGCTGGGGTTGATGACCACCACGCCGGCGGTGCCGTCCACGATGATGATGTCATCGTTGCCAATGATCAGGGTGGCATTTTCCAGGCCCAGTACGGCCGGAATCTGGAGGCTGCGTGCGATGATGCTGGTGTGGGAGGCACGGCCACCCCCGTCGGTGACGAACCCCATGATGCGTTCGAGGTTGATCTGGCTGGTTTCGGCCGGGCTCAAGTCCTTGGCCACCAGTATCACCCGCTTGTTGATGGCGGAGATGTCGACATTTTCAGCGCCCAGGAGGTTATTGAAGATGCGATCGGCGACATGGAGGATATCCTCTGCGCGGTCACGCAGGTAGGCGTCGTTCATGCTCTCGAACATCGGTTTGATGAAGGAGACCACCTTTTTCAGCGCCCATTCGGCATTGATCCGCTCCTTTTCGATGGTATCGATGGTGCGGCCGTAGAGCATCTTGTCCTTGAGCAGCACGGAGTGGGCTTCCAGGATCTGGGCGTGCTCGCGCAGCTCTTCGGGGGTATCCTTGATGATCTGGTGCAATTCGTCGGAGGCATTTTTCACGGCGGCTTTGAAGCGCTTCTTTTCAGCCGTGAGCATGGTCTTGGCGATGGCGTACTTGGGCACCACTTCGACGCCCCCTCTGTCCACCAGATAGGCCTTGCCGATACAGATGCCAGGGGATCCGCCGATTCCCCGGATGATTCTTTCTTGGTCAGAATGGTCCTGCAAGAACTACTCTCCAAAGCCGTTTTCAAAAAGTTCTGCTGCGCGATCGAGTGTATCCGAGTCCGCTTCGCTTTCGATTCGAATCGTGACCCGGTCGCCTTTGGCTGCACCCAGGGTCAGAATGTCGATCACCTGCTTGGCATCGACCTGTTCTGAATTAAATTCCAGCCAGACATCGTCTTCGGCTTCCTGGGCGACTTTGGCCAACTTTGCAGCCGCACGAGCATGTAACCCCAGGTCGTTGATGATGGTAACGGCACGCCGATGGGTATCCGAGGTTGAGGACATCAGAATTACGCCTGACTGGTATTCTGCGAACGCATACACATAAAACGCTAATGCCTACCACCCCTGATCCGCCATGTCAACGTTGGTGCTGTTGTTTCAAATTTAAAATTGCCTTCTATCCCGGCTATTTGAATTCTGAATGCAATATACCTTCAAATTCATCATCCGCGCTCTCAAGTTTTAAGTCGGCATGGTTGACCGATCGCAGTGTCGGAATAGTGAATCAACTGGTTTCCAATCGTTAGAGATCACAATATTTTAATGTCTACCGGCATCATGGGTCCAGAGCTGTCTAAACGGTTGCGGATGGAGCCCGCTTGCTGGTATATTCCATGTTATTTTGCCTGGATTCAATATTTTATCCAATATTTCAATTATACAAGGAGAAACATGGAACGGCAATTCTTAATCGATGATTTGAAGCTGGGTGAGTCGTGGCGATTGTTCAAGATTCTCGGGGAATTTGTGGAGGGTGTGGAAGCCCTGCACGAGTTGGGGCCGGCGGTGAGCATCTTCGGATCGGCGCGCACCAAAGAGGATGACCCGGTCTACCAGCATACCAGGGACATCGCCGGTGCTTTCTGCAAGGCCGGGTTTTCCGTGATTACCGGTGGCGGCGGCGGTGTGATGGAGGCGGCCAACAGGGGCGCCAGCGACGCCGGAGGCAACTCGGTGGGGTTGAACATCAAGCTTCCCTTTGAGCAGAAGCCCAATGATTTTGCCAATATTCAGGTGGAGTTCAACTATTTTTTCATTCGCAAGGTGATGTTCATGAAATACGCCTCGGCCTACATCGGGCTGCCGGGCGGCTTCGGCACACTGGATGAGATCTTCGAGGTGATGACCCTGATTCAGACCCAGCGGATCAAGCCGTTTCCCGTCATATTGGCCGGCAGCGACTACTGGTCGGGATTGCTGGACTGGGTCAAGGCGCAGCTGTTGGATCGCGGGATGATTTCGCCGGGGGATACCGATATCGTCCAGGTGATTGACGATCCCGAGGAGATGGTGAAGGTTGTTAAGAAAATAGTTATCATGTAGAGGAGGCTGTGCCTCAAGTTCAAAGTTCAGGGTTCAGGGTTCAATGTTTCTCATATCCGTCATCCCGGCGAAAACCGGGGCCCAGAATCCTTAAAGCTCTATGGATCCCGGCTTTTTCCGGTATGACGCTAGAAGGGCGGGATGACGATGAAAGGGCAGGGGTGACGAAGTATTGTTTGCATAGGGCAGAATTGCGGGGTGTGTTTTCGAAATCGTACTCATCATAATATTTATACCGTTTGGGGTGGCGCTTGCGGGGCTGGTGTATTTTTTTCTCTGCCTCAGGGTCCTGTCCCTCAGCCATAAGCAGTTGGACAAGGAGGATCAGAGAAACCGCATGATGATCAGGGGGGCGATGACGTTTTCCTCCGATCTTCCGGATCACCTGCGGGACAAGTATGAAAAAAAGCTCAGGGGCATGCACCTGTGTCTGAAGGTGCTCGCCGGTTGCGCTCTGTCCCTTTTGGTCTATATGGTCATAGGGCAATTGATATGATCGCGGGGTGAACCGGCCGGAGAAGGGCAGGCAGGCGGCGGTGTCGCCATTATGCTGCGCAATCTCCAGGCCATGGCCGGAGAAATCGTACATGAATGATCGTCCCACATACGAAGACCTGCAGCAACAGGTCGAGGAGCTGCGTCAGGAGTCGGAGAAGCTGATGGCCGTCGAAGGGGCCATCGGCCGCCAGAATGAATATCTGACGGCGCTTCATGAGACCTCATTGGCCCTATTGGACAAGCTCGACCCCCAGGAGCTGCTGCAGACGATTCTTGAGCGGGCGGCGGCCCTGGCCGGTACCGAGCACGGGTATATTTTTCTGCCGGCCGGCGATGACGATATTATGGAGATCCAGGTCGGCATGGGGTTCTTCAAGGACCAGCTCGGCTTAAAGGTGCGCCTCGGGGAGGGTCTGAGCGGTAAGGTGTGGGAGACCGGGCAGCCCATGCTGGTCGACGATTACCACCGTTGGCCCGACCGCCTGGGCGATCCCACCCTCGATCCGGTGCATTCCGTTGTGGGGATCCCCCTGAAGCACGATCTGCGGGTCAGCGGTGTCATCGGTTTGGGCCAGCTCACCCCGAACAGGCATTTCGACCAGGAGAGTATCACCATTGTCGAAAGGTTTGCGGCGCTGGCCCTGCTGGCCCTGGAGAAGGCACAGCTCTATGCCGAGGTTCACCGGGAGCTGGCCGAGCGTAAAAAAGCCGAGGCGCGCATCCGGCAGAGCGAGCAGCGCTACCGCAACTTTCTGGAGTCTTCCCCCGATCCCATCGTGGTTTACGACATGGGCGGGGTGGCCACCTATGTCAATCCGGCCTTTGAGCAGACCTTCGGCATGTCGCGTTCGGAGGTGCTGGGAAAGCAGATCGATTTCGTACCGCCCGAATCATGGGATGAGACGCGCAGCGCCATCCACGCCATGCTCAGCGGGCAGAAAATCAACCTGTTCGAGACCCGGCGGCTCACCAAGGATGGCCAAAAGCTCGATGTTCAGCTCAGCTCGTGTTTGTACACGGATGACCATGGTCGGAACATCGGCAATATCGTCACCTTGCGAGACATCACGGCCCGAAAAAAAGCTGAGCGGGCACTTCGGGAGTACCAGGATCAGCTGGAGGAGTTGGTTCAGGAACGCACCGCCGAGCTGGCCACCGAGGTGGAGGAGCGACGCCGGGCTGAAAAAGAGCTGCTCCGCCGCGAAAAGGAGTTGGAGGCCCAATCCCAGCATCTGGAGGAGGTCAATACGGCGCTGCGGGTGCTGCTCAAGCAGCGGGGTGAGGACAAAAATGAGCTGCAGGAGAGTGTGCTGGCCAACCTCAAGGAGCTGGTTGCGCCCTATGTGACCCAGGTGAAAAAAACCGGGCTAAGCACCCGCCAGAAGACCCTGCTGCGAATCATCGAATCCAACCTCGACAGTATCGTTTCACCGTTTATCAGTCGTATTTCGAGTAAATACAATAACTTTACGCCAACTGAAATCCGCGTGGCCAATCTGGTCAAAGAGGGCCGGACCAACAAGGAGGTCGCCGAGCTGCTGTCGATTTCCAAGAATACGGTCCTCTACCATCGCCACAACATCCGGAAAAAGCTTAAATTAACCAATACGGCCATCAATTTGCGGTCCCATTTGCTCACATTCGACGAGTAGTGGTAAAATACCGCTACTTTGCCGCTATTTTATCAACTTGACAGATTAGATGAAGCGCGTTTATTTTATAAACGAAGGTGGGCCTGCCATTGTTGCAGGTTGAAAAGGCTTTATCTCCAATTCTTAACA
>JAAUYD010163554.1_pt1 | contig 10532 bp, 10 predicted proteins | sample 7278101 | NCBI WGS metagenome assembly JAAUYD01 (sample SAMN14350128, study PRJNA611818) | marine sediment metagenome | isolation source: surface marine sediment (0.6m) | place: French Polynesia: Moorea | collected 2018-08
CGGTGGTTTGGACTTCACCAAAGACGACGAAAACATCAACTCCGCTCCCTTCCAACGGTGGCGCGATCGCTTCTTGTTTGTTGCTGATGCGATTCACAAATCACAAGCAGAAACTGGTGAAATCAAGGGTCACTATCTAAACGTAACCGCTCCTACCTGCGAGCAAATGTTACAACGGGCTGAGTTTGCTAAAGAACTAAAAATGCCCATTGTGATGCATGACTACCTAACCGCAGGTTTCACAGCTAACACCACCTTGGCTCGTTGGTGTCGTGACAATGGTTTGTTGCTACACATCCACAGAGCTATGCACGCGGTAATCGACCGTCAGAAGAACCACGGTATTCACTTCCGGGTATTGGCTAAGTGCTTGCGGATGTCTGGTGGTGACCACATCCACACCGGAACCGTTGTTGGTAAGTTAGAAGGTGAACGCGGTATCACCATGGGCTTTGTTGACTTGCTTCGGGAAAACTACGTAGAGCAAGACAAGTCTCGCGGTATTTACTTTACCCAAGATTGGGCTTCCATGCCTGGTGTAATGGCTGTAGCTTCTGGTGGTATCCACGTATGGCACATGCCCGCACTGGTAGAAATCTTTGGTGATGATTCCGTACTACAATTTGGTGGTGGTACTTTGGGTCACCCATGGGGTAATGCTCCTGGTGCAACCGCTAACCGCGTAGCCTTAGAAGCTTGCGTTCAAGCTCGTAACGAAGGACGTAGCATGGCTCGTGAAGGAGGTGACATCATCCGCGAAGCTGCTAGATGGTCCCCTGAATTGGCTGCTGCTTGTGAACTTTGGAAAGAAATTAAGTTCGAGTTCGAGGCAATGGATACCGTCTAATTTCGAGTTAGGAGTTAAAAATTAAAGAGTTAAAGAGTATATTCTTCCTTCTTTTAACTTTTAACTTTTATGGGCTGGGGTCAAGCATGAATTTAAAGCAAATTGCGAAAGACACAGCTAAGACACTGCAACGTTACCTGACTTATCAGGCAATTAAAACTGTGTTAGCTCAACTTAGTCAAACAAATCCTCCGCAGTGGCGCTGGCTTAATAACTTTTCCGCCGACAAAATTCAGGATGGGGAGGCGTTAATAGAGCAGCTTTTCCAAGAAAAACCAGAATTGGCTTTGCGGATTATGTCTGTCAGGGAAAACATTGCAGAGGAAGTAGCTGAGTTCTTACCAGAAATGCTTGTTACTGGTATTCAGCAAGCTAATATGCAGCATCGTCGTCAGCATCTTGAGCGGGTTACGCAACTGAATTTATCTACCCCCAGTCTGGAGACGGAGCAACCAGCCAATCCAGATCCTAATTTAGATAGTCCATCTGATTTAGATTCTGCTTAACGTAGTTCAAACATCGTAATCCATCACAAAATTATGCAAACTTTACCAAAAGAGCGTCGTTACGAAACCCTTTCTTACCTTCCTCCTCTGAGTGATGCTCAAATCGCCAAGCAAATTCAGTACGTTTTGGATCAAGGTTACTTCCCAGCAATTGAGTTCAACGAAGATTCTGAACCTACCCAGTATTACTGGACAATGTGGAAATTACCTTTGTTCAACGCTACCAATACCCAAGAAGTTGTCAGAGAAGTGCAAGAATGTCGTTCTCAGTACCCCAACTGCTTCATTCGCGTAGTTGGTTTTGACAATATTAAGCAGTGTCAAATCCTCAGCTTCATTGTTCACAAGCCCAACAGATACTAAGATTGATTCGCTACTAATAATTAGCGTTTGCGTAGCAGTTCCTAAGGAACATCGCTCGGTATTTTAATATTAAGAGAGGTAGGAATATCTGCCTCTCTTCTTTTTTGATATAATACTATGCATTAACTTGTATTATATGCCTTAAATATATGAGTACTACAAGCTTTAGACTCGATGAAGATTTAGAGATAAAACTAGACAGCATTGCTCAGTCCATGAGGCGTTCTAAGAGCTGGATTATTAATGATGCACTTCGTTGTTACATTGAACGTGAAGAGAAAAAGCAACAGATGCTGCGTCAAACAGAAGAGGCTCTGGCGGATTTAGAAGCAGGTAATATTGTTTCTGGTGAAGCAGTGATGAAGTGGCTTGAGTCTTGGGGAACTCAAACTGAGCAAGATGCACCAAAACTATGACCGAATTACAGTTCTCAGCTAGTGCTGTTTCAGACTTGAAAAGACTGCGAGAATTTATAGCTGTGCATAATCCACAAGCAGCCGAAAGAATTTCTTTGAGAATTAGACAATCGATTGGTAAACTTGCAACTTTTCCCGCCATAGGTCGTATTGTTCAAGATTTAGAAGAAATACGAGAATTGGTTGCTGGTAACTATGTTATTCGTTATCTGTATATTGAAGGTGAGGATAGGTTAGTTGTTTTAAGAATTTGGCATGGTGAGGAATATCGCGATCTCTAATGCAAAGATTTGACCAAGTATGTTTAAAGAGTAGAGAAAAAATATTTTTGTTTGCATTAAATAACTGAATACAGATAGTTTCATGATTATAGAAGAGTTAAACCCGAAAAATTTTGATGTAGCTTTAGAACTGTTACGAAAATACCAAGAGTTCTATCAAGTAAATTCAATTGACACAGAAAAAAGTCATCAACACTTGAATAGAATTATGGGTAATGAAGAACTGGGAAAATTATTTCTTTTGCAAGATAGGGAAATATATCTTGGTTTTGCTACAATCTATTATTCATTTTCTAGTACCATTGCCGAGCAAATTGCTATTCTCAATGATTTATATATATTAGAAAATTATCGCAGGCAAGGATATGGTAGAAAATTGGTCGATTACTGCATAAATTATCTTCGGTCTGGTGGTATAAATACACTCAGATGGTCAACTACTAAAGATAATGCAACTGCACAACAGCTATATAAAAAATATGGCAATGGAAGTGAGTGGCTAATCTACTCTTATAAAATCAATTAGTTATATGAAATTCGGATGATTAGTTACCGCAAAAACCTCACCCCCTTCCCCTCTCCTTACTAAGGAGAGGGGTATCCGGAGGAGGGGGTGAGGTGACGACAATATGGTAAGTAAATGAGCGGATTTGATGTTATGTCAGAAACGAAGCCTTCAGAAGTGAGAATTTGCTTTCTAGGCGAATCATTTGTCAATGGAACTGGCGACCCCCAATATCTTGGTTGGACGGGTAGAATATGTGTAAATGCCAATCAAAAAGGTTACGACATAACGTACTATAATTTGGGGGTGAGAAGGGAAACTAGTACTGAGTTGAAAAATCGTTGGTTTCGGGAAGTTTCCTATCGCTTGCCACAAGAATATGATGGTAGGGTTGTGTTTTCCTTTGGTGCAAATGACACAACTATGGAAAATGGAAAAACCCGCGTACCCATAAATCAATCAATTGAAAATATCTACAATATTTTAAGTGAAGCTAAACAGTTATACCCAGTTTTAATGGTTAGTCCAGCACCATGTGGAGATAGGGAACAAAATCAGAGAATTGCTAATTTATCCCAAGAGTTTGCTGGAGTTTGTCAGCAATTGAATATACCTTATTTAAATGTTTTTCCTATTTTAAAAAAATCTTCTGTGTGGATAGATGAAGCGAAAAATAATGATGGCGCTCATCCCAGAGCAGGAGGTTATCAAGAACTTGCCCAAATTGTGGATAATTGGGATGGTTGGTTAAGTTGGTTTGCTGTGAAGTCTGAATAGTCTTTTTTTGTTTTTGAACATTACTAAGTAGAAATATAGCAATTACTAATCCAGGCTATTGTTGGGTTACTCTGCCAGGAGTCTTCCACTTTAAATTAACTTCCTGCATTGGTTCAGAGTTAGAGTCAATGGTAATCTTTTCTGGTTGTGCGGGTTTATCGTTAATCAGCAAATTATAAGTACCTTGTTGTAAATTTTCTAAAAAGAAAATACCGGCACCATTAGTTATAGATATAATTTTCTGATCTTTATCCTTTAATACAGCCTCCACCCTCGCACCTTCAATGGGTTTTCCTTCAGCATTAGTTAGAGTTCCAGCAACAGTATAAGATGGGGAAAATGGTATTTGTATAGGTGTATAACTTCCAGCAGCAACCTCTACCCCATAAGCAGATTGTATTGGTTTCCAGTTAATGGGATAGCCTGCGGGATCTAAATCTATGCGATAATTATCAGGAGTTAGCTTAATTAATACTCCACTTTTAGTTTTTCTAGTATCTACACCAAAACTTTTAATCGGTTTATTATTAACTGTTAATAATAATTCTGCATCTTCCGTGTGGATTTTTTCCTTTTTATCTAACTTCCCATTTCCATTTTTATCAAGGAAAGGTTGAATTAATAATCCCCCTTCACTGCGGAAACGTTCATAACGGGAATCGCTGGGAGTCAGTCGTGGTTGTAAACCAAAACTGGGAGATAAGTCGATGCTGAAATTATCACCATTAGATGTTGCAGAAATTCCCTCATAACGTAGACGGACATTTAACCCTGGGATAAAAGCAGTGGAAGCGGAAGCAATAAAACCATTACCTTGAGAACCAATTCCATAACCTAAATCAACATCCCATAAATTACGGCCATCTCGGGTTCTTTGTGGGGAACGATAACGCCAGCTAAGAGTACCTAGATTATCATTATTATTGCGAGTTTCATAGCCAAAATGGAGAGAATTTCCCACGGAAGTATTACGAGATAAATGATAGCTGACTAGGGAATTAGTAGAAATTTCATTTCCCCGTAGGCTAATTTGTAGTTTTTGCAAACGGGAATTTAAACTCCAGCGTAAGTTATTTTTAGTATCTATATCCGCATTCGCAACAGTTGAAAAATTACGTTGAGTATGGGAAATATTTATCCCAGCAGCTAAAGTATTTTGACGGGTATCACCACTGACTCTAAATCTCAATTTACCAGAGGGTTGCCAATTAGCGCGAAACCGTTGAGAAAGTTCATCACTATTAAAACTAAAATTTAAATTACGAGCAGGCTGGAAGCGAATATTAGCATTATACTTAAAGCCTTTTTTAGTTCCTAATAAACCAGAAAAAGCAACTTGTAAAGGTAAGCCAGGGGGTTGATAAAATATTTCTCCTAAACCTAGTAATGATTCATCATAAATCACACCAGTTCCTACAGTTAAATCTTCTGATAAACCCAATCGATAAGTAGCACCTCCACGCCAATCTGTGAAATTACCAATAAAAGAATTACCAGAATTTTCTCGACTAAAACCACTCGAAATAATTAATGCTGATGTTCCTTTGGTCAACTGACCTGGTAAACTGGAAAAATTAGCTTCTCTGACTTCCGGTGTTGCAGTTAATTGTCCATTAGGATAAAGACGAACCCGATAATTGTTACTTCCACCAACTCCACCTGTGGGAATATTTTCAAAACGATAAACACCGGAAGAATCAACTAATACTTCTCCAACTACATCATCCCCCAATCCTTGCAGCAATTGTACCAAAGTTCCTGGTGCTGCTTCCCCGGCGATGGTGCGTCCAATTTGATTAGGTTGCATCCTTTGACTGGGACTAAATCCGCTTCCAGATGTTGTTGGTGGATTATAGCCAAACCGTTGAACCGTAGTCAAACCCCAATATTGTCCTCCTCCTTGACTTTGCCAAAATGTGGGTTGAGAACCAACTACATAATCAGCCCTATCTGTTTGACGTAAATATTGCGCTTCACTAATATTCCAACTGCTTCTATCTGTTAATTTGGGTTGATTTGTACGCACATACCAACTACCACCAAATATTGTCCCAATAGTAGTTAAATCACCTTGGCTTGTGGTGCTGTTGTTATTTCCAGAAATATTGATATTTTGTCCAATATTGGAAATATTAAATATGGGTGGGTTAACTTTGGGTAATCCATCTAAGATTACTGGTTGTTCTTGTTGATTATTACCTTGTTTTTGCATACCCAACCAAGGAGGATTAAAAACAACGGCATATTTAACAATATCAAATTCTGTGGGTACTCCAAGATTATTTTTGATTTCTGCAACAGATAGAACTAATCCTAATTCGGGGTCAGTTTTTAACTCTTGGGGATTTATACGTTTGACTAAGCCGGGGGAGCGTAATTCTATTTGACCATCTTCTAAGACTGTTTTCGTAATTTTTAAAGCGGAAATTACATCATCAAAAGGTAGCAGCCAATTATCAAAATTGACTGCTTTATTCCCATCTTCAAATCCCCGGATTAAGACAGATTCGTTAACATTACGTTTATCTAGATTAAATCCTATAGGCAGGATGGTAAATTGATTTTTATTTTCTTCAGTTTGTTTTGCAGAGGTATCTGTTGTTTTTTGATTATTTTTATTCGGTGGAATTGGAGAGAATTCTGGGTTTGTAACTTCCTGAGTAATTTTTAATTTTTCCTGAGAACAGAGAACATTTTCTCTATCAATACTTGATTTTTTTGCTGACGTATATATATAATGTTGACAAGGTAAATTCTGTAATATTTCAATTGTAAGTGTGGTAAGAATATAGGGATAAATCATTAAGAATAATTATCGTGAACAGAATTAACATTCTGTTGCCATAAGTACCTTTTCAATAAGGGGCTGTGCCCTTTGCATACCAATTCTTCGGCGTTGCTGAATACTGGGGGAAAACTGATAACTGATAACTGAAAGGGCACGGCACTAGTAAGATAATTGTATATATTGAAAGATGTGGATGCCGTGCCCCTACCGGATTTGTTGATTCTCAGAAACCGGATTGATTGCGAACATTGGCTGATAAAACCATAATTTTTCGTTGATAAATCCGGTTTTTCTGTGCTGATTAAGAATGCTGCAAAATATGACCTAAAAAACTATCGTTTTCTATTTCCTGTTTGTTCTTTTGGTTTATTGGCAGTAGCAGCTTGTTCTGGAGAGATAGTAAAATCTACCTGAAAGGGTAATTTAGTTTTTTTATCACTCCCAATCAAATTTCCAGATACTTGATAACTTCCCGCAGATACTTGTTTATCAGTATTAGGAAATGGGATGAGGATATATCGTTTTCCTTCAGCAATCACAGTGGTATTACTGATTTCTCCTGTTCCTAATTTCGTCTCTCCCTGTTTCACTGTCCATTCTGCTTGGGGACGTGCGGAAGCATTACCACTATTACTGACTAAAATTTGAATCTTCTTATTTTGGGGGTTGAAACTAGCACTTTTTACCATCAGGCTAGAAGATATTTTTCCACGACGGACATAAACAGGAATACCAAAACGAGGTTTAATAGATACAGTTTTGCCTGCTTGTTGTTTAATTTCCTCCAGGCTTTCTGTAAATATCACCGCCCGATATTCTCCATCTTTCATGCTAGGAAGCAAGCGAGTATTCATCCTAATTTGTCGTGTTTGTCCCGGTTGAATTACCAATTCACGAGGGGAAAAAATTAAATAGGGGGTTAAATCATTAGGGCTAGACTCTACGGCTTTAAAGCCATTCTCAGTATAGGTAAAAGGTTGGGCATAAACACGGGCACGGTAAACTTTATCGCCTGTATTTGTCAAGTCTATAATTCCCCTTGCTTGACCTTTATTTGCTTGTGCTTCAATTAGTATAGGGGAAACCTGAACCTGTGCTTGAGCGATACCTGCAAATAGTACTAATGTGGATAAGGCACAACCACTTAAATAAGAGATAAATTTATGAGTTTGCTTGAACATTTGCAATAACACTTAATTCTATAGATTCAGTTTTAAACCTCATCCATGTTGGAACCTGGAGTTTGTCATTGCGACGTAAGGAAGCAATCCCAAAGTCCTGTTATAAAACTACGATTCTCAAGGTAGACGAGGTTTATTTGTCGCATATTTTGCATGTTCCCAATCAGGGTAAGGTGGGCAGTGAGTGCCCACCCTACTGTTGTGGTACAGGCATCTTGCCTGTTTTGGGCGGGTTGCCCACCCAAAATGCGCCAAGTATTTATGGTGGTGGGTTAGGACAAATGTCTATTACGCACCCTTGTATATTAAGAAAAGTCCAATTAGTTTGGAGCAGCAGTCATGCTGATGGTGTAACTATAGTCACCTGCGGGTAATCCGGTTGAACTAGGAGTATTTGTGTCAACGTATAGAGAAAAATTATAATATAGAGATCCGGTGTTGTAGGTGTGAGAAGATGTATTATTAGGCATCTCACCATTCGCCCAAAGCGTTTGATAGTTTGAACCATCTGTCACTGAGAAGTATTCTGCATAATATTCTGGTAGTTCACGGGCTGTAGCAACAGTATCAGACTCAGTCACATCATCGACTGTGATATTTACCTGACCCCCGTGGTTACAGGAAACATCGAAACTTCCCTCCCACCAGAGTTCATTAGTCGTACCATCACCCTTACCATAAACATCTGGTGCACTGTTGCTGTAGCTAGCTTGATCGAAATTACAACTTGGTGGAACAGTACCATTTAAATCTAGGGTTGTGGAACCTGCAAAAGATGCACCAGCACCACTAACAACACCAGCAACAGCAACAACAGAAGCGATTAAAGAATTGCGGATTAGTTTTTTCATTACTTGTTTCTCTTTGTATTTTCTTGAGGATTCGTGATTTAAAGATTCCTTTGTTAAAATGCTTTAAACCTTGGTTCGTTTACAACCTTGCTTGATTGGTTGTATCAAGCATGACTCAGTGTTTAGCCAGATGTCAGTCGGGAAAGTCAGCTAAAAAAGTCGGAAAAGTCGGGGATTGTGTAAGTGGGCAAATTTTTGCTTAACCTAGCTAGCTGAAAAATAAGTTACAGTAGGACGGGCGCTGCCTACCTTAACCTTATTGAGAAATTGCTCAGATATGTGTTAATAAAGTATTTGAGAAAGTGGAACGATTAAAAAATTTTCCACGTTCAGGGCGCATAGTACCAGAAATTAATCAAGATTAATGTTAGAGAGATGATTTTGGGAAGCTATCAGATAGTTGATTTATTTATTGAATAATAATTAAGTAACTATTTTGATAATTTTCCCTGGTTCCTGGTTACTGAAGGCTTCTGAATTATCAAATAATATCTATGACTATTGAAGAAACACTGAAATTTATAGACTCTTCCCTTCAGAATAAAACAGGTAAACAATTAACTACCCTAGAAACAGAGATTATCCTTGCAGCTTGGGAAAATCGCACATATAACAACGTTGCTGACAAATTATACTTGAGTGTGGGATATATTAAGGATATGGCTTCCAAATTATGGCAATTCCTTTCAGAGATACTAGACGAAAAGATTACTAAAACTAACTTGCGCCGGTTGCTGGAAAAATATAATATTGCTGATATTACCTACTCCCTCCCGAATAATATTGAAGATGTCAGCAATCTAAATCTAAATTTAAAGGAATATACATTACAACTACAGCAGGAAATTGAGGAACTGAGGCAAACTAAAGAAATTCTCTACCAATCTCGCGCTTTTCTCACCAGTGTTCTAAATTCTTCCGTGGATGGAATTGCAGCTATGCAAACAGTGAGAAATACTTCCACCGGAGAGATAATTGATTTTCGTTTTTTGGTAGCTAATCCTGTAATTTCTCAAATATTTAGTAGCACAAAGGAAGAACTTATTGATAAGTTGTTACTGAAGTCTCTGATCGATAAAATTTCTTCAACATTATTTAATTCACTGGTGCAGGTGGTAGAAACGGGAGAAGCATTCAATCAAGAATTATATTATGAAGATAGTCAAATTCAGAAATGGTATCACATAATTGCTGTAAAATTAGGAGATGGGATTTCTCTAACTATCCGTGATATTAGTAAATGTAAGCTTGTAGAATTAGAATTAATCCGCCAATCCCGTGTCGATGCTTTAACTAATATTCCTAATCGTCGCTGTTTTGATGAATATTTAAATCAGGAATGGCAGCGATATAAAAGAGAACAAAAACCTATATCTTTAATTTTATGCGATATAGATAATTTTTCATATTATAACTATTTTTATAGTCACCAAATCGGAGATAATTGTTTAATAAAAATCGCTCAAGCTATTAATAATTGTGCAAAGCGGGCCGTGGATTTAGTTGCCCGCTATGGGGGAGACGAGTTTGCCGTTATTTTACCCAATACCGACGCTAACGGAGCACTACATATGGAGGAATTAATACGTAGTCAAATAGCAAATTTAAAGATTCCCCACGAACAATCACAAGCAGGTCAACATATAACCGTGAGTTCCGGTATTGCTACGATGATTCCCACAGGGAATACAAATGTAGAAAGTTTAATGATGGCTGCTGATAAGGCGCTTTATCAAGCAAAGAAACAGAGGGACAATTGTATAGTTGTATTTTATGGGTAGAGTGGGCAAATACTTGTCTACCTGGAGCATCAATATTAATATTGGGAACTACTGGAATAAATCAGACTAATTTGACAATTGGTATTGTTGATGCATTCACTACAATTCCACGGGATGCTTAATATCGGGACTTAAACAAAAATTATGCCCAAACAAAGCCAAAACTTGCTTTGTAAGCAACAAATACGTCACGATTGTGGTCAAGCCATTTTATAAAGCGATAAGATATAGCAGTA
>JAAUYD010073650.1_pt1 | contig 10531 bp, 7 predicted proteins | sample 7278101 | NCBI WGS metagenome assembly JAAUYD01 (sample SAMN14350128, study PRJNA611818) | marine sediment metagenome | isolation source: surface marine sediment (0.6m) | place: French Polynesia: Moorea | collected 2018-08
CCAACAACGGGATCCCCGGACCCACCGGTTGGAAGAGTATCAGTTGCGCCTGGAAAGCGACGAAAAAGCAGTTAAAATTGTCACGATCCATAAAAGCAAAGGTCTGGAGTACAAGGTGGTATTTTGTCCCTTTGGCTGGGAAAGCTCACTGCTCAAAGACCCGGAATTTACCTTCCATGATGTTGCCAACGACCGGCGGCTGACATTGGATCTGGGTTCGGAATCAAGACGCCAACATCTCGCCATGGCACAAAATGAAAATTTATCCGAGAATATTAGACTGCTTTATGTGGCGCTGACCCGGGCTAAAGAACGATGTTACCTGGCATGGGGACGGATAAACCAGGCGGATACATCGGCTCCTGCCTATTTATTACACGGCGGCACCGGACAACAGGCAGCTTCCCCGACCGATGATCAGGTCCTGCTGCTAAAGGAACAGTTTACCGCCAAAACGGATGCTGAAGTGGTGGCAGATATCAGGCGGCTTTGCGACAACTCCCGCAATATCATTCAAATGGTGCCATTACCCGGGTCGTTGGATCCACAAACCGATGTGATGCTCACCAACGGAGAGGATGCGCCGGTTTTTTGCCGTAAATTCGCCGGCAAGATAAATCGTCGCTGGAAAATTTCAAGTTTTTCTTCCCTGGTGTCGACGGAGGCATCGGACGCGGATTTACCGGATCGAGACATTTCTCCGGCGGAGATCGCACCGGATTTGGAGATGCCGGCAGATCAAGATGGGACCACTATTTATGCTTTTCCCAAAGGTATACGGGCCGGCAATTTCTTCCATGATGTTTTTGAGCATCATGATTTCACCGCCGAAAATCCGGATAACCTGACAACGCTGGTTGCCGGAAAACTGCAGCATTACGGGTTTGATCCAAAATGGCATGAAACCGTCTGTCAAACCATCGACAGGGTGACGTCGATCTCGTTGCGGCCAAATCTCTCCCAGTTGAAACTATCGGCGGTCAGAATGAGGGACCGGAATAATGAAATGGAATTTTATTTTCCCTTAAATCCCATCGCACCCGGCAATCTAAGCCGGATATTTAAAAACCACGGCCGACTTGGAATGGCAGCCGAATTTCCGGCGCAGCTTGAAAAACTGACCTTTGCACCTTTCACAGGTTTCATGAAAGGTTATATTGACATGATCTTCGAACACCAGGGACGGTTTTATCTGGTGGATTGGAAATCGAATCACCTTGGTTCAGCGCCCGAAAATTACGATCAAACGGCCTTGCACACCGCCATGCAGGCAGATTATTACATCCTGCAATATCATATTTACACCCTGGCACTGCACCAGCATTTGCGTCTCCGCCAACCGGATTACTCATACGAGGATAGGTTCGGCGGCGTCTTCTATATTTTCATCCGCGGAGTGGATGACAACCGGGGCCCGGAATATGGTATTTTTTATGATCTCCCCGATGCGGACCTTATTGAGGCCCTGGGCGAGGCGCTGATACCGGGATATTCTTTGGAACGACGAATGACGATCGACGAATGACGATTGACGAATCTATGAAGGCTAATAAACAAAAGATCATAACCCAATTAAGTCATACAGGACTCTTTAGTGAAATTGATCTCCATTTTGCCAGGTTCATTGCGCGATTTTCACCGGACTGGAATACGGATATCTTTTTGGCTGCGGCCCTTGTTAGCCGTGCCACCGCCGATGGGAATATTTGTCTGGAACTTGGTGCTGCCGCCGAAACAGCGTTGCGTGAAAACCGGGACATGCCGAATAAATTCTATCTGCCATCACCGACCCAATGGCGTCAAACGCTTTTCTCAAGTCCCGCGGTGGGTAGACCCGGTGATAAACGACCCCTGATTCTGGATGATCGCAATCGCCTGTATCTTTTCCGCTATTGGGACTATGAAAAAAAACTCGCACATGCCATCAAGGAACGGATCAGGGGTGAGCTTCAGGGAATCGATGCGGAAATCCTGCGAACATCCATCCAGCAATTATTTCCGGAAGTCGAAAACGGCAAGATTAACTGGCAGAAAATTGCCGCGACCGTTGCCGTGGTAAAACGCTTCAGTGTCATCACTGGCGGACCGGGGAGCGGTAAAACCTTTACCATCGCCGGAATCCTGGCGCTCCTGCTGGCGTCTGTCCGCAGTACGACACCGAAGATTCTCCTGGCCGCACCCACCGGCAAGGCGGCCGCCCGGCTTGCAGAAGCCATCAAACAGGCCAGACAATATCTGGCCTGCAGTGACGCCATTAAAAACGACATTCCCGAGGATGTTTACACCATTCACCGCTTGCTGAAACCCGAGGCAGATACCCCCTATTTTCGTCACCATGCCGACAACCCCTTGCCGGCCGATATCGTGGTGATTGATGAAGCCTCCATGGTGGATTTGGCCTTGATGTCGAAGCTTGTAGCGGCAGTTGCAACGGATGCCCGTCTTCTGCTGGTTGGCGACAAGGATCAATTGGCATCGGTGGAAGCTGGCTCGATACTGGGCGATATTTGTGATCGTCAGATCATCCATGGCTTTTCCAAACGCTTTCTGAATAAGATTGAGAAATTAATCTGGACTAAAGTGGCCGATTCAATCCCCTTGTCCGAAGACCAACCGGGTTTGCAGGACTGCATCACCGTTTTGCAGAAAAGCTATCGATTCTCCGCCCGCGGCGGCATCGGAGGCCTGAGCCGCACCATCAATCTCGGCAATGCCGACGCATCACTGGCATTAATCAATTCCCCTGCGGAAACATCCATCAGTTGGCATGACATCCGTTCCAGACGCATGTTGATGCATGAGTTGATCCGGATGATTGTCGATGGCTATCGGAAATACTTGACCTGTCAAGACCCTGGTTGCGCGATGGACGAATTTGGTCGGTTTAAGATATTGTGTGCGCTGAAAAAGGGTCCCTTCGGCGTCACAACAATCAACCGGTTGGCCGAGCAGGCCCTGGGGGATGAGGGATTGATACCACGTGCCCAACCGCTCAGTAAACCCTGGTACCATGGGCGACCGGTCCTGATTACCAGAAATGACTACAACCTAAATCTATTTAACGGGGATATCGGCATCACCTTGCAGGATCCGGACGCACCGGTGGATGAACTGCATGTTTATTTTTCCGGCACTGGGGGCGAGTTCAGGCGGTTTCCAATTCATGCACTTTCCGATCATGAAACGGTCTACGCCATGACGGTCCACAAAAGTCAGGGGTCGGAATTTGACCATGTGGCCCTGATCCTGCCCGATAAGGATTACCCCCTGTTGACCCGGGAATTGATCTATACCGGACTGACGAGAGCCCGGCAAACGGTCTCCGTCTGGGGTACCGAATCTGTGCTGAGAACCGCGATACTGCGAAAAATCGAGAGGACTTCAGGATTGCGCGAAGCGCTGTGGAGTGGGACGAATGCCGATTGACGAATGGCGAAATATCAGCCACAGACTCACACAGAAAAACACAGACATGTTTATCCTCAATTGGTGTCAAGTGTTTGTATAATGACTCTGACATGCGGTAGTATCCAGATGTTTTAGCGCTGCGGGATGTCGTTTGTTTTGACAAAAAAGCAATTGCATTCAGTCACACCTTTGCGCTATTGATCGAAATGGTCTACGATCAATGAACTTTTTGGTATGTCTGTGTTTTTCTGAGTGAGTCTGTGGCCTATTTTTAAAGTTTCTTTTTCGATCAGACCGGCCGTTTTATTTACCCGGTGGTTGGGTTAATAGGTGATCGCTGAACCATTGAACCTCTACTAAAGGAGCGATGATGATGAAAAGAACCGTGATTCGAGGAACCGGCCGTTATGTTCCGCCGCGATTGGTGACCAACGATGATTTATCCCAATGGATGGACACGTCGGATGAATGGATCCGGCAGCGAACGGGAATCGAACAGCGCTACTGGGTGCCCGAAGAGGGTGGGGTAGGATCATCCGATCTCGGACTGGAAGCTTCCAAAATAGCCTTGCAACGGGCCGGTTGGGTACCTGAAGATTTGGATTTGATCATTTTCGCCACCTTGAGTCCAGACCTTTTTTTTCCGGGCTGCGGATGCATCATGCAGCATAAACTGGGCTTAGCATCAACCCCTGCACTGGACATCCGGCAGCAATGTACGGGGTTTTTGTATGGCCTTACCACTGCCGATGCTTACATTCGCAGCGGCCTTGCCAACCGCATTCTGCTGGTCGGCGCTGAGGTCCACAGTACCGGCCTGGATATTTCAACAGCCGGTCGGGATGTAGCGGTGATCTTTGGTGATGGTGCCGGAGCAGTGTGTCTGGAAGGTCTCGAAAGCAGCGATCCCGTTGGGGTGTTGGGATCCGCGCTGCACGCCGACGGCAAATTTGCAAACAGCTTGATGGTCGAAGTGGGATCATCGCGCTTGAATCCCCGTATCAGTCACGAGCTCATCGATGAAGGCCGTCACTATCCGGTAATGGATGGGAAGGCGATATTCAAATTGGCCGTCCAAAAACTTCCCGAAGTCGTCATCGAGGTCTTAAAAAAGGCCGGACTTGAACTGAAAGACATCGATCTATTGATTCCCCATCAAGCGAATTTTCGCATCAATCAGTTTTTTGCGCAATCAATGAAATTGCCGGAAGAAAAAGTATTCAACAACATCCAGCGCTATGGCAATACCACCGCGGCCAGCATCCCCATCGCCTTTGATGAAGCCCTGGAAATGAATCGTATTGGTGATGGCAGTACTGTGGTATTCCTGGGCCTGGGAGCTGGATTGACCTGGGGGGCTGTGGTTTCAAGGCTAACGCCTTAATATTGAAAACTGAAGATTGAAGATTGAAGATTTTTGGATGTCGCATCGCTCCGCTTTTTTTATGACTTTTATTTTATAAATAATCCCGCCGGCTTCAGATCATTGTACGCCAGGGAATATAGTCGGCACGGCAGCCGACCCATCTACTTGAATCTCCTTCTCCAGGAAGTCAGTATGTATTAAAAATAAAAAAGACAGAATGCCATAAATCTTCAATCTTCAATTGACAATCTTCAATTACAAACCCTTTCTCCGGGTGCAGGAAATAACATCGGATAACATCATGTGAATCCTGTCCAGCAGGTCGCAATGTTCGGCGCATTTGGGGAAGTCTTTCTTCTGGAGGCATTTTTTGCAAGGACTTTTTATAAAGTATCCGATTTCGAAATCATATTTGAAATCATATTTTTTTTTGGTCATGGCTGGCATCCTTTCTTTGCCAGTAGAAATTTTTTAACCACGAAATACATAAACCACGCGAAACATTTGTCGGATTAAATTTACGTTTTTTCGTGTGTTTCGTGGTGAGAGTGCTTTTCTAAAAACCCTCGATATTCAACCATTTTGGCAAATGCCTTCACCGCTCGTTCCGGGGTGGGATAAAATACTCCCTTAAACGGACTGCCGGTGACCCGATACAGGGTTTGATTGTTTTCATCGGGCAACAGGCTAACGCCGAATATTGGTTTTTTATATTGATCCATTAATTTTACGATGTGTTCGATATATTTTTTTTCAAACTCAATGAAGCGATTGTTGGTGTTTTCGATCATTGCGGGAGCGTAGGCCGGATCTTCCTGCAGCACTGCGGCCCCGAAGCGTTCTACCATAATCCTGCGACCCAGGATGCCAAGATTGATAACGCCATCGCAGCCGTTCCATTTTGCGAGGGCCTCCAGTGCAGTCATCGGTATGGAAGGGTTTCGATCGCCCACCAGATCGATGGGGTTGGAACGGCTCCAGTAGGACGGCAGCATTGCATCCATCTTCGCCATCAGATCTTCTGATAGCTCAGGTACGGCCAGTCCGGATTCCGCACACAAATCAGCCGTGACGACCCCCCAACCGCCCCCCAGGGTCACAATGGCGGCACGATTTCCCTCGGGCAACGGGAGTGAGGAAAAAGCGGCCGCCAAGTCGAGAAGATCCATAGGTTTTTCAGCCTCGACAATACCGGCCTGTCGGCAAACCGCGTCGAATATCTTGATGTCGGAGGTCATGGCGCCGGTATGACTGGCCGCCGCCCGGTTGCCGGCATTGCTGCGGCCGCCTTTCAGGAGCACTATCGGCTTTTTTTTGCCCACCCGCCGTGCGCCTTCAAAAAAGCGGCGACCGTTTTTAACGCTTTCGATGTACAAAATCACCGTTCGGGTCAGAGAATCCACTTCAAAGCCATCCAGATAATCTTCGATGGTCATCATGGCTTCGTTGCCGGAACCGCAAAAGGCTCGGATGCCGATCCCTTGTTGTTCGGCAAAGGCCAGCAGTTGGATACCCATATTGCCGGATTGTGCGACCATGGCGGTTGAACCGGGTTGGGGCATCACCGGAGAGCCCGTGCAGTATAAATGGTGGTGCGGATTAGCGATGCCCATGGTATTGGGTCCCAGAACCAGAATTCCGGCCTGCTGGGCTGCTTTGACCAGGTCCTTCTCTAATTGTCTGCCGTGGTCTCCGGTTTCACTAAAGCCGGATGTAATCAACAGCATGTTCCGGATACCTTTTTCCCGGAATTGGGGAATGAGCGCCAAGACCTTGTCGGCCGGTATGGTCACAACGGCCAGATCGATTTCGTCCGGGATTTCAGCCACAAACCGGTAGACGTTTCTGCCGATGATGGTACCGCCCTTTGGGTTTACCGGGTAAAGCCGGCCTTTGAAGCCGCCGCTGATGGTATTGATCATCAAAAAATGGCCCCATTTGCCCAGTTGGGCGGATGCACCCACCATGGCGATACTTTTGGGATAAAACAGGGACCTGATGGCATCGGGTGATATCGCCGGCAGCAAATCGGAGCTTGCGGTCCGGCCGCCGGTCAGCACCAGCGCATCCACTGCCAGTACCCGGCCCTGGGGGTCGACCAGCAGGGGATTTAGATCGATTTCTGAAATTTCCGGATGCTGGTCGCCAATACGGGACAAGCCCATCAATGTTTGAATCAATTGAGTCCGATCCGCAGCTTTTTCTCCTCTGAAATCACCTAGCAGGGCGCTGCCCCGGATTTCTTCCAACATCTCGGCAGCATCGGTTTCGGTCAGCGGTGCCAGTCGGAAAGCGACGTCTGAAAACGCCTCGGTAAAGACGCCCCCGAGGCCGAACATGACCACCGGCCCAAATTGATCATCCTGAAACAGACCCGCCACAAATTCACGCCGACCCTCGATGTGGGGTTGAATTAAAAATCCGTCCAATTCATTTGCGGCTTCGTTAGTGATAACCTGAACCGCATTTTCAACGGATTGAATGTCAAAAAGATTGAGGTGCACCAGACCCCGGTCGGTTTTGTGCAGCAGGTTGGCACCCACGCCTTTGACCGCCACCGGAAATCCAATATTCTGAGCGGCTGCAACCACCTCATTATTACGGTGAACAAAACGTTCACGCACCAGGGCAATGCCGAATTTCTCAAGAAGTTCCTTGGCTTCGGTGTTGCTTAAGGTCGCGTATTTACTCTTCGTCGCATTTTGGTTCAACGTGTGAATCATTAATTGGAGTGATTCCTAAATTCTGCGTTTCCAGGTTCAAAGGTTACAACCGCTAGATGCGGCACCTTATATGAGTCAAAATCTGACTTATCCGTCAGATGCCTTTTAGTGAAACGGATCCATCACCAAATGTAGATGAGATTTCTTTAATTCGAGCTGTCTTGGCATTTCAACGCGGAACGCTGAATCTGAACCCCTCAACCTACATGTTTTATCGGCGCTACAGCATAACCATTTGTATGGGTTTTGCCAAGGATTTATTGACGGTTTCAGAAAACACAGACATGCGATGCTGGATGTGCGCTGTTTCGAATGTGAAATCGTCATCACGTTGACAAACCGTCAACCTAGCAGTCCGAAATTTCCTCACATTCACCATCATAATAATTCATAACACATTAAAAAATTGAATAATTATGGACGACTCTGAATTCCTCTAAGAAATTTTGGCACAAAATGTGCTGTTTCACACCTAATGGTCTAGCAATAGAACCAAAAATGTATGCTTTAGAATTCGTGATGGCGTGAGCGGGAAAAAATATCAGATTAGCTTTTTAGAAAAGGCAGCGTAATTATTTGGTTTACGTGTTGATAACCCACAACCAACCAATAGGAAAGTGGGCGTAATTTATGTTCAGGCACATGAAGTTAGGAACCAGCCTTCTGGCAGCCTATCTGGCCGTGGGTGTCATCCCTTTTGCCGTGATCGGGATCATCTCTTTAATCAAGGCCGAAAGGGCCCTCGAAAAACAGGCCTTCGACCAGCTCGAAAGCATTCGGTAAGTAAAGAAAGGCCAGGTTGAAAGATACTTTCAGACCAATCTGCTGGCACTCAATGCGGCAGTGGAGGCCGCCCGAGCCGGTGAAGCCGGCATAGAGCTTCACATACCCCAACCCATATGGAGGTGACGGCAGCACCTAAAAAGATCAAAAACTGTCGGCTACAATTGCAAAGGAAGTATCGCCGGAGGAGATTATCCCGATGGATGATGATACTTTCAAGGATTCTTAAATAAATTTCGAAAGTTGCACTCAGAGACAGCGACTGCCTGCCTTTGAATTGACGGTTAATGTCCAAGCCGATAATTAAGGATAATAGTATGAATGAAATCAACACGTTGGATATAAAAACCTATGTTGGCAACGCCTTAAAGGACGTCTTTGCAACGATGTTTTCTATGGACGTGGTCCTGGTTGATGGAGAATTGCAAACAGTTGAGGAAGGCGATCGCATTATGGGATCGGTCAGTTTTGCCGGAGATGTGATGGGCAACGTAAATATTCATGTCAACGATAACTTTGCCCGTCTAATGACCGCCAACATGCTCGATATGGAAGTGGATGAAATTGAAAGTGAAGAAGAGGTTCACGACGTGATTGGAGAATTATGTAACATGATCGGCGGTGATCTGAAGTCGCGGTTATGTGATGCCGGTATGCCGTGTAAACTCTCCATTCCTTCCATTGCGAGCGGAAATAGCTTCGAGGTTGAATCCAAGAATTGGGCGAGGAAAGAGCGGCTTGGTCTTCAGCATCAGGAGCAAACTGCACTGGTTGAAGTCTATATCAAACCAGACGAGTGACTCTCTGCCAGGACCGTGAGGAACCAAACAGACCAAGATTGCATTGGTCCAACGCAGATTGATTAGTTTGGGGTTGGCATCAATGATGTATCGCTACAAAAAAGCTAAGTAATAACTATAAATGATCTAATTTGGGAGGATAGCAATGAGTTTAAAGGTTTTAACCGTTGATGATAGCAAAACGATTCGGATGATTGTAAGAAAAGCCTTTCGGCCATTTGATTGTGAGGTTTTCGAAGGGGAAAACGGCGTCGAAGGATTGGCCGCGGCTGTCCGTGAAAAGCCGGATTTGATCGTACTGGATATTACCATGCCGGTGATGGATGGCAAAGAAATGTTGGCAAAATTAAAAGGCGAATCCTCTTTGAAAGATATACCGGTCATCATGCTGACCGCCGAAGCCGGCAAAGATAATGTGACGGAGATCGTCAAGATGGGTGTCAATGATTACATGGTCAAGCCATTTAAAGGCGGCGATTTAATCGAAAGGGTCACCAAACTCGTAAAGTTGGAACCCAAAAAAGCAGATGAAGCGGCGAAACCAGAAAAAGAGAAGTCAAAGAGTTTATTCACAATTGAGGATGGTATTCAATATTTGGTTTTTCCGGCAGCAGTCAACCAAGACATTATCTCAAAAGTTTTGGGTTGTTTGAAGTCGGATATCGTAATGTCCACTGAAGCTGGAAAAAATAAACTGATTTTGAATCTAAGCGAATTGTCAAAGATCGGCATGTCCATCATCAAATTGATTATTAAGACCATTGAAAAATGTCAGGAGACACAGACGCATTTAAGAGTCATCGGCAATCCCAAACTGGTCAATGAGTTAAAAGATTTTCAGGAGACGGCTGAACTACGGATTTATTCTAATGTCAAAGACGCTCTGGCATCTTTTTAACATCCTGAAACCCAAAACGAGTGATTCTTGAGGGTGTAAATGAACAAAGCCAAGAAATCCGATCTGAACCCGAAAAAAGAAAAATCTATTCAGGCCATTCGAAAAATCGGGCAGGAAATTGACAGCGTAAATTTAAGCGATCCAAAAGCGTGGAATACCATAGCCTTTGAATTGGAAGCACTGGTTGATGATTTCCCGAAAAATCTGTCGATTCCGCTAAGAGTGCTAAGCCTGTGCACGAAAGCAGCTCAAATTCTTGCTGAAAAAAGCAAGTCGTACTCTTTTTCACTCATCGAAGCCCTGTCCGATGCCTTAACTGCCACTGAAAATTATCTCTTGGACCAAACAGACAAAAAGTCGGAGATTCAAAAAGCCGAAAAACAGTTAATGGGAGCGTTGACGACTGCAGATGAGCAGGCGGCAGAGAGTCTGGCACTTGAGATTGACCGGCCGGCAGACTTGCCAATCGTCTCACTTGATGATGCCGCTGCACTATTAATCCAGCTTGAACCGGATGACCTGACAAGTTTGGAAAAACTGCAAGATTTGCTTC
>JAAUYD010267353.1_pt1 | contig 10531 bp, 3 predicted proteins | sample 7278101 | NCBI WGS metagenome assembly JAAUYD01 (sample SAMN14350128, study PRJNA611818) | marine sediment metagenome | isolation source: surface marine sediment (0.6m) | place: French Polynesia: Moorea | collected 2018-08
AGGTTTTTTTCTTTCTGCTGTCCCACAAAAATATCTGTTACCCCCATCTGCATCATCAAAATACCCAAAACGTTAGATATCCAATAACCGACAATGGTAAAAGGTAAAAATAAATCTTGAGAAATCCAACTGACCGCATAACCGAAAAGATAGGCGATGGGTAGGTTAAAGAACAAGTCATTCCACCAAGATAATGGTGAGAGCATATAACCCACACCCACAAAGACTAATCCCTTGATTTTTGTCAGCATTCTTTTAAGTTTTGTCTTTTAAGTTTTGTTTATATCCTAGTATTTATTGTTTCCCTTTGATTAACAACTGTAAAGGTTTCGTTTTATAGAAGGGAACAGGGAGGAGGATTAGGTAAACCAAACTAATCATTGCGACGGAAGGAAGCAATCTTACACACTTTGGCGATCGCACAAATAGTAGTTTTTGTATCAATCCTATTAAAATAACACATATTTTTCACCGCACAGATGAATCAAAAAATGAATCAAAATATATATATACGGGAAGCATCGAATTCAGATTTGGAAGATGTATTATTTGTAGAACGTTTAGCCTTTGGTGAAGAACAAGAGGCTGAATTGGTGAGGAATCTTTTAAACGATCCTAGTGCAAATCCGATTTTATCTTTACTCGCTTTTCAAGATGATCGCCCTATAGGACATATTTTATTTACCAAAGCAGATATAAGAAATAATCACAATATATTATCATTATCAATTGCTATTTTAGCTCCCCTAGCAGTAGTTCCTGATGCTCAGAAACAAGGAATTGGTGGTAAATTAATCGAAACAGGATTACAGCAGTTGTCAAAATCAGGAGTTGCTCTGGTATTCGTGCTTGGATATCCGGAATACTATTCCAGACATGGTTTCAAACCAGCAGGTCGTCTTGGGTTTGATGCACCATATCCCATCCCAGATAAAAATGCAGATGCATGGATGGTACAAGCTCTTCGTCCGGGTGTGATTGCTTCTGTTTCTGGTCGGGTGATTTGTGCTAATACTCTCAATAAACCTGAATATTGGCGAGAATAGTAAAGTATAAAATTGACTGGTTCTCTATTAGATAGATAACTGTTTTGTAGACTACAACTTTATCTTTCTACACTAATTTTGACATTTCAGAGTGGGGAATATGGGTTATAATGCTCCCATAATCACCCTACGTAAAAACACTTATATTAAGTATAGTAAAAATATCATGATAAATACTTTATTGGAATTTGGTACTAATTTTTTCGTACCCCCAAATTCTGGGACGGAAGGGTTTACTTTAAATAATGGGATAAATAATGCGATCGCAGAATTATTACCCAATATTAATCCTCAAAACCCTTTAGTTGGAACTTTGTTAAATACTTACGAAGATGAAATTCAACAGTTTTTGGATCGAGGTCTTCTAACTGCTGAGTCATTAAATCTAGGAAGTGATGTTTTAGGTACAATTTTTAACTCGATTATTTCAGACCTAAGACTTGAAACATCAAATATTAATCAATTAAACATTAATCAACAGGACAATATTACCGATATTAGACCCCAGAGTTCAATTTTTGATTTTATTACGGGATTTAGAACTGTATCGACTTTCGACCTTGAAGCCGATCTTAGTCGTGAGAATAGTTTTTATAACCTTCCTTATCCCAACGATTTACGATTAAATCCAGATGGAAGCCCCGATTTATCTGGCTTCCCTATTGCCAATAATAATATTTTTGCTCAAAGTCTAAAAAGTATAGCAGGTTCAAGCCCCGGGTTCCCTACCAACTCCGTAGGTTATTTCCGATTTAACTTACCTGTTGCTCCACAAGACTGGAATCAGGCGATCGCAGCAGATACCGATTCACCAATTTTATTAGTAGATATCGACCCCGATTCTCCCGACCGAGGTCAATTATTACCAACTGTTGCATCAACCTTTAGACCAGATCTGAGTTACGTTCCATCTTTCTTACTTTCAGTTGCACCTGCACCGGGGATTATCCTGGAACCAGATCGCACCTATGCTTATGTAGTTAAACGCTCTCTTAACAATGCATTTGGTAGACCCCTAGGTGTTTCCCCAACTTTAAGGGAATTAATTAATGGTGATACCCCCGATGGAGAACTTGGAATTGAAGCTCAAGAACTTTATCAACCACTTTGGGAAACATTGGATGATATTAACGTCAATCCCAATACTGTGGCAGCAGCAACAGTATTTACCACAGGTAATGTAGTATCAGACTTTGCTCAATTATCAGATAAAATCTTAGAACGTTACGATGTCACCATTGAAGGACTTAAGTTGGGTCAAGAAGATGGGGCGAGTAATCCTCGTTTCTACGAACTACATGGAACGGTTAAAATGCCACAGTTTCAACAGGGAACTCCTCCATATAATACTGGAGGACTTTTCCAGTTTGCCCCAGATGGTTCCCTGATCGAACAACGTATGGAGGAAGTTCCGGTAGTAATTACTATTCCCAAAACACCAATGCCCGATGGAGGTTATCCATTAGTAGCTTACTACCACGGTTCTAACGGTTTGAGTACTGAAGTCGTAGATCGAGGACCACTCACGGAACCGGGTGGGGAACCAACTTCGGGATTAGGACCAGCCTATGTAGTCGCAGAAAAGGGATTTGCTACCTTGGGTAGTGCTTTACCATTGAATCCGGAACGTTTTCCCGATAATATACCCGATTCTTATCTCAACCCGCTGAACTTAGCTGCTTATCGAGATACCTTCCGACAAACCGTCATTGAGCAACGCTTACTAATAGAGGCTTTAGAAGATTTAGAAATTCCCTCAGAGGTAATCGGGAATGATGGAACTGCTCTGCTTCCTCCTGGAGAAACTGATTTTCACTTCCAAGCTTCACCTGTGATGGCTTTAGGACAGTCCTATGGAGCGCAGGTGGCTAATATTACCAGTGCGATCGAGCCAAAAATTGGTGCTGTAGTACCAACTGGTTCGCCAAGCTATTACCCCTTACTAATTAGTGAAAATGAATTGGCTCCCCTTGCTGGTTTACTTTTAGGGACTTTACAGGAAGTTAATCCCCTTTATCCAGGTCTCAATTTGCTGGGAACTGCATGGGAAGCAGCAGATCCAATTGTATATATGCCTTATTTAGCTAAACGACCATTACCGGGTCATCCCATACGTTCAATATATCAGCCCGTTGGTCAAGGAGATACCCAAGTTCCCGAAGCTGTATTTAATGCTTCCGCCCTTGCTACTGGGGTACAACAAGCTGGTACAATATTTTGGCCGGAAATGCAAGAATCTCTAGCTCTGGCTAGACTCAATGAAATTGTTTCCTATCCAGTTGCGAATAATTTGTTATCTGAAAATGGAACACCTTACACCGGGGTTGTGGTTCAGTATCAAGGTGATGGTATTGCTGACCCCCACGGTATCTTTGCTCAATTAGATGAAGTAAAAGAGCAATATAGTTCTTTCTTGGAGAGTTTTCAGGAAACGGGAGTTGCTGTTGTCCCTGGGGTTTAATAAACTAATATTGCATGAAGAATTAAAACAAAGACATCAAATACACGTAAAGCCTACTGCATTTTAGTATTGTGGGTTTTTGTGTCACAATCGCCACAATTGTGAGAAAGTTTTTGATTTAGAAAGTTTGCTGTTTAGAACATTTTTGTGACGTGCGAGTTAATGGGTGCAGCAGGACTTACGCAAATTCTCCAACAAATAACTTTGCTTTGAAAGGAGCAGAATCTTATAGTGCAAGGGGCATAACGTAGGTATTCTTTACCACAGATATCGTGTGGCACAATACCATAATGCTCTTAATCCATAAGACTTAATTATTACATAGAAGACTGCGTAAGTCCTTTGTGCTTCTAAATCCGACTTTTAATTAACCAATGCTGTTAATCTCAATCATGAGATCATTGAAATCTTGGTCACCACCATTGGCTAGATCCTCGAAAATAAAGGTATTATTGTCTAATAACTTGACATGATCGAAGTTATCACTATTAGAGCCTAAGTGTGACAAGTAAACTTCTGCTTCACCACTGAGTGCTTGCTCGATATTACCATCAGCGATAATTAGAGGAACCACTAGAGAGCCTGCATCAAGTTCAAGGTTTCCAGTTTCTGTATTATCATCACTGGTGGAAAATACAGAGGAAACTAAGTTGTTCAAGGTGGCTTCTAGATAACCATCTTCACCAACAGCAATACCATCAATAGTGCCAGTGATATCATCAATTTGGTAGAAGTAAACTTGATTTTCGAAATCAGCCTCTCTACTGATTGTGTAATCTATAGTTACTGTATCAGTTGTGTAACTAGTTAGATCGATGGCTTCAACTGTGGTTCCATTAACCTCAGTAGTGATGATGGGATCGGGATTGACATCTTCACCGATGGTGATATTACCATCAACAGCTGTCAGTGCAAGTCTTGTAGAACTTGTGTCAAACAGACCAGTTTCAGTTGGATCTTCAATTAGGTCTATAGCAACTTCACCTGGGGTAGCTCCTTGTGGAACTGAAAAGTTAAGTGTTGCAAGGCTGGGAGTAGCACCTTGAGGAATAGAGTTACCAGTCAAACTTAAAGAACCAAACTTTATCAATCCTAAGTCTTCGTCAACTGTAATATCGCCTAAAATCTCAAATCCAAGGTCTGTTAATTCCTGAGATAGCTGGATGTCGTCGGGAGTGATAGTTAACTGGTCAGTTGAATAACGAATTCCTAAGTTGAATGCTGCTAAACCATTTATTGCATCACTGCTATCTGTCAGATTAACTGTAACTGATACAGTTTCACCTGGTTGTGCAGTTGCGTTGGAAATGGTAACTACTGGGTCAGGTCCAACTGGTGTGTCTGGTACTAGGGTGTTGTCTGCAGAAGGAATCAAAGAAGAATCACCCAAAAATTCTTCAGCAACTGCTAACACATCTTCAAAGTCAATAATATTATCCCGGTTAGAATCTCCTAACAGAAGTGGATCGAGTAGGTCGAATCTATCAAACCCATTACTATCATCTGACAAGGAAAGGTTTGTCAATGCAAGCGCATCTCCAAAGTCAATAATTCCATCAGCGTTTGGATCTGCAAGGAAAGCGACTTTATGCACGGCAGCACTATCTGCTAAAGTAACAGGATTGCGATCGCTATCTATTGCACCACCACTAACTCGTAATACTTGAGAAGTATTAAAGGTTGCATTTTCAGGAACGGTAGCAATCAATTTTACCAAATCTGTTGCTCCAGCTTGCAGTGGAGAAGTACCAGCTAAGTCAACAATAACTTGACCATCAGAGATTTCTAGCCCCGTACGCTGCCAATCTTCTGGTAGCCCATCTGCTAAAACTACATCAGTGATATCAAGTAATTCTGGGTTATATTCCAAACGCAAACTAATATCTGTTAACCCTGACCCATCGCTAACTGAGATGGGGATTCCAGCACCCGCTTCTCCAATATCTACAGCTTGTCCTGGTCCGCGTGCAAAACTAGGTACGGTAAGGAGCATACCATCATTATCAACAGAAATTTCAGTAATTAGGTCGCCACCAGGATTACCATCTCCATCACCATCAAGTATTTCTTGACTTTGGAATTGACTGTTTTCGCTACCAAACTGAGTTATGAAATCATTACTGTTGTAGGTAAGGGTGTAAGTTCCCACACCCAAAGGATTAGTTGGAACAAAGATTACCTGGTTATTTTCAAGCACCAATGAACCCCGAACGGGATTACCATTGCTGTCTACCACCGTGAGGCTAGCAGAATCCAGTGTTTCTCCATCGGGACCGTCATAGAGATTTAATACATCTAGATCTAAGACATCATTAAATTGAATGCTAAAGGTACCATCACTTAGTATGGGATTACCGACAGATTGTAAGGTAAAGTTATTTGCCGAAAGTTCGTATGTTCCCCCACTCTGACTAAGCTCTTGTATATCTTCGTCAGTTAGGTTATCAAAACTATGGGATTGGAAATCAAAGCGCTGTGTGGCTTCTCCTTCTGGAAGTACAGCAATCCAGTAGTCACCTGGTTCATCAATAGCTACTAAAAGACGGCTATCTACTCCAGGAATAGTAACTGTAGTATCATTCTCAGAAATCTCATTACCTTGGTCATCATAGACCCTTAAAGTAGTGTTTGCCCCTAGGGAACCTAAGTCTATAGCTCTAGTAAGGGTGCGGATGTCATATCTTCCTGCTGAGGGAATATTAACTCGGAAGTAGTCTACATCATCTCCACCGCTGACAAAGCTACTAGTTTGGGAACTACCAAATATTTGAATAGAAGCCTCTGTAGCGTATAAGGTGCTAAATGTACTGAATTCAATGTTGGAATCATCAGAATTGGAGTAACCAACAACATCTCGACCTAAACTAGCGGTAATAGAAGAACCAAGTTCCAGGTAATCTAATTTACTAGGATCGAGTTGCTCGAAGGTTGCGCCAAAAATTTCTCGGTCAACATCTAACAGGAGGTCAGAGAAAGAACCGCCTTCATTGTTGAGAGCCTCATTAAATGCTACAGCATATATATCATCTGGGTTATCTCTTTGGGGTTGTAGCACTTGAGCATTGAGAGTGTAATCACCAGTGTCTCCTGCAGAGCCACTACCAGTAATATCGGGATTAAAACTAAAGTTTCCATACCCTGCAACAGCAATATAGTAATCCCTGTCAGCATCAACGAAATATTGTAACTCTGAATCCAAGGATAAAGGTGAATCATCATTAAAGGCTAATTCATTCCCCTGCTCGTCGAAAAGAAAGACCATTGAATCCACTGGATTCGTTAAGTTTAGATCTGCAAAAGTATCAATGCTGATATCTAACAATCCACCTTCAGCGGAACGAATTTTGTAAAAATCGACATCATTACTTCCAATATCTGTAAGATTGTCAATTCCAATATTGCCATTAACCTGAAGTGGAAGATCGAGTTCTGTGGCTATTGCGATCGCGCCATCTTGGTCTAGGGAAGTTACGTAAGTTGTGTATAAGTTGTATGAACCACCTGTAGCTTCTGTTGAACGATTATCAAGATTATCAATACTGTAGTCACCGTTACCATAACCAGAAACACCAATGAAATAAGTTTCTCCGGCTTCAACTGCAACATTTAAGAAACTATCGCTACCGTGACCGATAAAATTACCAAAAGCATCTTCTGAAGGATCGATGAAAATTCCTTGGGGAAATTCTACCTGGTTACCGCCTAAGTCTACTGCTGGGTCATCATCACTCAAACCAATTTCATTTCCGTCAGCATCGAAAAATCGTAGGAAAGTATCAGCAAAATCAGTTTCAAAAGGAGTGTCAGTATCAATTAACAGAATGCCACTTTCAGGAGCAATAAACTCAAACAAATCGACATCTGCGTCGTTAACTTCCATACCAAAGTCACTACCAATTAAACCAAAGAATTCCCCGGTACTTCCAGGAATTAATTCTATTGGTACTGCACCATTTCTGATACCGTTGGGGTCAGTATTTCCTGAAGGCTGAAACTGAAACTCTAGTGTAGCCGTTCCTGTACTTCCTTCGATTCTGCCATCAAGACTATTTGGATCGTAGGCAGAGTTATTATAACCGCTGACTCCAACATAGTAAGTCCCGGGATCTAATTGAGTATCTATACGAGAGAAAAAGCCCTCTCCACCATCATCATTAAAAGCGATTTCATTACCTGCTGCATCAAATAATCGCAGCATGCTGTCAACTCTATCATCTGGATCGTTTTCAGAGGTTTCCAGAACCATAAGACCTGCAGTGTCAATATCGAAGCGGATCATGTCTACATCTGTTCTACCAACAGCAACCCTTTCAGATACTCCTGCAACTGGGTCACTACCAATGGTAATTCCAACAGTTTGGGTTTCTATTTCATCAAAAACTAGAAAGTCTCGGGTGAAAGGATTAGGAATTGTACCATTCGGATCTGCACTAAAACCTGTAGTTCCTGATTCAAACTGGAATTCTAATGAGTAGGTCCCGGTACCACCAGAAATTCCACTATTAGCAATAGTAGGATTGTAGTTAATATTATTGAAACCACTAATACCAGCAAAGTATTGTCCCGGTTGTAAGATGGCTTCTATGCTAGAGAACAACCCTTCTCCACTATCATCATCAACGGCAATTTCGTTACCATTTGCATCAAATAACCGCAGGATACTGTCAACCTGATTATTCACATCATTAACAGATGTTTGAATCTTAACCATCCCACCAGCATCGGGTACATTGAAGCTGACAAGATCTACATCAGCATCTCCGATCTCTGTTTCTCCATCCGTTCCAATAGAACCGTTTGCTACAGTAGTAAGTTGATTCAATTGGTCGAGTGTAAAATTTAGATCGTTTTCCAGAGATATTGCACCGCTGATTGTACCATTGGGGTCAGTAGGGTCTGGATCTGGATTTGGATCTGGATCGGGATTGGGACTACCACCACTTAAACGACGTTCAACTTCTTGAACAGCATTATAAATGTTCATCCGCAGGAAAGTTTCTCCTGTGGGCTGGAAGTCTTCGTTATCTCCATCAACATTAGTTTCAGCTGTTTGCAGAAGAATTTCTCTAACTTCAAATGGTGTTAATTTACGATTACCAAATTGAAGTGCTGCTTCCTGCAACAGAGCAACTGCACCCGCAACCATCGGTGATGCCATACTAGTTCCAGGATAACTTTCTGTCCCATTACCGGGAATAGTACTATTAATATAAGCTCCGGGAGCAAAAATCATGTTGTCAAACTGGAGACGCTGACTGAACTCAGTTATTTGATCTTGTTCAACACTATTAAAAAAATTACCAAACCAATCAAAGGGGTAATCATCCTGATAAACTGCTCCGACTGCAAGAGTACTGGAAATAGCTGGTGAGCCAACGTTTTGTAGTGGTACACCTGGCGGTAACTCATCGTAGCTGTTACCCGCTGCTGAAACAACAGTAATTCCGGCTTCTTCTAGTTGATCAATAATGTCAACATATAAGTCTTGGGATGGGTCAGAAGGTGGGAAAAAATCACCTCCCAAAGACATATTGACAGCAACAATGTTGTACTGATTCCGGTTATCAAGAACCCACTGGAGTGCTTCAAGTATATCTCGGTCAGTTGCACCGCCACCCGGTGGAAAAACTCCGAGGGAAATTAAATCTACTCCTGTAGCAACACCAATACCTTCATCCTCAGAACCAACAGTTCCAGCGACATGAGTACCGTGACTATCTGTATCTATAGTTTGAGTTGGATTTGTGATAACTACTCCCTCAGGACCAACACTTTCAACGAAGTTAACATAAGCCGCAAAATTATCATCAAGTAAGGTATGGTCTCCTTCTATCCCTGTGTCAATAACTGCAACAGACATATTTTGTCCGCTAGTAATTCCTCCATCAATCCCTCTATAGCGAGGGTCATTACGTAGCTGTGTCAGTCCAATTAAGTCAAAAGCACCAGTATTCATTTTTTATTTCCTGTTAAGACTAATTTGAATCGAATAATCAGACAGCATATGTTTAAGCTCAGCGATCGCAAATTCTGTTCAACAAAGTAATTTGCTGTTGTTGATGCTTGAAAGCTAAAACTTAAAATCTACAACCTAAAACTTAAAACCTAAAACCTAAAAATTGAAACTAAACACTCAACAATCGGGAGGAAATTACACCTCTTATTCAGATAAATCTATTCCATAGGATACGTTGCAACCCATAAGGTCATAATTCGTTGCTTGCATAGCCAAAATGTCTGCATAGAAGCGTTTAATAATTTTATGTAGGAAGTGCGTAAGTCCTAATAAAATACAAAACTGACTCGATAGCGAGAAAACTATTGAATCAACTAATAAAAAATATTCATTAACAAATCATTAGACTGAAATACAACTGAAACTAAATATCAGATCTCAGTAAATCTCAATCTCCGAAGTAATGTCCAAAACCTATAAATATTTCAGTCAGATTACCTCCGTTATTTTTATTTCAGAAATAGTTTTGTCTTCTGAACACTAAATATGATAGTTAATTGAAAAATAAAAGCAAGTGTTAACTACAACATAAAGATAACTTCTTAACTCCTAAATCCTCTTATTTGCTCTTTTTATGTGAAAACATGCTTCAACTAAGTTTATGTTTATAGATTATGCTCCAGAGAATACATAAATTGAAGCTAATCGAATTTTATCCTCCGAAATACTCATTAATAGAAGGGTTTGGATAAGTCTTGTGAATTTTTTAATACCTGGAATAGTAGCTATTTTTTATACTATGATTTTTGTCACAAGGATGTGGCGACAAAAGAATTAAGCATATTTATCTACTGGGTTGTATTGTGACGGGTTAAGTTAGTATAACTTAATACTCTGCTACATAAGAGCAGGAAGCACTATAAAATACTCAAAACGACTTTAAGGACGATCTCAGCTTCTCTGCTTCCTGCTGAGATTCCTGTGCTTCTTTTACTTTCCCCAATTTTGTTAAAACCTCTGCTCTGTAGTTCCAAATATAAGGATCGTTTGGATTTAGTTCTTTAGCTC
>JAAUYD010174333.1_pt1 | contig 10527 bp, 3 predicted proteins | sample 7278101 | NCBI WGS metagenome assembly JAAUYD01 (sample SAMN14350128, study PRJNA611818) | marine sediment metagenome | isolation source: surface marine sediment (0.6m) | place: French Polynesia: Moorea | collected 2018-08
AATCCATCGGCCAAGGAGACCGAAACCGGATTTATCCGGTTTTTTAACGCGATTTATCGCGTTTCGGTTTCCGTAGCGGCCGAATTTATTCGGCTGCGGCAAAGAGGCGTATCCAAAATAAGAAGTTAAGAATATTTTTGTAACGGTGTACTTAAGCACACCATTTAAATCTGCAGCTCGCTCAAAAAACAACGATCAAAAAGATAATGAAAATAAGCACGCTGGTGCCAAATTGCAAAACGGTGGCCAATCCCCAGCCGGCCATGCCGCCCACGACCGCTTTAAAAGATTGTTTGGAGTCCTGCAGCCGTTGGTATTCAGCCAGGTAAATCCCACCCAGGTAGCCGACCAGAGCGCCAATGAGGCTGCCTAAAATCGGTATAAAACTGCCGCCGATGAAGCCTAAAACGCTGCCGATGATCCCCCAGGCGATTGATTTTGGAGAGGCCCCGCCGGTTTTCGCCCCCATAAGCGGCAGCCAGATATCGGCCGTGCCGGCCGTAAGCGAGAGCAAAATCAAAACAAACGCCCAGCCCCAAGGCAAGTGGACAAATCCATCGACCCATCCATACCAAAATACAGCTAATCCCATCAGGATCGTGCCCGGAATAATGGGTAGCAAGCTTCCCAAAATGCCGGCTAACATGACAATAATTGTGATAATAAACCAAACGGTAGACATTTCTTTTTACCTCAACAGTTGGCTATACGGGAAACCAGGAGATTGGTTTTAAAGCTGCTGATTTTTGCTAATTATTTTCTATTGGTGATCGTGGTTTAGAGAGCCTGGCGATTATTTCACGCAATTTTTCAATATTGCGCTGTTTTTGCTCGTCCCGCAGCTGATGGGCAGCTGGCGAAAAATAGGTGTGGTTTGATAAAAAAGCCAGCTGTTTTTGATTCCATTCTAGCGCAGACGTTGGATTTCCCAACACGGCCGTTTCTTCCTGCAGGCGATCTGACAGCACAAAAAAATCTTCGCGGCCGAGCAGATCAAGATCCGCATCGGCAATGAGCTGTCCGAGCAGATCAAGCGGCGTTTGCGGCAGCTGGGTGGCCATAATGGTTTGCTGGATGTGGGTGATTTGATCAGCTGAAAAACCAAAGCGCGGCAGCACCTCTCCCGCCATCCGCACCGATTCACGCTCATGCCCCTTGACGGTGACCAAAAATCCAAGATCATGAAACGCGGCCGCTACCTCCAGCAGCCGGGTGTCGCTTTCGCTTAAGCCGGAGTGTTTGGCCAGGCGGGTTACGGCTGGTAAAACATCATGCGCAGTGTGGCTATACCCATGATAGGTGTACTTGGGGTGCAAATCATCTCGTAATTTTTGGAGAGCATAATGAATGGCAGATTTAAAATCGGGGTGGGCACTCATGCAATTTTACCTTTGGGTGAGAATTTTGCTGCGGATTTCATTTTGGGTGAAGCGGACACCCTCTTCGAGCGAGAGCTGCCCGCCTTCTGCGGTGAGTTCAGCCTGTCGGTCTGCTGAAATGAGTTCGCGGGTCTCGGCCAATTTGGTATCCAGCTTTGATTTTTCAGCGGCCGACAGGGGGGACTTTATTTGCTGGCGAAGATAATCAGCGGCCGCAACCAGAATCAAGGCGGTTTCATGTTGACTTTGCCGCGCCATCAAACTGCCTACATCTTCAAACAAATAAGCGAGCGCCCATTTATCCCCCATCTCTAAATTGAGGGTCACGCTTTCATCATATAAACGGGCCGCCTGCACCGCCTGTCCCTGCTCGCGCAGGACGTTTCCTAAATTATTCAGGCCGTTGGCGATATGCCACTTGTCTCCAATTTCCCGGTTAATTTCCAACGCTTCCTGTAGAAACTGCTGTGCGTTTTTATAATCAAGCTCATCAAGCGAGACATTGCCCAAGTTGTTAAGGGAATTGGCCACCCCCCACTTGTGATTGATTTCTCGACGAATCCCCAGAGCGTTTTCATGGATCGCTCGACTGCGCGAGTAATTTCCCTGAAAACGAGCCACAATACCCATGTTGTTGAGAATGTTGGCCGCCCCCGCCCGCTCATTAATTTCCTGCCGAATGGCCAAAGCCTGCTCGTAAAGATCCAGCGCCTGATCAAACTCGCCGCTTTGGGCTGCCATCGTGCCGGAGGCTACCAGCGCATTGGCCAATCCCGATTGGTCATCTGCCGCGGCGGAAATCGAAGACGCTTCCTCCAGCCAGCGCAGGGCCTCCTCTTTTTCGCTTTGTTTGCGGCGCAGGATACCCAGATTAATGCGAATTTTGGCTTGCAGCACCGGTGGTGGAGCGGCTAACGCGTCAATTTCAGCGAGGGTTTGCAGATACAGTTCGCGTGCCCGATCAAATTGACCTAGGTGATCATAAACCTCAGCCAGTCGAAAACGGATGTTGGCCTGTTCTTCCCCGCTGACCAGCGGCAGCACCCGTTGATAGTAGTTGATGGCGGCCGTATTTGCGTATTGTTCATGGGCAGCCTGACCGGCCGCCTTCAAATAGTAGCGCTTTTTCTCTTCGTTGGTCGAGCGGTCGTAGTGGAATGCCAAAATGTCGACATTTTGAGCGGCCTCTTCCCCCATCGCTTCCTCGATATACCCTCCAATTTGCTCGTGCAGCCTGGCCCGCGTGTCATAAGGCAGGCTTTCATACGCCACCTGCTGGGTAATCACCTGCTTAAAAAAGTAAACCAGCTCCGGGGCTGGAGGGACCGGTTTTTCGAGGACGGTCAATTCCAGCTCGCTGAGGTGATCTAAATCTTGCCGGATCTCCTGTGACTCACCCAACTGCGGGTAAATGCCCCAGATCATCGCCGCCCGGAATAAGCGGCCGATGACGCTGGCCACCCGAATTGTGATTTGCTGTCGGTGATTGAGTTGATCGATACGGCTCAGGATCAAGCTGTATATGCTGTTGGGCAAATCCACATCGTTCAACGCCGCTTCGTCATGAGGATCGATATCTAAATCCTGGACAAAGTTGAGAATTTCTTCGATGTAAAATGGGTTTCCGGCCGCTTTGCCAATTACCAGCTCAACAAAATGATTGGGAATATCGGTATCTTTATAAAATTGTTCCAGCTTGAGCTGAATCAGCGATTTGGCCTCCTCTTCCGAGAAGTCATTGAGTGGAATCTCTGTAAAATGAGGGAGATCGATGACGGCTGGCAGCTGCTCTCCCTGCGAATCCGGAGGGCGGTAAATCAGCAGCAGCAGCACCGGTATTTGAGGAATAATGCGAGCCACTTCGGTGATCAAATCTTTGGAGAGAGGATCAAGCCAGTGGGCGTCTTCCAAGACAATCAAAATGGGAAAGGTGCGGGCCCGGTGTCGCAAACATTCAACGAGCAGCGATTCCAGCGAAGATTTTTTAATTTTTGCATCCAGGGAAGCGGTCAAATCATTATCGGGAATTGAAAGATTGACGACCGGAGCCAGCAGAGGCATACGGGCCACAAAGGATGGATTAATGGCGGCCAATTCGGTCTCTAATTTTTGCAGTTGGGCGGCCGACTCCTCTTCGGGATTGAGGTCAAAAAAGCGACGCCAGACCGTTTGCCACGCCTGGTAGCTGGTGTTTGTACCGTATGATTGACATTCACCCCCATACCCATCAAACCCCTTTTGCTGCGCCAGGGCCACCGCTTCGGCCGCCAGACGAGATTTCCCCATCCCGGCTTCGGCCGAAATGCCGATAATTTGCCCCGCTCCCTGCAGCGCCTGCTCGATTTTATCTGCGATCAGGGTTAATTCATTCTGACGCCCAACCATCGGGAATTGATAGTTGGGTTCCAGCAAACCCAGCCCGCGCTGCAGCCGGGTCGAAATAAGACGATATGCGGCAATTGACTCCGTTTTGCCCTTCAACTGCAGCGGCGGCAGCTGCTCCCAGGTAAACCACTCGCCTTCCGTTTCATAGACGGGAGAATTGGCGTAAATGTGGCCGGGATGAGCGCTGCTCATCAGTCGCGCGGACAGGTTGACCATATCTCCCAGGACACCATAGGTGCGTCGCTGCATCCCGCCATATGCGCCAACCCGCATGATTCCGGCCGCGATGCCGATCTGGAGGGGGTCTAGAAACTCATATTGGCCGGACAGGGTATTGATTTCCAGGGCCGCGGTTAACGCCCGCCGGATATCATCTTCATGGGCGATTGGAGCCCCGAATGCACCATACAGGTAGCTGCCCTTGTCTCCAATGGTCAGCTGCAGCATGCTGCCGTCAAAGCGCATAAAGATTTGCTGGACGCTTTGCACAAAGCGGTCGAGTTTGCGAGGAGCTTCCGGATCCTGATCGTAATCGAGACCGGCAAAACGCACAAAAAGGGCCACTGCCGGCCGGAGCTGGGTTAAAAATTCACCTTCCCCACGCTGCAGCCGGCGGAAAATAGCCGGTAAAAGCCAGGGTTCCTGAAGCTCCGATGTGAAAGTGCTCTCCTCGTTTTCAATGCTTGTCCAGGGAGTGGGTGAGAGCGGCAGGTTTAATCCCCGGATCACCGCATAGCGATCCCCACTGTCCTCATCAAGGCGCCACTCAAGCAGATCGAGATGGGATTCGAGCGGATCAACGATATTGGCATCGATGACCACTTCGCCCGGGTTGGCTAACGCTTCGGCCGTGGCGATGCGGTCAATGGGATCACCCGCCATTGTATCGATAAGCCGATGTTCAGGTAGGCCGACTAAAAAGCGACGCACCGTTCCGATGGCTACCCCTACTTTGAGGCTGAGGGTAAAGGTTTGCCCGGAGAAGGTGCGCACCTCAGCCAGTTCAGACATGGCACTTTGCAGAGCCAGGGCGCAGGTAACCGCTTGCCGGCCGTCAATGTCGGCGTTAAACCAGCAGGTGATCGCATCTCCGCTAAAACCGATGACGCTGCCGCCAAAACGATGCAGTTCACCGATAAAGCGATCGTAAACAAGATTGAGCTGTTTGGTTAGCTCTTCACCGCCTCGTTTGGGACCCAGTTCACGGGTAAATGCCTCGGTGATTGGGGTAAAGCCGGACAAATCCGCCATCAGAGCAGCCCCGATCTGCTGTTCCGGCAGTCGTTCTCCACGCGCCATGGCCTGGCGCCAGTCCATGGGGATATAGGCGTTGGCTGTTTCCATAAAGCTGCTTTTATATAACGGTGAGCGTGTCATTTTGAGACACGCTCACCGTTATTTTACCTGATAAAAAAAAATGCCCCATCCCCCTACCCCCTTCCCCAGGGAAGGGAGTTATCACTTAAGCGGGTTTTTCGCAGCAAAGCTGCGAAAAACCCGCTTAGACAAAAAGCCCCCTCCCCAAATTTGGGGAGGGGGTTGAGGGTGGGGTTTAATAACAAGGTCTTCGGGTAACCACGCGAATGTTGCCGCGGCTGATTGGCTGCAGCGGATCGTCGATCAACTCCGCTCCCATCTGGTTATCATAGACCACTTCCCCGGTTGTGGTATCCCAGATTTTCATGCGGAAGAGATCCTTGTCGGTGGTATCCGTAAAGCGGGCGTCGATGACTGAAATGGTGAAGCCGTAGCTGCCGCTGCCGTTGATCGTGCCGACCCCCTGATAACGAGCCTCGGCATCGTTGACGGTGAGCCACTGATAATCATTGGAGCGGAAGTTCAAATCACCCACGCGGAAGATAAACCGGGTGCGGCCGGAGGGCTCGGTAGCGCCAAAGCGATAGCGCGATATAAAGCCAAACTTGATCCGGCCGGTGAGGTTCTCACAGCTGGCGAGCGTACACGCCCCTTCCGGTGAGTCAATCCAACCCGCACCCACGACAAAGCCGCCAAACGGATCGTAAATGACGACGTAGTTGTACTCAACCACGGTTGACTGACCGGCGCTGTCCGTGACGGTGAGCGTGACGCGATACACCCCTGGATCGTCATAGAGATGACTGCCGGTGAAGGTGCCCACGGTTGACGGCAGACCGTTTGACGTCGATCCGTCACCCCAATCCCAGACGGCCGTTAGCGCGGTTAGATCATCTTCATCAGAGACGGGTGCACTAACAGATACCGCCTGGTCGATGGCGACCGGATCGGCCGGCGCCACAATCTCACCCACCTGCGGAGGAAGATCAATTGTCGGCTCAATCACTTCGAGATCGATGGTGACGGAGGTGCTTTGAGCCCCGTCACACGGAGCGGCCACACAGCCGTCCGGATCGCCCCGATCGGTGGCCGTGAGCGTGATTGTCGTGTTGGCTGGACCGTCAAGCCCTTCGATAACGGCGTTCCCCAACCCGTCGAGGGTAATAGTCGCCGCGGCCGGATCGCCGCTGCTGACGGTCCAGGTAATAGAGGCGACCGGCGTTTCCACATCGGTGACGATATCGAGCAGATTAATAAAGGTCTGCATTCCTTCGGTTACCGACAGGGTTTCGGCCGCATTAATTTCCGGGGCATCGTTCACCGGGTTAACGACAATAGTGACCATGGCCTTGTCACACAAATCATCTGCATCGGTTGCCGGGTCTTTATCCTGACCGCTGTCGCAGACGTTGTAGTAGAAGATGTCCTGGCCGTTAAAGTTGAGGGTCGGCGTATAAGCGAACGTGCCGCTGCCCAGATCAACCAGTTCTCCGAAATCAACATTGTTGGTGATCGTCAAACTGTCTAAATCGAGGTTCCCGTCAACATCGCTGTCGTTGGCGCTGACATCAAACGTCACCGATTGATCTTCATCAACCGTCACAGTGTCGTCGTTGATTTCCGGCGCGCTGTTGATCGCCTCTACCTCGACATTGAAGGTCAGCGTAGAGGGCTCAAAATTCGGGTCTTCCAGAGTCAAAATACCGTTCGGGGTGGGGATGTCACCGCTGAAGTACACCTCGACGGTGTAAGTTCCCACCTCAGGCTGGGTATTTTCAGCGGTGATAAGCACTTGACCGGTGTAGTCGGTGATATCGGTGCTGTACTGGATACCGTTGGGGCCGCTCGTGACAAAGACCAGCGAGCGCTCTGGGATTACCCGATTTTCCCCATCAACCAGGGTCACGGGAATCTCCCACGGCTGGCCAAACACAAAGGTAAAGGAAGGATCGGTTGTGGTCAGCGTTGTGGGCTGTTTGTTGATGGCAAAAGGCGTGCTGTCGATGGCGGTGTCGAAGTCCGGGGTTCCGGCATAGGCCACCTGGAGTTCATAATCACCGGCATCGGCCAGCAGCACAAAGGTGACTGTAGCCTGACCGTTGACGTCGGTCACCGCTTCGAGATTTGAGCCACCCAGGGTAAATTCGACCATTTCACCGGCGACAGGAGATCCATCACTGGTTAATTCGGCGGTGACATCGACGCTGGTGGCAAATTCACCGATGATCGGGGGGGTGACCAGCGACAGCTGAGTGGCGGCCGGTGGCGGGGCGTCGGGATTTTCCAGGTCGGCTGTGGGTTCGGCCGGATCGACATTCACCACAAAGTATTCCCCATAATTTGAAGACATCGTTACCAGACCGATGCCGTTAACCGCCTGAGCCATAAAGCGCAGATCGCCGCTGTTGGTCAGACCGGTCAGTGAACCGCGCCAAATGGTCGGCTCATTCGGGTCCTGTACCAGATCAACTGACTGCCAGCTGCCGGTAGCGCCGCCATCCTCAAAGGTGTAGGTGACCCACACTTCCTGGACGCCGGCAATAGGATCGGTCACAAAGACGGAAAAATCAACCACGCCCGGACTGCTGTTCCGGCTGAGAACCTTGGCAATCGATGGCGGAGCAGCCAGGGCCTCACTGCCAATGTAATTGCTGTAATACAGTCGGAAATCAAAGCTGTCGTACACACGCATGGTGCCCTGGATCGAGTTGGCGTTGTTGGAGCGATACTGAACCGGTGACAACATCAGGCGGCTAAAGCCGTTCTCCGGGTCGATTAATACCCCATAATGGTTAACGGTCCACGGCTGGATGGGGAAGAAGTAGTCGGACCGGAAAACGAGGTGGGGAGTAGCCAGTTCGGTGGCGGCCACGCTGGTCAGCGGGATGCGATTGAGGAAATCCTCGTAAGAACCGCGGCGGAAGCCAACACCGCGCAGAACGCCATCGTCAATACCGTTTGGATGACCGGCATTGTAAATTTCCAGCGGTTTGATGGGGAAACCAAGCCGCGAAGTGAAGCCGTCCGCCCCTTCAAAGAAGGTGGTGGTGAACGAATTGGCGTTATCCGGCGTCGTCAGCGTTTTGGTTAACAGAGTCGTTACCGGATCGAGCGTCACGTCAGAAGTTTCCAAATTGAACGCCGTTCCCGGACCGTTGGCCACCGGTGTCGTGGTCGTAGAGATCGGGGGCAGAGTGACGCTGGTGCCGGGTGCGCCGCCTAGATCCAGGCTAAACATCGGCAGACCAAAGAGGGTCGAAACGAGGATGGTTTTCTCAAATACCCCGTCGATCTCGACACCGGTGTCGGACAGATAGCTTTGTTTTGCCGCTACAAGGGCGTTGCCGATGGGGACCGGTCCCTGGCGACGCAGTTCCTGGGTGAAGTCGAGGTAAAGCCTTTCTGAGTATTCGGTCAGATCGGCATCCCCGTACTGGTAACCGGTTCCGGCAATCAGATAGGCGCCTTTTTGGGCAAATGCCTGGGCCCAGTCGAGCTCTTCAACAATACCGGCGTGTGGATTGACCATGTTGTACCCGGAGTGACAGCCGTTGCTAAAGATCAGGGCGTTGGTGAAGTCGATATTTGAAGCCACCAGATCATCGGTGGAAATGCGGGTGGTGTAATCGGCCGCCAGGGCGGTGTAATGACTGAAGTGCCCGGCCAGATAGGTGATGTCGTACCGGTTATTCAGGAAATCGGCCGCCAGCTGATCTCCCGTCCAGGCGGCCGGGTCATCCGGGGTAACGTCGGCCGCGGAAATCAGGGTGTCGATTGGGCTGTTGGGCAGCATGCCGTCGGTCAATTCCTGCACCACCGCTTCGGAACCATCGGTCAGGAACCCATAGCCGGTCACATAAGCCGATGTCGGCTGGAAGACGCCGTCAACCGTTTGCAGATAGCTGTTGATGACATTGGCGATTTCTTCCGGATTTTCTACCAGACGGCCAACCGCCAATTTGGGAATCGGCATGCGGCTGCCTTGCAAATTAACGACTCGCGTCGAGCCATACTCATCCTGACCCAGCACGTAGTCGAGCTGCAAACTGGAGCGGGAAATCGTTCCGTTCAGGACCGGAATGTCGTATTCCGATTCGGTGGCCAGCGGTGAAGGATCCGGATAGCGATAAAACGGGATCACCTGATCGTTCCCGGCAATCACGATGTACTCGGTCGGTACCGTGCTGACCGCCTGATATGTTTCCAACACTTCTTTGATGGTCTGGGCCAGAATATTTTGGGCGTAGGGACAGTCGGTAAATAGATCGGACTGCGCCCGGGCGGCGTTGATCCGCGGATCGTTGAGCGCCGCCAGGTCGATGACCACTCCCTCAACTTCAGGGCGGTTGGCCAGCGTGTTTAAGGCCGCGGTCATCGTTGACAGCTGGCCGTTGGGGTCTTGAATTTCGCTCAGATCGGTCACGATCAGGGTGCGGTATGCGCCCGGTAACGGAGAGACCGTGCTGGCCGGCAGAAGACCGAGTGGATCAACCTGTCCGCAGACGCCGGTTAAGCGGGTGACGGTCAGGTCAAACGGCTGAGTGCGGTCAAACGCCCCGTTCCGGCCGCGTACGCGCACGTAAAAGTCGCCGGCGTTGGTCCAGGTGTTGAGGACCACACTTTCGTCGGCCGTGCCATCGCGTGCCGACACGCCGATCAAGCTTTGCAGCTGGGCGTTGGCGTAAGCGTCGGGGTTGGCAAACGCATCGGGATTGGCGAAGGCATCGGGGTTGGCAAACGCATCAGGATTCGCAAAGGCGTCTGGATTAGCGAAGGCATCGGGGTTGGCAAACGCATCAGGATTCGCAAAGGCGTCTGGATTAGCGAAGGCGTCGGGGTTGGCAAACGCGTCCGGATTAGCAAACGCATCGGGGTTGGCGAACGCATCTGGATTGATCACCGCCGGGTTGGCAAAGGCATCCGGATTGGCAAACGCATCGGGGTTGGCGAACGCATCTGGGTTAGCGAAGGCATCCGGATTGGCAAAGGCGTCGGGCGCGTGTTCCACGCTGAGCTGGGCCAGATCGGCCGGATCGGTGAGATCGCTGTACGCCTGGGCAATGTCGGTGTAGACGGTGATATCGTAATCGGCCGGCAGGTTCTCTAGATCAACGACGATCCGTTCATCCGGCGCAACCGTAAATTTAAACCAGCGTGACTGGCTCAGGCGGTCGACGTACTGAGTTTCCGTACCGCTCAAAATCAAATTTTGACCGGTCAGGCCTATCGGCAGGGCGTTGGGCCAGGAGGTATTGTTCGGCTGCACGACGAGGCACGCCGAAAATTCCGAAGTGGCGCCGGTTGTGGCGTGGCGCAGCGCGGCCGTCACAAAATCAAATTGGGCCACTGGGAAGGGCAGGACCACGCTGAATGATCCTTCGCTATCCGCATTGGTGGTCAAAATGCCGGAGGAGCCCAGGTAATCCTGCCCTTCCCCGTAACCCGT
>JAAUYD010194638.1_pt1 | contig 10525 bp, 6 predicted proteins | sample 7278101 | NCBI WGS metagenome assembly JAAUYD01 (sample SAMN14350128, study PRJNA611818) | marine sediment metagenome | isolation source: surface marine sediment (0.6m) | place: French Polynesia: Moorea | collected 2018-08
GCGCCTTTGCGTGAGCTTTTCATACATCCTTACCATATGCTCCTCCGCCTCCAAGATTTTACTTTAGACTCCTGTTGTTGAACTGGGGTAACTTTTTGTAATCCAAAGCCGTTAAATAGTTCGTTGAGTTTGAGGGTTAAACCGAGGTAGGGACCTCCGGCGGATCTGCTTCCGGAAAAATCGCGATCGCTAACTTTACCAAAGGCGTAACCAGCTGCTAATCTCAAATTGGGGCTAAGGTAGTAACCAGCTTCTAACAGAAAGCCGGTTTCTGTGAAGCTATCTTGATTTATCCAACGGGTTTCCCCTACCAAGTCCATGTTTTTGCTTAAGCGATAGGTAGCTCGGAGTTGGGCGAGGTTGGCGGTGCTAGTACCAATTAAGTCGTCAGCTAGGTAAGATGTGCTGTTACGCAGGGCATATTTACCGTAAAATTCCCATCTCCAGTTTGGGGCATAGATAGTCTCTAAAGCAAAGGTATGGTCTTCTGCGCCGGTACCAGTACCAAATAGGACTGATTCGGGAATGGTGGAGGGATTTTTGCGATATTCGTAACGCAGCAGAGCGTTAAATTTATCACTATTGGGGTCACGGTAAGCTAAACCCAGTTTCAGATTGGCTGTGCTGCCTAATCCCCGTAGTTTTTGATTGCTGGAACTTGCTTGTTGATAGCGGAATAGGGCAGTGATGGCAGGAGAAATTTTACCTGTGGCATTAGCGGAAATTACGGTATTGGAACCACTGGATGATGTGCGATGTTGATAACGGGCACTGGCTTTAAAATCAGCACTATCTGTATACTCCAGACCGATACTGTAACTGTCGCCAGAATCGAACCCCAGGGAAGAAGAACTTTGACCCACAGCAAAGGGTTGGGCAAATTGTACCCCCGTCCCATTTCTGCCGAAGAAATTACCGACTACTCGTTCGTAGGCTAAGTCCATCCGCAAACCAGGGGTAATATTCCACTTCTGTTTTAAACCCACAGCACCTTGACCAGTCAGACCATTTGCCCCTCCGAGAATGGAGTAACGTCCGGTGAGGGTGGTATCAGAGCCTAATTTGTGTTCGCCGTTAATATTGAAGCTGGTAATAGAATTACCGCTAAATTGACCCCGATTATAAAATTGTTGTGTCAGACTGAGGTTAATCCCAGGCATTAAAGCCCAATTCAGTCCGAACAGAGTCCGATCGGGATAGACTGTATCTGTACTGGAAGATAAAGAAAGTTCGTTCTGTGCCAAGAATGTCAGTTTTTTAGCAATGGGTAACCTGAGGCGCGATCGCAGCTGATTTGATTTAGTATCAGTATTGGTTATATTATCCTGACGATCGCGGTGCAACCAATCTACATTGACAGTGGCTTTACCGATACGCTGTTGAATACCCGCAGAAATTGTAGTTAGGGAGTTATCAACTTTACTACCGGGTGTGGCAGTAGTTCCAGGATTAATTAAATCCTCTAAGTTAGTGATAATTTCGGGAGCAACACCAAAATTCTCCTCGCGATCATATTGGAACCGGAGATTGGTATTATTACTAAGTTTACCCGTTACCTGTGCCCCGTAACGGGTTTGTCCAGGAACAAAACTAACAGTGGCATTATTGGCAAATCCAGCATCCGCAGTCCGATAGTAAGCTTGTCCTTGCAGTCCTTGGAAAATTTCTCCTTTTGCTTCCACCCGCCAAGCTTCACCACTGACTTTACCCCCCACATCAGATTCATTGGTAGAATGGGCATACTCAGCAATGAGAGTTCTTCCAGAACCTAGGGAAATTTGGGCATCTGCACCATACAACTCAAAATCCCGCGTTCCCCTGTCTTCCCTGATATAACTTGCACCTAACCAACTGTTGCTTTTTAATCCCCGAGCAAAATTATATTGCAGACGACCACCAAAAATATTACTATCACTGGATACTGTACTTTCATATTCATAGGTAGCAACAATTCGCCTCACCAAAACTTGCCCATTTTCATCTACATCTGTACGTAAAACGGGTTGTTGGAATAAGATAGTACCGCGATCGTAATCAATATCATAATCACCGCCCCGGCTGAGTTTTGTCCGTTGTAATACCGTACCAGGACGATTGAGTTCCTCTAACTCGATATAAATACTTTCACTACCTGGTACAACCAATCTCCGGGAGAGGAAATAATAACCACTAGTACCATCAGGGGAAAGATTATCCCGTTGGAAAGCTTCCACATTATTACTGTAAAAGCCAGTAATTTGGAGATTGCCAAAATTATAATTACCCTTAAATCCGTGTAACCTGCGGTTAGTGGCGGTAAACTCCTGGGACGAGCGGGAAAGCTCACTGGTATTGTAGTCTCCCCACATGAAATAGTCGGGATCTGCTCCAGAGATTTTAGGCGATCGCTCTAGGCGAAAATATAGACTATCTAAAGAAGATGTCACAGCCTCGACTTTGGAACTGTCCCCATATACTGGATAGACTTTCTCGCCAAACTGTAAGTTTCGATTCAGTCGTCTATTATTACTATCACCTTGATTCAGAGTCCGACTGCTATCATAGGCTCCAGTGAATAACCAATCACCAATTGCCCCAGTAGCAAATACAGCCGAGCGAAAATCTAGTTGGGTACTATTATCCCCATCTGGAGGGAGAAAATCCTGGAAAGTACTGAAAAAGTTTGTTCCCCTAGCACCTAAACGTAAATCTACCACCCCAGCAACAATACTAGGGCGCAGTGCGGTTTCTAATTGTAGTTGGGTAAAAGCCTCTAAATTAATAGTTTTAGCTTGAATGGTGACAGTTTTGGCTTTTAAACCAGATTTGAAAGTAGCAACAAATTGACCCCCCTGTGCTTCTACCTGAAATCCTGGTGTATCGGGTTGAAAGTCTGCACCGATAAACTCTCCATCGGTAGCTGTTAAAGTGACAATTGCCTTCCAGTTAGAGACATTTCCATTTTCGTCCAGTAATTGTCCTTTAACTGTAGCTGTAGAACGCCCATCAGCCGGAACCCTCGATTCTACAGTTGTCAACTTCATTTTAGTCGCAGCACCGCTAACCATCACCTTCACAGTTGCCGGGGCTGCTGTAGAACCCACCAATTGAGCAGTAATAATATTTTCCCCTTCCTGGAGGGGAATACCATACCATGTTTGAGTAACTAACTTAGTCTTAGAATCGTTAGCTGTACGACCAATTAAAGACCTTTCTACCAACTTACCATTTACCCGCAATTCAGCTTCCTGGTTCTCAGGAAATTGCAAAATTACCGTAGTTGTGCGATCGTTAAGTACATCTTCTGATGTAGGAGATAGTATTTTTATACTCGGAGGTGGAGCAACTTCCGGTGGATTTGCTACCTTTTCCGGCGCAGTCGGTACAGGTAATACCTTTTCTTCCGTGGAACTAGTTGCTGTTGGGGTTAATTCCGGTTTGTCTGCGGCTGTTTCCGGTGCAATGGAGGGAGTAACAGAATTGTTCTTGGTAGAATTAACTTGTTTTGGGGTTAATTCGGGTTTGTCTGCGGCTGTTTCCGGTACAATTCGGTTAAGTGAAGTATTTTTCTGTTTCTTGGTTTGTTGACCTTTTAAAGAGCGAATTAACTGGGAATTTGATTTAACAGGGTTAGTTTTGGTTTTAACCTCTACATTCTCACCTGTTTCTGCTATGGCTGTACCAGGAGATAAAACTACACTGACTGCTCCAGCCACAGTTCCCATCAATTTTAAATAATATGTATGTCGCAGTCTTGAGTTCATTTCTTCTTCTCCTCCTTGAAAGCAGGAGTGACTGCAAAGTTCATCCGTACCAAGCCACCAGGTTCTAAGCGTACTAAGCGAGATTGGCTATTGCGTTCCCGGAAACGGGTATTAGGAGCAAGGCTATACCCAGGTAAGCTGCTAAGATCGAGAACCCCTACATGGGCACCAGGTAACACATTAGCTACGGAAAACATACCATTAGCATCAGTAGTTATACGGTTGCCATTTTCCAAGAAAATCACGGCATTGGGAACTCCAGGCTCGCCCGCTTGTTGTTCGCCATCAAAATTTTTATCCACAAACACGCGACCGATGATTGTGCCATAATTAGAGGCAATTCCCGATTTGATTCTCATTAAATGAATTGCAGGACCATCTTGAACTGCAAAATCATTGTCAGTACGTTGGGCATTGACAACTGCCGTATTTTGACCAGAACCACGCAGTGCATCGGGGGTTAATCGAGCTGCATAGACAATATTCAGGGTTTTTCCCGTATCTATAGTGGCTGAAGTTCTAAAAAATACTTGCTGTCCCTTATTTTCCGCAGTCACATTTACCGATCGCTCGTCAATGGCACCCCTCACAGACTTGGGTAAAAACCTAAAGCCTACGGGGAAAGTATCAGTAACCACCACATTATCTAAACCCGCATCCCCTTGGTTCTTCAAGGAAAGGCGATAAATCACAGTATCTCCCGGTTCTGCCGTAGCGCGATCGCCTGTTTTCGTAATCCGCAGCTGATCGGCTTGACACAACCCCATATCCAAATTCAATGGTAATAAAGATAACCCGATTCTTTCCGCATCAGCTACTGATACCTGGTCACTAAGTTGAGTGTCACCTTGGAGACTAATGGGGGTACCATCTATGGAAGTAGCATTATACTGAAGAAGATTATTAGTATTACTAGTAATCTCCAGCTTGATTCGTCGCTGGGTATATGTAGAAGAATTTGCTGGAGGATTAACCACTAAAATATAGGTTCTACCTATATCCGTTTGTCCTTTACTAGTATCAAATAAGAAGTTATAAAAACCTTGGTCGGCGTTAGTCAGAGGAAAGGGATTAATATTAGTAGTATTGGGACTAATACCCAGAGAAACACCATTATTAGGAATATCAGGAACCTCGCTAGTTGTGAGGTCAGTTAAATTTCCTAATTGCGTTCCTGTGGCATCATTAGGATCTGGATCGTAAAGAGCGACGATAAAACCCTGATAATCCGGTAGCAGTTGCCCATTACAACCTAAAATTTGTCCTAAGGGGTCAATTAATGAATCGCCAGTAGTAGCATTTAACTGGATAGAACTAGATGTAAAACTATGATTACTGGAAGGGTCTGTATAAGTATAGGAAGCTTGGTTAATAAAGGATTTGGTGGCAGTTGAAGTAGTAATTTGAGCAGAAGCAGATATGGGAATATGCAATAAACCCCCTACCGCCAGAGTTGCAGCAAACCGCTTTAACCAGCCCCTACCAAAATGAGTTTGGTTCTGCGAACTTGAACGACGCACGGTTTTTCTCCTACTAAGACTTTACGGTTCGTGGAATTGCAGCTAGAGATGTTGCATTGCAACACCTCCATCCATTACTGCATTCAGAACCGTTAAATTTTGCTGCGGTAGAGATGTTACACCCCATGTGAGAGGAAAGAGTGAAGGAGTGAAGTAGTAGGGGCGCAAGCCTTGCGCCCTGGAGTGAAGGAGTGAAGAATTAAAAACTCCTAAACCGTCAACTATCAACTGTCAACTACCAACTACCAACCATCAACTCCTAACTCCCTATTAAAATAAGTCTTAGCGTACTTGTAGCTGGTATGTGCCTTTAACTGCGCCCTTCGCAGCAACAGATTCGCCGAAGTTCCAACGGATGTTAGTGTATTTTTCTGCTGGTGCGGGAACTGTTTTAAATGTACCGTCTTCTTGCCTAACTTTGATGGTGGGGTTTTCTACAAAGTTTTTGCCAGCATCAATACTGTAGGTAATCTTCGCACCTTTATTGGCATTCACGGTAGCAGATTTCAACACATACTTCATCCCTTGGGGAATTGGTTGATTGATGACAAGACCCTTAACAGCTTTGTCGCCATTGTTAGCACCACTAACTGTATAGCGTAGTATATCTCCTGGTTGGACGGTTGCTTGACCTTCTAATGCTTTCCAAGTAACCTTTTGCTTACCTTGGGCATCTTTAGCAACCATTTTCTTAGCTGCATCTAGACGCAACTGAACTACACCCTTTTTAGCATTTTGTGCGATCGCAGAACCACCAGGCAATAAATTAGCAATAACAGGAATTTGAGTAGCAAAGGAAACACTAGCGATAAATGCGACAACACCTAAACCTGCAATGGAAAAACGTTTCATGGAAATTACCTTATGTAACAACTTGAATGTTTGCAATCAATGGAATTTGGTATGGGGTTAGGGACATCTCATGGCAGAGATATCCCTATTGACTCAGGATTTATTTAGAGTCCTGTATTGTCAGCAGTACCACTAGGTGCTGGACCATTAACTTTACGGTGGAAAGTAAAGATTCTTTCCTGTCCGGGTACAACGTTGCCTGTAACTCTGAGTACATACTTAGTAACGTCAGTAGTTGCTGTGGTTCCTGTCTGGTCAATAGCTGCATTTGATGATGGCTCGCCGCTATAAAATTCAATGTTTGCAGCACCGGTATCTTGAGCAGAACCTACAATGTTACTGGTATCGATTTCACCATTGCTATCGTTGTCTTTCGCCCAGTTGTTACCATTACCGACACCATCTTCAGTAATCACTACCTTATCAGCGTTGAGAATAATGTTACCTGCTCCAGCTTGGGGATCGGAAATGTTACTGTAGCGAATCCGATACTCCAAAATGTTACCAGGAGATGGTGTCTTAGGAGTACTACTCCAAGTTTCGTCACCACTAACAACAGCCGGACCTGTTCCCTGAGTAACGCGGGATTCTTTCACTAATTTCAGATAACCAGTGTATACCCGGTCAATGGTGATGTTTGTGGCTGTTTGTGTATTATCTGCAACGCTAGTAATTGTAGCTTCGATGGGTACTGGGAAACCAAACTCTGTATCGCCAGTGTAATCTGCAACGGTATTGGTGGAAAGATTAGTTCCTGCGGGTAGATTAACTTCCACACCATAGTTCACTGGATCACCAGCAGCAACATTGGATATAGTAATCGGTGTTGCAGGTCCACTGAAGGTTCCTGCTGATTTATCGTATGTATAGACCGCAGAATCGCTGCCATAGGTAATGGTAACAGTAGTAAGGTTGGGTAAATCGTCTTTATTTACACCAGTTGGGATTGTTGGTACTAGGGTAATATTACCAGCGTCAGTACCGCTATTTTGAATGGTGTTGGTAAAACCTACAGGTGCGGGGTCAATGGTGTTGGGTATATCAGGAGTATTTGGATCGTTGTCATGATCGATATAAGGTTTGGTATTAGCAGGGACCAAGGAAGACTTGTTAGTAAAGTCATCATTAGTCAGACCTGATGGACCAGTAGCACCAGGAGCATTCTGAGGACCGTTGAGAACCGATGCAGGTGTAGGTTCTGTAATGGTAAAGACGTTAGCTTCACCACCCGTTCCACTACCAGTGTTGTCACCAGCTGCGTCAACTCCACTTTCTGGGGCTGTTGGGTTATTGATATAGCCATCGTCAACCTCTGCAGCTGGTAGAGTATCGGGAACACCATCGTTATTGGTATCGGTATTTGCAGGAGGTGTCATGCTTCCTACACCACCATCAAAGTTACTGGGATTTTGGTCACCAGATTCATCGTATACTGGGCTACTTGCGACAGTAGGATCGGCATTAGTGTCACCAGTTTCACCAAATACTTGAGCGATGTTGGCGATAGTTAACGGTGAAGCTGTACCTGATTTCACAGCTAATTTAATCGTCAAGCCAGTTACCGTATCACCAGGATCAATACCCTCAGCAGCAGTATTAGCCTTTTTGACAAAACCAACACGGGTTACAGTTGTCAAATCGGTAGTACCGTCTAAGACTTGCCATGTTGCAGCATTAGCATCAGTGCTAGCCACAGCATCTGTGGTGTAAACTGGTATCCAATCAGAACTAGGTGGAGTTGGTACTTCTGCTAACTCTGTACCCTCAGGAATGGCATCAGAAACCAAGATGTGTTTGTCAGTAGAAGTAATACCAGTACCACTAACAGTGATATTTGTACCTTCTAAAGCCGTTGGGGTAATTCCCTGTCCTGTGATATCGGTATTCTCAACCCTGAGGCTCAAGTTATAAGTTACTTCGTCATCCGTAATAGCAGTTGTACTCTTATTGTCGTAAGTACCACGAGTCTTGAGAACAGTAGCTAAAGCATAATTTTTGAGAGTTGCACCAACTTTCTCTGTTAGAGTATCGCTGGCTTCCCTGACTCCGTTAACTGGTGCTCCGTTTACTTCACCTGTAGCAGTACCATCGGCATTATCTACAGTGTAAACGTCACCACCATCTGGACTCCGCAACTGGTTCTGAGCATCACCAGGAGTGTTACCTAGTTGAACAATAATATCTTGACCTGATGTTGCACCAGCTTGAACGGTAACGGGTACCCGCACCTGAATACTAGCATCGGGTGCAATGGAGCCTGTAATTAATTCAGTACCAGTTATTGCTACCCAGTTAGTACCGTCAAAATATTCCAAGTTACCAGCTGTTGCAGGACCAGTAACTGACGCTAAGTTAGGAATACGGAATTTGGTGGGGTCGTTACCAACGTTCTTGATGGTGAAGTTGTAGTTCAGTACATCGCCAACGGTAACGGTTTCACTACCATCACCGTCTGTGTTGACAACACCAGTTCCGGTAACGGTAATACCTGCAACCTCAGCGATAGTGACTTCAACAGTGTTAGAAGTCGCATTCAGGGTTGTTCCTGGATTGTTAGGATCTTCGTAAGTTGCTGTTGCGGTGTTGTTTATTTTTTGACCCCCAGCAGTTCCTTCTGCTAATGCGGGAGCAACAAACTGAAATATACCACTGGTGATGAAAGCTGTAGCTACCAGAGAACGGTAGACTCTGGATGCGTTTTTCGAGATTTTTTGAGTACGTGCCATAATAGTTATGTATTTGTGCAATCAAATTGTGTCCTGTGTTAGCGCACAGGATTTTTTCTTAACAATTCATCTAAATTATTGTCAGAATTGCCAAGTCAAACGAACTAAAACAAACTAACTTTGGTTACTAGTGTTTTTACTTGGCAGACTTCCCCTACTCACTTAAATAAAATAAAAAAAGTGTTTTTGTTGGCATTAGATAGTTTTTTGTTCGGGTTGATTTTAACTTACCCACAAAAGCCGACAAACGTAACAATCTCCTAACCGAACACTTTATCGACCAATCAATTCATCTCTTGTAGGAAGATTTGATTTAATAGCAAAGACAATCTAGCTCGAATGCTGGAAGAAGGGCTTCGGTACATACACGAAAAATGATGGATGCCTGACTGCGAGGAACTTACGGAGAATTATGGCAAAAACATCATAATGATTAAAGCTCTTTTCAATCGAGTGCAATACACCTATAATAGATTTATCACTGGGTGTATCGAGATATAAAAAATGAAAGCTTACTCTGATGACGTACGTCAGAAAATTATTAAATCTTATATTAACCGTGAAGGTTCATATAGAGAATTAGCACATAGATTTGATGTGAGCCTGAGTTTTATACAAACATTAATCAATCGCTTTCAAGATACTGGTAGAATTGAAACTCTACCACATGGTGGCGGTAAAAAACCAAAAATAAATCAGCACAATTTAGATATTCTGAAAAAAATTGTTAGAGAAAATAAAAATATAAAAACAACAGAAATCTGTGAATTATTTTATGCAGAAACCAAGATTAAAGTTAGTCAAACTACCATTACAAGGGCTTTACGAAAATTAAAGCTAATCGAAAATAACAATATTTCGCGCCAAAAAGTAAGATATGGAAGAGGCAAGAAATAAAATATGAACTTTAGCGATATATGATAATAATCAATTTAAAATTTAACATTTATTGGTTAATCAAACCTGAAACTCTACTGCAATATTATCTAGAACATACATCAGGTGATTAAAAAGAGAAAAAATGCAGCGATTGCTACCATACATTGAAGTGACATTCTATCAGTCCATACAGTGATAAAAAGTAATTCTGAAAGTTATTACAACTATTAGGTAAACAGGTGTTTAATCGTGGTTCAATCACTGTGGATGTTGTATTGCACCCAATTGACAAGCCAATAAAGCAATATTTTCAGTGTTATCACTAGCATTACAATACAGCCTATCTTATTTGAATAAAATAAGCCAGTTGTATTTGGCTGATATTTTTTATATAATCCTTACTAGGAAAGAGCTACAGCCCTCCAATCCAATAAAATTATTACTTGTACCTATTGAATCTATAGATAAGAGTTTATACTTAGAGATTAACTTAAAGTTAAGTATAAAAGTTATTTATGCAATTACCGTGTTTGCTTAATAATTTGTTACTTAATCTGAACTTACCCCTTAAACCATTGCCACACAATCAATCTAGCGAAAGCGTGCAAGTATGAGCGTACCCATTTAACCTAGGTTTTTAAGAGCATATTCATGGTATGCTTAAGGGTTGGGGTTCAACGTGTCAAATTCGCGACCCAAGACCCTTTGTAAATTTGTACCCAGTAAGAGCGATTCAAACAATCTTGAAAGTCCCTCTGGTAAAGAGTTATACCAAATTGCGTTCTATCATAGTAGTTTGAGTCAA
>JAAUYD010309721.1_pt1 | contig 10522 bp, 11 predicted proteins | sample 7278101 | NCBI WGS metagenome assembly JAAUYD01 (sample SAMN14350128, study PRJNA611818) | marine sediment metagenome | isolation source: surface marine sediment (0.6m) | place: French Polynesia: Moorea | collected 2018-08
AAGCGATGCTGGACGCACCAGCCACTCGCGCAACCAATTAAAAAGGGAGGATATCATGAAGTTCACCAGACTGAGCCTAACCGCGGCGTTCACGGGCCTTGCGGCCCTGGCGCTGGCCAGCACGGCCCAGGCCGAGACCGAGATCATTTTCGGTATCTCAGCAACACCCGGATCGCTGCAGCAGCAAACGGCCGCAGAGTTCACAAAGGTCGCCAACGAGAAGCTTGCCGGCAAGGCAACGGTGAAGCTGTTCGATTCAAGTCAGCTCGGCAAAGACAAAGATCTGATGCAGAAGTTGAAGCTTGGCACGGTCCATATCGCGCTGCCCTCATCGATCATGTCATCTATCTCTGATGAGTTTGCCGTGTTCGACATGCCGTTCCTGGTGGCCAACCGCGACCATGTGGCAAAGATCGGAGACGAAATCTTCTGGCCGAAGATCGCCCCGACCGTTGAGGATGACGGCTATAAGGTGCTGGCCGTTTGGGAGAACGGTGTGCGCCACATCACCAATAATGTCCGGCCCATCAAGACACCTGCTGATCTGGACGGCATCAAGATCCGCACGCCCAAGTCGACCTGGCGGGTGAAGATGTTCCAGGCCTGGGGCGCCAATCCGACGCCGATGAGCTTTTCTGAGGTGTTTACCGGGCTGCAGACCGGCGTAATCGATGGTCAGGAGAACCCCTACACGAACATCAACTCCGCCAAGCTTAACGAAGTGCAGAAGTATCTGTCGAAGACCGGCCATGTGTATTCTCCGGCATACCCGACCATGGGCAAAGCCTTCTACGATGGGCTTGATCCGGCCATTCGCTCGGTTCTGGAAAGCACAGCCCGCGAGCTTGAGGCGTGGGCCCGGAAGAAAGGCGCCGAAGCCGACGACACTTTGCGCAAGAAGCTGGTCGACGGCGGCATGCAATACAATGAAGCTGACCGCGAGGCCTTTGTGAAAGCCTCTAAGCCGATCTACGATGCCTTCGCAGCGGACGTGAAAGGTGGCCAGGAGATGATTGACAAGGCCATCTCCCTGGCGAGCGGCTCATAAGGCCGGTGGTTTCGGGCGGGGGCAAGACCCCGCCCTTACCTGTTGACTGATGCGCGCACTGGCCCGCCTTCTTAAGCGATTGCTCGAGGTTATCACCATTGGCTTGCTCGTTACGCTCGCCTGTGTGGTGATCTCGGCCGTGGTTGCGCGCAAGGGCTTCAATTCCTCGTTCGTCTGGTACGACGAGGTGGCATCGGTTCTCCTGGCGTGGATCACGTTTTACGGGGCGGCCTATGCGGCACTGCGACGGCGTCACCTCGGCTTTGAGGGGCTGATCATTGCCTGCCCGCCGCCGCTGCGCATCAGCTTGTTCATTATCAGCGAGATTGTTGTCTACGTGGTGTTTGTGGTGTTCGCCTATGCCGGATGGTTCATCCTCCAAGTGCTAGGCTCTGAGACGCTGGTCTCCCTGCGCTGGGTGCCGTTATGGTTCACCCAATCCGTGGTGCCTGTCGGGGCGGCGCTGTTCATTGTTGCCCAAATCCTCTCAACACCGGACACGGTGCGCCGGCTCATGACTGGACGCAGCGCGGAGGATGAAGAGATCGCAGAAGAGATCGCAAAGGCGGAAGCGCACAAGGAGCGCCGCTGATGGAAGCCCTGCTGCTTGTTCTCTTGCTGGCCGCTCTCATCTCGATCAACGTGCCGATCGCCGTTTCCATTGCCGCGGTTGCGCTTTTCGGGGTCTGGTTTGATAAGGGCGTGTTTGGCTTTTACGACGCCGCACTGAAGGTGTTCGATTCAGCGACCAACTTCCCTTTGATTGCGATCCCTCTATTTATCCTTGCCGGGGCGCTTATGAACACCGGCGGCATCTCGCGCCGGCTAATCGATTTCACCTCCGCGCTGATCGGCTTTATCCGTGGTGGTCTGGCCATGGTCAATGTGGGGGTGTCCCTCTTCTTTGCGGAGATATCCGGCTCTGCCGTGGCGGATGTTGCGGCCATCGGCTCGGTGATCATTCCGGAAATGAAGCGCAAGAAGTATCGCCCCACTTTTGCCGCCGCGGTGACCTCGTCCAGTGCCTCGCTGGCCATCATCATTCCCCCATCGATACCGATGATTGTCTATGGCGCCTTGTCGGACACCTCGATCGTGCAGCTGTTTGTGGCGGGCATCGTGCCGGGGCTGCTTGGCGGGTTTTTGATGCTGTGCCTGTGCTACTGGTTCGCGGTGCGATATGACCTGCCGCGCGAGGAAGCCTTCTCGTTGCCCCGTCTGGGCAAGGCCTTCAAGGATGCGGCCCCGGCCCTGCTGTTGCCGGTGATTATTCTGGGCGGCATTTTCGGCGGCATTGTCACGGCCACCGAGGGCGCAGGGCTCGCTGTGATCGCGGCCTTGGTGATAGGCGGCTTCTGGTACCGGGAAATCAGGCTGCGCGAGTTTCACGAAGCGTTGCTTGAAGGGGTTACGCAAACGGCTGCGGTGATGTTGCTGGTGGCGACCTCGGGCGTGCTTGGGCTTTACCTTACAGAGATTGAGATTCCGCAAAGGTTCGCGCAGTGGATCATCAGCGTCTCCGATAACCGGATCGTCGTGCTGATGATGCTGAATGTCATGCTGCTGATCCTGGGCATGGTGCTTCACGGTGCAGCGGCGATCATTCTGATCGTGCCGATCGTCCTTCCGCTGGTGCGCGAACTGCAGATAGATCCGGTGCAGTTCGGGATCATTCTGACCTTGAACATCGCCATTGGTCAGCAGACGCCGCCTGTTGCGAGCGTGCTGGCGACGGCATGCTCCATCTCGCGCACGGATATCTGGGCGACCACCAGAACCAACATCCCGTTCATCATCCTGCTGTTCGCGTTGCTGCTGGTGGTCACCTACATTCCCATCGTGCCCATGGGGCTGGTGGAGTGGATTTACCGTTGAGGCGGGAGCGCCGTTACCCCAACGCAAACACCAGCGCCGCGCCGCCGGCAGAAGCCACCGCGAGCACGCGCATCAGGTCCCAATGCAGGCGGAACAGCAATACTGCACAGACCGCGCTCAGCAGCACAGCCCGCCAATCCAGGCTCGCCAGCTCCGGTGTCCACAGCACCAGCGGCCCTTTTGTCTTCGCCTCCACGGAGGTGAAAAACACGTGGAGCGCAAACCAGATCGTGAGGTTCAGCATGACCCCCACCACCGCGGCGCTGATGGCCGAAAGCGCGCCCTTAAGGCGTGGCTGAGCGGCGATCCAGTCGATGAAGGGGGCGCCGGCGAAGATCCATAGAAAACAAGGCGCAAACGTGGCCCAGAGCGCCACCACGGCACCGGCGACGCCCAAGGCAAACCCACCCTCGCGGAACGCGGCGAGGAAACCCACGAACTCGGTGACCAGAATGAGCGGACCCGGCGTGGTCTCCGCCAGGCCCAGGCCGTCCATCATCTCACCGGCGGTCAGCCAGCCAAACTGATTGACCACATCTTGCGCCATGTAGGCGAGCACCGCGTAGGCGCCGCCGAAGGTGACCACGGCCAACTTGGAAAAGAAGAGGCCAATATCGGCCAGCACCGGACTGGGGGAGAGTAGCCCCACCAGGCCGAGGGGCACCACCCAAATGGAAAGCCACACACCAATCGTGGATAAGGTGCCGCCCACGGAACCACCGGCGCCAATCATGGCGTTTGCAAGGGCCTCATCCGCGGAGCGCGAGAAAATGAAGCCATAGGCCGCCGCAGCGGCAATGATCAGCGGGAAGGGCAGGGCCAGAAAGAAGATGCCGATGAAGGCCAGCGCCGCGATGATCCAATGGGCGGTGCCGCTGAGCGCCTTTTTGGCGACCCGCAGAAGCGCCTCCACCACTATCAGCACCACCGTGGCTTTCACGCCGAGGAAAAGCGCGCTCACCAACGGCACGTCGCCAAAATAGGCGTAGGTGGTGCCCAGCGCCAGAATCACCGCCGCGCCCGGCAGCACAAACAAAAGGCCGGCAATCAGCCCGCCTATGGTGCCGTGCAGGCGCCAGCCGGAATAGGTGGCCAGCTGCATGGCCTCGGGGCCGGGCAGAAACATGCAGAAGCTGAGCGCGTTGAGAAACTGTTGTTCGGTGAGCCAGCCGCGCTCATCCACGATCTCGCGGTGCATGAGTGCGATTTGGGCCGCCGGCCCGCCGAACGACAGAACCCCAATACGAGCCCAAACACGTGTCGCCTCGGCCAGGGTGGGCGCAGGACGGTGCTCGGTGTGCGTGTCGGTTGCCGCGCTTTCCATTGCCTCAACTCCCGGGCTTGGCCGTGGGCCAATCATGCTGTTCATCTGTGGCATCGCGTGCCCAGCGGTAAAAGGCATCGTAGAGCATCATGCCAGCGTTCAATTGTGCAAGATCGTCGCGATACATTCGTGACAGCCCCAACGACGCCGCCAACAGGCCGGCTGCTTCCGGTGCCAGATCGTGTCGGTTGGTGTCGGCGCCGCGCACAATGGCGGCCGGATGCTCCAGGGGCTCTGTGCTGAGACAGAACTCTTCCACCATTGTATCGAAGGTGCAGCGTTCGCCCCGGTGGCTCCAGAACACATCCTCCACATCGAACGGCGTGGCGTTGAAATGTTCGGCCACCCCGGCAATCTCTGATGGTGAGACGAAGAGAAACTGCGCGTTTGGGTCCACAAAGCGGCGGATCAGCCAGGGACAGGCAATGCGGTCGATTTTTGGGCGGTGCCGGGTGACCCAGACCGAACGGCCTTGCGCGTTGCGCGTGGGGATCTTGTCTGCCGGCACCAGGGGCAAGCCCGCATCGCGCCAAGCGAAGTTGCCGCCCTCCAGGTTCTCCGCTGCGACCCCGTGATCGCGCAAGATGGCTGCGGCCCCCTGGCTCAGCTTCTTGCCCTTCTGGCAAATGACGACCGCCCGGCGGCCCTTAAGGCCAGGCACCAGGGCGATGAGGTCGTTGAACGGATGGCGGACCGCGCCCGGTATGAAACGCGGGTCGGCGGCGAAGTCTTCATCAACGCAAATGTCGATCAGAACCGGGGCGTCGGGGGTCCCGATGAGGCGGGAAAGTTGAGAAACGGTGATTTCAGTAGGGGACGGCATGGTGCATCCTCCCTCCATGGTTTGAGGTGTTTTAAGGATGCGAATCTCTGGCTGTCGCCTCACGGGGCGCTCGCAAGCCCCATGGCCTCTTTATGGGTTGGAACCGGGAGGACGTCAAGACGGGGCGTGACCGGCGGGGTGTATCCATTTGCGTTTGGGCGATAAGAGGCGGCTACTCGCCTGTGCGAACAGAGTAGTGGCGCGGGATGCCGGCTGAGGTTTTCGCCCAGGACGAGGTCTTCGCGCGGGCCTGGTGGGCATCGAAAGCGTCTTGGTTCTGAAAGATCTCAGAGACCAGTAGCCGGCGTTCTACATCCGGACAGGGAATGACCTCGAACTTGATGCAGCCGGGCTCAGCATGGGTCAAAGCGATGTGTTCGGCCAAAGCGTCCCGCACGTCATCCCAGCGCTCTTCCGGCACGTCCAGATAGCCGTCCAGGTAGACATGGCCGCCGGCGGAGGCGGGGGGTTCATCGGTCATGGCATCTCTCACGCGGTTTGGTGTTCGCGCGCCAGTTAGCGTGCTCGACCGGCTTTGTGCAAGAGACGCGCTAGCCCGCAGCAGGGGCCCGGGAGAAAGCGGCACGGAGCCCGCCGCCGGGCTCATACGTCTCAGTGAGCGCGTCCTGAGCGCCCAGCATCAGCGTGTGATGAAACAGTTCGTCGATGAGCGCCCGGCGGTTGTCCGGGTTCTTCAGATCTTCAAACGGGATGATCTCGCCCACATGGGCTTCCACCGTCGAACCGGCAAAGCGCCTGAACTCGCTGACCAGCAATGAGGTGCGCAGCACCTGGCTGAAGAGGCTGGCGATGTGGAACAGAATTGAGTTCTGGCCGCTGAAATAAACCGGGAGCACGGAGGCTTGTGACGATTGGATCAGCCGAGAGACAAAGGGGCTCCAGGACCATTCCAGGGCGCGGCCAAAGGGCTGAGGCGCGGTGGCCACGGCACCGCCGGGGAAGACCACTATGGTGGTGCCGGACTTCAGGAGTTCTATGGCTTTTTGGCGCGTCTCCAAATTGTTCCGGCTTGGCTTGGCTTCTCCGGAGGCGCCAAACTCGATGGGCAGGGCGTAGGGTCTGATTTCCGGGATCTTCAGAAGATCGCTGTGGATGAGAACCTTGTAAGGCCGGTTCAGCTGTTCGGCCAATGCAAGCATGGCGATGCCGTCACCGATGCCAAAGGGATGGTTCGCCACCATCACCAGGGGCGCTTTGGGGTCCACAAGCAGGGGCCATTGGCGGGTGGTCAGCTCCAGGTGCACATCGATCAGCTTCAGCAGATCGCCCATAATGGTTGGAGAGTCCGGGACAATCTCCTCCTGCCAAACCCTGTAGAGCCTGGCAAAGCGGCGCCGGCCGGACAGCTCTTCGATGAGGTTGATCACCTGGCGCCGCAGCCACGGGTCGCCCGGTGATGCGTAACTGAGTTCCTTCAGGGCCACTGTTCTCTCCTCGCCTTTTGGGACGGGGTAAGCGAGGAGTAAGACAGCCGAACAAATCTCAGGTGACGGTTTTGCGACAGCACTGCGTGAGGCAATGCCACAACTGGTCACTTGCAATTGACAAGTGACTGACCCTTCGGGTTCTGCTCAATACGTTGCATCTGATACATTCACTTAAGATTAAACCTTCAAAGCAATACTTGCGACTTGCAAGTGACTATTTGACGGGGAGCATCTTATGGAGAACGCACGCTCTGGGTGTCCGATTGCCTCAACACTCGATCTGGTGGGCGACCGGTGGTCTCTCATCATCCTGCGCGACATGCTGAACGGCAAGCGGCGCTATTCAGAGTTCCTGGCCTCGCCTGAACAGATCACAACCAATGTGCTGGCTGATCGCCTGGGCCAGATGGAACGGCACGGCCTGGTGGAAAAGTCCACTTATCAGACGCGTCCCAAACGTTATGAATATGCTCCAACAGAAATGGGGCGGGCACTGTTGCCTCTGTTGCAGCAGATGAGCCTGTGGGCGAACCATTATGTGCCAGGCACCTTGGTGCCGCCGGAAACGTTCATGAAACGGCGCATCGCTTTTGGCCGCTCACGTGGTAAGCGGGCCGCGCTCGAAGCAGTCCGTGGACGCGAGGGATCGCGGCATCTATGATCGCACAGGCGAGCGGCCAATCAACGGGCCGCGTTGGGGTTGTGGAACCCCCCAGTCTTTGCGCCCGCAAAGACCCAGAGCAGGGAGCCGTGTCGATGGTGGTGTGCCTGGGCTCCTGCATATGGCAGGACCCGGGGGGCGGAGGGCTGAGGCTGGGATAACCTCTAACCCTCCAGTTCCACAAACTTGGCGGCCTGGGTCACTGCGCGGCGCATATGCTTCTTCTTGATCGGCTCGTGGACGAAGCGGTTGAGCGCGGCCAGCGCGACCGGCTTCCAGGGCGCATCGGGGTTTACGCTGAGCTCTTCTTTCAGGGCCGTGGTCAGCTTCAAGGTGTGTGCGGGAAAGATGTAGAGCGGCTCTCCATGATCCAGCATGGAAGAGAGCACCTCGTCAATCAGATCGTCCCTCGCGCCCGGTGCCCATTGGGATGTGTCCTGGTTCCAATCCACGAACTTGGCGGTGCGGCCCACGAAACAGCCTGCCTGCAGGAACGTGTTCGCCCAGAGTTCAGGCTGGCTCTGGCAGGTTTTGCGCGCCGCATTGAGGTGGGTGATGGCGTGGGTGAAATCCAGCCAATCCACATTCTGCTGCACAGGCTTGTCAGTATGCGTCCGGTAGCTGGCATCGTAATGCAGCATGGCGTCCGCGGCGGCATACATCAGGGCATCGTAAAGTCCTTGACGCTCGCCGGCTCCCTTGGCCACCAGTTTGAGCGCGCCGGGCACGCCGGTGCCGCGGAATGCGTCTGGATCGGGCACATCGCCGCCTTCATCGACCCAGCTTGCGAGAGCGGGCGCATAAGCCTTGAACTCAGGGATCAGATCTTCCCGGGCCGTGCCGCACAAGGAGCGCACCAGAGGCAAGATGAGAGCCGCTTCGGCGGGTTTGCCCAACAGTCCATAGAGCTCATAGGCTTTGTCCAGATAGATCACCGAATGACCAAAGTTCTGGTAATGCCTGAGCGATGCACGCTCCAGAACGGGGCGCAGGAGCTCCGCCCCGCCTTCCTTGAGCCCGGCCCGGGCATGGGAAATGGCTGTGGGCTCGTCCTCATCCTCAATGGCCTGTTCTAAGGTGTCGGCGTCATAAGCTGCCGCCTCATTGTCCGCATAGGGGAAGGGGCCTTTCTGCATCAGAACATCCCAGGACAAGTGTCCGATGATTTCCACGACGGGGATCAGGTTTTCAACTGGGTCACCGCTGGTCATGCGCGCCCGCAAGCTCAGCCAGTCTGGAGCGGCCGCCTGGGCATGGGTGGTGCCGAATTCCAGGCCGTCCATGGCCCAGTTGAGAGCAAGCGACAAGGCGTCCAGCGGGTCACCCTCGGCGCGCTCAAAGCGGGCCAGCTCGCGGGCGATGCGCTCATAATCATGCTCATCAAACGCTTCGCGCAAACCCTCAAGCGCCTTGTTGCGTTGAGCCTCCGGCGGCGGATCGGCGAGATCAAGCCAGATTTCCCCATCCCGGATGTCATACGGGTAATGGCGAAGTGCGTCGCCGCCCACCAGGGTCTCGCCATCCTCCAGATTGAACCGCCAGCTGTGCCAGTTGCAGGTCAGAATGCAGCCTTCGCTCATGGTGCCTTCCGCCAGGGGAAAGCCTTCGTGAGGGCAGCGGTTGTTGCAGGCGTAGATCTTCTCGCCCGACTTGATCAACAGGATCTGCTTTCCTTCAAGCTTCACCACGGCCTTGCCGGCGCTTTCCAGCTCGCTGAGTTCCATGGCTTTGGTCCAGACGGGGGCATCAGGATTTAGCATGCTCAATCCTTTCCATCGTTTCGTTTTCTCTGGGAAATGCGGTAGCTGCAGCGGCGCGCGCCGGTGAGAATGTGCTCGATCCGTTCGACCTTGACGCCGGGGCCAAGGACCGCTTGAAACAAGATCAGCTCTGAACGGCACAAGCCCTGGCACTGGGTGGCCGCAGCGCAAATGGGACAGTGGTTTTCCATGAGCAGGAAGGTGCCGTCCGGCTCCCTGGTCCATTCGGCCATGTAACCTTCGCGGTCGCGGATTTCCGCCAAGCGTTCGACCCGGGCCGCCAAGTCTTCGCAACCGGCCATGGCCCGCTTGTAGCCGGCTTCTGCTTCGGCCTCCCGGTCATCAATGAGTTTCTCAAGGCCCGCCTCGCCGAACACCCGGCGCACGGAGGTCAAAAGCTCCAAGGTGAGATCGGAGTGGGCATCAGGAAAGCGTGCATGGCCTTTCTGGCTCAAGCGCCAATAGCGTTTCGGCCGGCCCACATCTTCGCGCCGGTCCGCATAGTCCACGAGCTCGGAGTCATGCAGGTTCGCAAGATGCTTGCGGGCGCCCACGCTGGTCATGCCGAGCTTTTCTGCGATGGCCATGGCGGTTTGGTCGCCGCGGCTTTTCAGCATGTACAAGATCCGGTCTTCGCTGGCTTCGGGCATGGGCAGATATCCAGGGTCGAGTGAGCTATAAAATAACTAAATGGTTTTTATATGTCAATCCCATGCGGTTCCCGGCTATCAATCCGGTTGGAAACCCTCTACTGCTGCCGTTTGAGACGACACCAGCCCCCGAAAAGGAACCTTGCACATGACCCTTCCCCGCACGATGACCGCTGTTCTTCTCACCGGCTACGGCGGGCTGGACAAGCTGGAATACCGTGACGACGTGCCGGTGCCCGCGCCCGGTGCGGGAGAAATACTGATCAATGTCACGGCTGCGGGCATGAACAATACCGATGTCAACACGCGCATCGGCTGGTACAGCCCCTCCGTGCAAGCGGGAACCACGGCCGAAGGGGGCGCTGACGGGGTCGGCGTCGAAACCGGTGACAGCGGCGGTTGGTCGGGCGATTTGGGTTTTCCGCGCATCCAAGGCGCTGATCTGGTTGGGCGCATTGTCGCCGTAGGGGAGGGCGTGGATCCTGCGCGCATCGGCCAGAAAGTGACGTGCGATCCCTACTTTCGCGACCCTGATGATGAGGTGGGGCTGGAGAGCGCCACCTTTCTGGGCTCTGAGCACAATGGCAGCTTTGCCCAGTTTACCGTGGTGCCGGCGGAAAACACGTATGAAATCCCGGCCGGGATCGACATCTCCGATGAGGCGTTGGTGACCCTGCCATGTTCTGGAGGCACGGCTATGAACATGTTGCTTATGGCAGGCGTGAAGGCCGGAGACCGGGTGCTGGTCACCGGCGCTTCGGGCGGTGTGGGCACATTTCTGGTGCAGATCGCCAAACACCTGGGTGCGAGCGTTGTGGCGGTGGCGTCGGTCTCCAAGCATGCGGCGCTGAAAGAGTTGGGCGCGGATGGGTGCATTGACCGGGCGGCAGAGGATCATGCCGGCCCGGCGCGTGACGCTCTGGGCGGTGAAGC
>JAAUYD010310097.1_pt1 | contig 10521 bp, 9 predicted proteins | sample 7278101 | NCBI WGS metagenome assembly JAAUYD01 (sample SAMN14350128, study PRJNA611818) | marine sediment metagenome | isolation source: surface marine sediment (0.6m) | place: French Polynesia: Moorea | collected 2018-08
CTTTCCGATCTTCTTGACATTTGGAACAAAAAAATGATAGCAGCCGCAGTTGTTCATTATATCTACCATAAAAGGGACGCCGTCAACATCAATGGACACCCGCACGGTCAGCCCGTCTAACGACCCTTTTTCAATCCAAGGCGATTTCCGCCCGTTTCTGGCGGAATACCAGAACGCATAATTAAGCTGCAATACCGGCATGCCTTTCAACCGTGCATGGGATAAATAGCAATAGACCGTCGGTTTTGTCAGGTTGATATCTACTTTATTATCCCGCCAAACGACTTCACCGATCTTATCATAGTCGGCAGCGACATCCTGGTATATCACCGGTGCAAACATTGTCAGCAATGTTTGCCGATCCGCCGCAGAAGGCTGCGGCACACGGAGAGGATTTTGTCTGGATCGATCTAAAATGAGACGCACGATACGGTCGGAATAGTCCGTAACGTGCGAAGGTCTGTAAGCAATCAGTTCACCAAGGGTTTCAATTTGATCGACCGGGGCCAAATGACGCCTTCTGAATTTTTCCTGCACCCTGTGGGTCACGATCGTTACTGGAATCAACGTCAGGGGATAAACCCCCAAAATCCGCATGGTAGTTGAATATTCGCTCGGATCGGTTACCGATTCCCGTAAAATATCAGAAAAATTCGCCTGGCGCTGATCGTGAGTTAACAGTTTTTCCGAATAAAAAGCCGCTTTCTGCTGGAGTATTTGCCGATCGCTTGGTTCACCCAGCATACGGGTCAAATCTTGGATGGCCTCGGCCGGAAGGTTGTGAATTTCTTTTAGCCGTGCCTCAAGATCTAATTGTTGCATCCATCGCACCCACTGCGCTTTGTGGGCATCGTTGGTCAAATCGTCTTTTAATCCAGTTAAAAACCGATTTGTGCGCAGATAAGGAAAGCCGCTGACGGCAAAAACGGAAGCATCCTGCACGCCGGCTTCTGCCACGCTATGATCGAGCAATCCAAAAAAACGGACGGCCTCAGGCGGCCGTTGAAATTCGGCAACCTTCCGATTCATGCTGTTTGCAGCACAGCCGATCAATAGAAAGAGCGGCAAGAGTAGGAATATAGGTAACCGCGGATTAAGTTGCATTTGAGATCTTATTTCTTTATTTTCAACAGGGCATGATAGGCTTCTGTTAATTTAACAAATTCATCATGATTTCCGCCTTTGTCCGGGTGCATATCCAGGGCCTTTTGGCGGTAAAGCCGCGCCAGCTCTTTGCCGCTCATCCTCTTTAAAAGCACTTGGGATTCGCCGAATGCAGAGCTGCCATTTTTCAAGATGCTAGCAGGGGTTACGGTTGACATTTGATAATCTCTGCGGTTGTTGATAAACTGACGCAGGTAGTCTTCCATCATAGATCCTGCTGCGAAGTCATGGTCAAAATACATCAGAACATATCTGACCAGATAGTGGTGCAATCGATCACCGGTTTTCATACCAGCCCAGAAAGAGTGGTCCCCATTCAAATGGCAAACCTGTTCGATAAAATGAGCATCAACTTTGTCTATGCTTAACATTTGGGGCGCGTTCTTCGCATAAGATTCATAAAAAAATTGCTGCAGATTAAAAATCACATAGGTATAGGCTTTATATTCCCTGGGGCTCAGCACGGTTTCCATGCCCATGAGCGCCTGTTCGATCTCATCCCTGGACTTGTTAAGCAGAAAACGGAAGAATTTCAGTGGTAACCGGTCGATGTCCCGCTGATTCATTTGACCGAATTTCAAATAATGCATCCGGCGCCGGTCAAATATATGAAGCTTGGTATCTGCTTTTTTTTCCGGTCTTTTTTTTTGACGGATGGCTTGATGTCGTTTTCCCCTGCTGCGAAAAGGCTCTAATATTCTTCGGATTTCCGGCTGAACAAAGGGCCAAAAAATGTCTTCGAGCTCATCCGGGTCAGCTGTGGCACCCATGTCGCTGAGACGGTCTTCCACACTCTCATCAATATAAAACGAATTGCCCCCCGGGTAAATGATGTAGCTGCCGGGATCGGCGCCTAAGTCGAGCAGATTTCGGCTTAGAAAATGATCTGCTTGCCGATAAGATTCCCGGATGAAATAGCGGGCTTTGCCGTTTATTTTTTCAAAAGCGAGATACAAAATCTTTCCTCTGCGAACTTTACAGTACTTTAATCTTTATGGTTCCAATGTTGCATCGTTGGCGCTAAGCTTGCAGCAACTTGCTTCTCAGTAAATATCATACTTGTCATTCATTTGTCAGTGATTAAAATGATGTAACCAAGACATAGAAAGCGGAAAGACAATGACAGCATCATTCGTCTTGCCGCTGCCGAACCGGAGGAACCTATGCAGCTTCGAACACTGGGTATGTCTGAATTAAAAATCTCCCCTATTCTCATGGGCACTTGGCAGGCGGGCAAAGACATGTGGGTCGGAATTGATGATGCCCAGTCCACCCGCGCCATTCGCGCGGCTGTTGAGGTCGGAATTACCACCTTTGATACCGCGGCGGCTTACGGCAAAGGGCATTCGGAACGAATCCTCGGTGCAGCTGTCAGCGAGATGCGCACTGAGGTTATCTTGGCCTCCAAAGTATTTGCCAATCGTCTTAAATACAACCAGGTCATCGATTCCTGTCATCGATCCCTGAAAAATTTGAAAACCGACTATATCGACCTCTACCAGATCCATTGGCCGGCCGGCTCCTTCGGTACCCGTGACGTTCCCATTGAGGAAACCCTGGCAGCCATGAATGAGCTCAAAGAGAAGGGAAAAATACGGGCCATTGGTGTATCCAATTTTACATGCGCTCAGTTGGATGAAGCGAACCGATTTGCCCGCATCGACAGCCTTCAATCCCCATACTCCCTGTTCTGGCGTCATATTGAAAGGGATATCATGCCGTATTGTCGGCAAAACAACATATCCATTTTGTCATATTCGCCCATGGCTCAGGGATTGCTGACCGGAAAATTTACCCAGAATCATGAATTTGAAAAAGGAGATCACCGCGAAAAAAATAAACTGTTTGAGCCGCAAAATTTTCAGCATGCCCGGCAGACTCTCGACAGGCTCCGGCCGATTGCAGAAAAAAATGAAGCAAGCTTGGCGCAACTGGCCTTGGCCTGGGTGAGTTCCCATATCGACACCTACGCGATTGCCGGCGCCCGCAATGCCGATCAGGTGATTCAAAATGCCCGTGCTGCTGAGGTTGAGTTGTCCGAAAACGATCTGAGACGTATGGATGAAATCAGTCGACTTGTTACGGATCATCTGGATGAAAATCCGGTCATGTGGCGTTAATCGTTCAGCACGTGAAGGGATAAAAGTGATGATAGCAGTATCCCTGCGGATCACCCCACTGAATTTCAGTGTCTATCAGACATTGCCCGATCATTTGTTTGGATTTTTCCTCATAGTCGGTCCGCTTCTCCTCCTGATCTTTGCAGTCCATGCAGATGGCCTCATGATCTAAAATAGAGAGAATTCGCGGGTCATCTGGTGCCATTTTTTGATGGCACCGATGGCAATGCGTCGCACAGGATAATTTTTCAGCCCAAGCGTCCTGCATGTCAGGTCCCCCTTTATGTTGAATTTAATATTTATAGGTTAGGCGGTTCAGAGTTCAACGTTCTGGGTTGAAAAGGCGCACACAGCTCATATCAAAGGGATCCTGCAATAATCTTGGTTGGGAAGCCTTTTCTCCCAATTGATTATATCGTATATTCCGGATTTCAATCAATATTGTGAGCAATTCCTTTCGGCTGAAACCTCTGAACTCTGAACCTAGAACCGATCAGCTTAGCCAATCGCCAAATCCGATAAAACATTGGCCGTCTGCGCACATAAACGCTATTTTTTGATCTCTGCGATGAGGTCCTTGATAATGGATACAACATTACGACCTCTTTCACGGGCAATCCGGTGGGCTTCCTCCACAATTCTGGCGGCCTGGTTCGCCAAGTCCGCTTCATCGGGAATCGGCTTTTTCAATTTCTCATACTGCCAACTCAAGAATCGCACCGCAAGTTTTTCTTCCTGCTGTCTGATAAATCCCATGTCGCGAATCTCCGATCAATAGTCAGAGGTAAGAGGACAGATGACGGAGGTCAGAGGACAGAAGACTGAGTACAAATATGGGAATTCTTCTATATGCTCTTTGTCATTTATCATTGATCATTTGTCATTGGTCAATCGTCACGCTTCATTTCAATATCCCTGCACCCTGCCCCATGCTCTTTACCTTATGCCCTTTGCCCTTTGCCCTTTTTACTCGTAACCCGTAACGCGTGATGCCCCTACCCTTTGCAGATATTTAAGATTACCGTCTCCAGAACCAGTTTTGGCGGCTGGGAGCTGGTTTTAAGTTTTTTGTCGGCCTCTTCCAGGACTTCAAAGGCACTGATAAGCTTATCTTGAGAAAATCCGTCCGCCTTTTTGAGCAGCAGATAGATTGGATAGGGATTTTTCGGATTTTTGGCGATTAAAAGATCCGTCGTCCTTTTGCTTTTTGTCTTTTTACCTTTTTTGGTTGATCCGGTTTTCTGCGAGATTGCCTCGGCATTCAACATCGTCTGCCAGGTGTCCAATAGGTCCAATAGATTGCGGTCATATTCGACAATGGCTGGTATAATTTGTTTTTGAAAATAGGCGTACGGACAGGCGCTCTGCCAGTCCATTCCCTGGGGGCTTTTAATGAAGCCCTTTACCAGTAACAGCTTTCTGATTTGATTGATCAGGGCGGTGAGCACCTGCAGCGGATGCATCCCGGAAGATAATAAGGAATTCAGAAAAAACAGCGCTGAATCAGGACTGCGATCCGCCAGGGCATTGGTTAATTCGTAAATCGGGTCTTGTTTGGTACGCTCCAAGACAGATGTCACATCTTTAATGGTAATTTCGTTCCGATCACCAACCCAGCTTACCAATTTTTCCAGATTTTGGCAGAAGGTTCGCAAATCAAAGCCGGTCATTTCATATAATGTCAAATAGGTTGCCTGATCCATGGTTTTGTTGCTGTCTGCTAGAATTGAATTCATTTTTTCAACCAACACGGACTCCTGTACAATCTGGTCCGCCCGGCGCGCACCTTTTGGCACCGAACAGTCAACAACCATCCCCTTGCCGCTTATGGTTTTAAACAGACCCCGTCGTTTGTCCACCGTATCCGTTGTAATGATCAGATGGTTGTGTTTCGGGAATCCCTTTTCCACAGCTCGCTGAAGGATGCGACAGTCATCCTGCGCTACGGGAACCTTCATGTCGTGCTGTCGGCAGTATGCAATGATTTCATCCAACCATCGGTCATCCGTTCCGGAAGCATTACGGGTACCCAAGTTTTTTTTTCTACCAGTTTTGTCGATATCTTCAAAGGACAGATTGAAGATTCCCATCAATTTTAGAAGATGTCAGGCAGCTTTTTTTATACTATCATCTTCAAATTCTTTTTTAGCATTGTTAAGTAATTGGTCTTTGTCCTGCCTGGCATAAAAAATCCTGGATTCCCGCAGGGCGATAACCTTTGTACCGGGCAGCAGTGAAAAGGTGTTGACGCGATTGATCACCTCGTGAATATTTTCTTGGGTCCCGTCTAACGGTTCATAGTTGATGCTGCGCTTCGAAGCCGGTATCATTGCATTTATGAGTTCATCGAAGACACCTTTTGTTAACAGCTCTTCCCCGTAAACCAGGTAAACGCTAAAAAACGGATCGTCTCCCCGATTCTGCAAATAGGTTTCCAATTGTTTATGGTTGATGAGGGGCATGGTGCGAAAGTTGGCTCCCTAAACCTAAACCGGACGAGCTGGAATTGAATATTGAAGACTGAATATTAAAGATTTGTGGATGTCGCTTCGCTCCGCCCTTTTTAAAATCGATAGATTTCCTTAAATATTCAATCTTCAATCGACAATCTTCAATTATACTGCCTACTCCGGCAGTTTCTTGAACACCAAATGGAATATGAAAATAATAATCCCGATGGTAATCCCACTGTCGGCAATATTAAAGGCAGGCCAGTGGAGATTGCCGAGGTAAAAATCAAGAAAGTCCACAACATTTCCCAATCGGATCCGATCGATCAGATTTCCGATGGCGCCGCCAAATATCAGGGCAAACCCGGTGGCAAGATGCGGTTGGCTGTTGGGTGTTTTATGATAAAAATATAAAATCAAACCGACAGCCAGAGATGAAATAAACAAAAATACCACGGTTCGAAAGGCGGGATTCATATTGGCCATGAGGCCAAAGGCGCCACCGGGGTTGCGAATATGGGTGATATTAAAAAAGCCTTCTATAACGGGGAAATTCTGGTGATACGGCAGAAACTTTAAAATGAGCGCTTTGGAAATCTGATCGGCCAGCACAACGATTCCGGCCACGATTGCCAGCTTGGTATATTTTTTTAATAACATATGGTGTCAAACCTAAATATCTTTATCACCAGTACGCCATGGATTAAATGCTATCCAAATATACTGGAATACGACGGGTCGGGCGTTTATCACTCCATCCCGGCCAAGGCGTCCCGACAGCGATCACAAATCGTCGCCTGCTCGGTCTGACGCCCCACAGAGGTGTCATGCACCCAACATCGCTCACATTTTTCGCCCGGTGCAGACACTACCTGAATATACAGATCTTCTATTTCCTCACTCTTAAGCGCACTCTCAAGCACCTCGTCTTTTACTAAGGTTGCCTGAGAAACGATAAGCACGGACCTTAACTTGTCGGCATAAGGCTCCAAGGCGTCATACACATCGCCTTTTACTGAAATGGTCACTGCGGCGTCCAGTGGGTGTCCGATGAGTTTTTTTGCCCGGGCCGCTTCCAGTGCTTTGGTGGCTTCACCACGAATTTTCAGTACAAACTCCCATCTTTTAAATATGGCATCATCTTTGAAAGTCGGGTTTATTTCCGGCAACAAGGCCAGATGGATACTTGGTTCCCGGCCGTTTCTCACCGGCATGTATTGCCAGATTTCATCCGAGGTGAAGGGTAGAAGCGGCGCCATTAACCGCGCAATGGTCTCGAGCACGATGTGTAAAACGCTCTGGGCGCTTCTACGCTGGGTGGATTGCGGTGCTGATGTATACAACCGATCTTTTAGGATATCAAGGTAAAGGGCCGACAAGTCCAGCGTACAATAGTTATAAAGCGCGTGGTAGATAACATGAAATTCATAGGACTCATAAGCAGCGCGTGCTTTTTCAACGATGAGTTGGAGCTTGTGCAGTGCATACCGATCGATTTCCGGCATCGAGCTGTAGTCAACCATGTCTTTGTCAGGATCGAAATCATAGAGATTTCCCAGCATGAATCGACTGGTGTTTCGGATTCGTCGGTATGCATCGGTCAGTTGCTTCAAGATGTTGTCGGAGATTCGAATGTCCTCACGATAGTCCGATGCTGAAACCCAGAGGCGCAGAATTTCGGTGCCATATTTTTCGATCACCTCGCTGGGTGAAATCACGTTTCCAATAGACTTGGACATTTTTCGGCCATCAGCATCCACTACAAAACCATGGGTTAAGACAGCATCATAGGGAGCCCGATTCCGGGTGCCCACAGCTGTTAAGAGGGCGCTGTGGAACCATCCGCGATGCTGATCACTGCCCTCCAGGTAAAGATCCGCCGGCCATCTTAAATATGGCCGCTGCTCCAGCACGGCTGCATGACTTACACCGGAATCGAACCATACATCTAGAATGTCGGTCTCTTTAATGAATTGCGCACTGCCGCAGGCTTGACACTTCGTATCATCAGGCAAGAGCTCCGACACCTCCCTTTCAAACCAGATATCGGCGCCGTGTTCCTCAAACAACTCATAGACCCCTTGCATGATCTCCTCGTCGAGCAGTAGTTCATTGCATTTTTCACAATAAAAAATGGTAATGGGAACGCCCCATGCCCGCTGCCGTGAAACACACCAATCGGGTCGGTTCTCGATCATGCCATAAATTCTTTCCCGTCCCCAGGCGGGTATCCAGTTGACCTTGTCGATGGCCTCCAGGGATTTTTTCCGCAGACCGGTCTTTTCCATGGAAATAAACCATTGGGGTGTCGCCCTAAAAATCACCGGTTTTTTGCAGCGCCAACAATGCGGATAAGAGTGCTCAAAGGTCTCCTCTCGAACCAGGGCATCAGCTTGGTTCAATTTATCATTAATATTTTTGTTGGCATCAAATACAAATTCACCGCTGAAATAGTCGACATCTTGAGTAAAACAACCCTGGTTGTCCACCGGTGAGTAGACATCCAGTCCATATTGCAGGCCTATTTCATGATCTTCACGCCCGTGTCCAGGTGCGGTGTGGACGCAGCCAGTGCCGGCATCCAGGGTTACATGGGGTCCCAGAATAATCAGTGAGTCACGTTGATAGAGCGGATGCAGGCAACGTTTGTTTTCAAGGATTTCCGGATTAATTTCCCCGATAACGGTATATTCAGCAATGCCGAAGGTCTGCATGCAGGCTTCGACCAGTTCTCGGGCCAGAACATACACCTGACCGTCACCAATTTCTACGGCCACATATTCAAAATCGGGATGAAGTGCAATCGCTAGATTTGCTGGAAGCGTCCACGGGGTAGTTGTCCAGATGATGACAAAAACGTCTTTGCCCCTGAGCGCCGGCAATTCACTGCTTATATCGTCTTTCAAGGCAAATTTTACGTAAATTGACGGGGTGGAATCGTCTGAGTATTCAATCTCAGCCTCTGCCAAAGCGGTTTGACAGGTAAAGCACCAATAAATCGGCTTTTTGCTGCGAAATAAACTGCCGTTTTTGGCAAACTTGCCGCATTCTCTGGCGATGGTGGCTTCATATTTGTAATTCATGGTTAAATAGGGATCATCCCAAACCCCCATTACGCCCAGGCGTTGAAATTCCTCCCGCTGGATATCGATAAATTTTTCAGCATAGGTCCGGCACAGCCGACGAACCTGGGCCATGCTAAGATTTTTCTTTTTATCGCCAAGTTCTTTATCCACATTATGCTCGATGGGAAGGCCATGACAATCCCAGCCCGGTACGTACACAGCGTCGAAGCCGGCCATTTGCCTTGAACGCACGATGATATCTTTCAGTATTTTGTTCAGCGCCGTACCGATGTGAATGTAACCGTTGGCATAGGGGGGACCATCGTGCAGAATAAACTTCTCTCTTCCATCTGAGGTGTGGCGGATCTGTTCGTACAGACGGGTTTCATTCCATGCTTTCAGCTGCTCCGGTTCCCGTTTCGCCAGGTTGGCTTTCATGGGAAATTTGGTAGTTGGAAGGTTGAGTGTCTTTTTATAGTTCATGGATTTCCCCCTAACTCGGATTTTAACTAAGCCCTGATTTTTACTCTCTAGCCTGCACCCTGTCAAGGAAATAGCAGATATTTCAGCAATTCTTATTTTTGATTATTTCGAAGGAATTCAAACATCAGGAGGGATGCGTTGTCACTCTGACAACAGGCTCAAGACTGAACATTAAAAATATAAGTTTGGATTTGCTTCGAATATTAAAACTGAGTCATGAATAAACCGCTTAAATTTTACCACCGTCAATTTCATCAGCTAATTCCATTAAATAACGTCCGTAGTCGTTTTTCATGTAATTGGCGGCCAATTTTCTGAGTTGCTGCCTGTCGATGTAGCCCAAGCGGAGAGCAATCTCTTCTATGCATGAAATTTTAAGGCCCTGTCTTTCCTGAATCGCCTGCACATAGCTTGCCGCCTGCTGAAGTGCTTCATGGGTGCCGGTATCGAGCCAGGCAAATCCCCTTCCCAATAGTTCTACCCTGAGATCCCGGCGCTTTAAATATGCCATGTTGATATCAGTGATCTCCAGTTCGCCTCGGGCCGAAGGTTTGAGATCCTTGGCAATGTCAATGACATCATTGTCATAAAAATAAAGACCCGGTACCGCATATTGCGAACGGGGAGATTCAGGTTTCTCCACAATGGCCGTAACCCTGCCGTTGGCATCAAATTCAACCACGCCATATCGTTCGGGGTCCCGCACCAGGTAGCCGAATATCAGTCCCCCCTGGGTCATTTGGACGGTACGCTGCAAGGTCTCGGAAAGGCCCGGACCATAGAAGATATTATCGCCTAAGATCAAACAAACCGTATCGTTTCCGATAAACGACTCTCCAATTATGAAGGCCTGCGCGAGGCCTTCGGGTCGCGGTTGTTCAGCATAAAAAAATGACAGCCCCAAGTGAGACCCATCGCCGAGAATTTTCTGGAACAAGGGTAAATCATGAGGCGTGGATATTATGAGGATTTCGCGGATTCCTGCCTCCATAAGTACGGAAAGCGGGTAGTAAATCATGGGTTTGTCATAGACCGGGAGAAGTTGTTTGCTGATGCCAAGGGTAAGCGGATACAGTCTTGAACCCGATCCCCCCGCCAATAAAATGCCTTTCATCATTTAGTGTCTCCGAGGCTGCCGATTGGATGGCGGATAAAAATGATTTGATAGTTTAGATTCATAATTTCAGACCTCATTGAATAGTTTACTGGTTGAATGGTTTATAAAGTAAATTTATAATC
>JAAUYD010099870.1_pt1 | contig 10519 bp, 7 predicted proteins | sample 7278101 | NCBI WGS metagenome assembly JAAUYD01 (sample SAMN14350128, study PRJNA611818) | marine sediment metagenome | isolation source: surface marine sediment (0.6m) | place: French Polynesia: Moorea | collected 2018-08
ATTCCTTGCTCTTTGAGGGCTGTTATGCCTAATTTTATTTGTCCGTCATTGAGATACTGGTTCCAAATTTTGATAGGAACTTGGCTCATAAAAGCTTGGTTGACTTTTGTTTTATTAGCTTTGGTATTGTTCTGAGAATTATGGGGGAACACGGCGAAGACGCGGGGAGGTTGAAATTCTTCGACAGCGCTCTGTGCAAGAACTAAATTGACCTCGCCGTTGCTTGTGAGGGCGATAAAGGTGCCTGCTGATTCGATGCCTGCTTCTTCTAGAGCATTAGTGTCGAGACCACTAGTTTGAACTACTGGTAAATTTTCCTCTTCTGCCTTTTGACAAGCTTCTGGGTCAGTATCAATAAGTACTACAGACTCTCCCTGTTCTTGATATATGCGACCAATTAGACGACCCAAAGGATTACAACCAATAATCACAGCGCCAGTTGCTTCCGAAGAAGTAATGCGCAACCAATTAGCAACCCAACGAGCGGTCAGACCTTGTAAAAACACGGTCATCATAATGGTTAAGAAAACCAGAGCCTTAATTGAATCCCCACCGTTGATTCCTTTTTGTGTGAGCAGAATAGCAAATAAGGAAGCAACTGAAGCCGAAACAATTCCTTTAGGAGCAATCCAAGCCAAAAATATCTTTTGTCGCCAATTGAGATCGCTGTTCCAAGTACAAATAAGTATGCTGAATGGCCGCACTACAAACATCAAGGTTAGAACTGTGAGTACGCTTCCCCAACCCAGAGCGAAGATACTGGCAATGGATAGGTCGGCTGCTAGGAGAATAAAAAGTATGGAGACGCAGAGAACTGTTAATTGTCCTTTAAATCTTTTCAGAAGTCGCCCTTCAGGGAGTGAAGAAGCACCCAGGACAATTCCAGCAACTACGGTAGCCATTAGTCCTGATTCGCTGCGACTGCCTTGTGCTAAACCAAATAGACCCCAAACTCCTGCCAATACTACTAAGTTTTTTAGATCTTCTGAAATAAAACTGGTTGCCTTCAGAATTACGCCGAGCAACCAACCGCTAGCAGCACCAATGGCAGCACCAATTCCTAAGCGCAGTGCTAGACCGCTGACTATTTCTGCTGCTCCCGCGTTACTGTTCAAAATTGTGTCGAGAACAACTACCGCTAAAATAGCCCCTACTGGGTCAATCAAAACCCCTTCTCCTTCTAGCAGAGTAGCTACTTTTCGGTCTACTTGCACCTGTTTGAGTAGGGGACTAACTACAGTCGGTCCCGTGACCACAACTAGAGAGGCATAAAGAAAGGCAATTGGCCAAGGAAATTCTGCTAACCAGTGAGCAGCCATACCTCCACCAATCAGTGCGATTAAGGTTCCTACAGTCACTAAATTGCGCAGGCTGCCAGAAACTCTACCTAAGTCTCTTAATTCTAAATTTAAGCCCCCTTCAAACAAAATAATGGCAACACAAAGGGCAACAAGTACTTCTAAACCCACGCCAAGCAGGTTGGGGTGCAGGAGATTTAAACCGTCCGAGCCTAGCAAAATACCAAACAAGAGCAAAAAAACAATGCTCGGTACTTTAAGATATTCACCTATAACCTGAGCGCTGATACCTGCTACGACGGCGATAACTATCTGCAGGGTTATTGCGAAAGATCCTTCCATAAGCTTATTAATTGCAGGTTATTCCCAAAGAGTGTTGATTTACTCGTATCTGCTTATTTTTCAGTATCAATATCATTCCCTTTGGGTAAGAATTTCATTATTAACAGGGTACTAACTGTAACAAAATCTGGATTCTTTGAGCATTTTTAAGAGAAATTAGAGTCATATCGTGTTAATATAACTATTTTGTTATTTTTTTAAATCTCGAAATGGAGTTAAATAGTTTGGGTATGACACTTTTCCTCTAAGCTTAATATTTCCAGTATTTTTTTCGGGTTAGCTTCTTAATTTAAGAAAAATTGAAATCAAAAATTTTTATTAGCAGTAAGTACACGTATTTTAACACTTGAGCTTGAGAAACAGTTAGTATTCTCAGGAATTTTATATATTAGCCCAAGGTCAATTGAGCCCTTACTCTGTACTTAAGGAATTAGTTTAAAGCTATATGGGGCTTACTTCCTACTGCTTCTGAGAAATTGGAATAATGAGATAAAAGTTATTTTCTATACCAAAAACAATTGACTATCTGCAGGTTTTACCTGGCGCAACGAGCAAAATGTGAGTTATCTTTTGAGTTTGAAGCAAGTTCAGTTTATTGTTAACTAAGCTTCTAAAAGGGATAGAAAGAACCATGACAACAAAATAGTAGTTTTCATAATACTAATAACTTATTTGAGTAACATTTGTATAGAAATTCTATAACAACCTCTCTAATATTAGTAAGGATTGGTTTTTTGTTGTCTATAAATCTTCTCGGTTTGACAGTTTCAATAGCTCGAGATGATTAATATACATCAGTTTCACACTAAACATAACAATTAGATTATGACTCGTCAAACTTTTACGCAAAATCAGTTTCAAGATCGACTGCGATCCCAGGATTATTGGCTGGAAACTACATATATATTAGGGCTACTTGCGGCAGCTCTAGTATTGTACAGCATTAATTTAGGCAGTCTCCCTTTACGAGATTGGGATGAGGGAACTGTAGCACAGGTGGCTAAAGAAATTTGGCTGGGGAGTAAAGATTCTTTAAATTGGCTATTTCCTACTTTGTGGGGAGAGCCATATCTCAATAAACCTCCTTTAGTTCACCTGTTCGTTGCTTGCTTTTATTGGTTGGGTGGTGTTAATGAATGGACTGCGCGCCTGCCTAGCGCCATATTAACAGCTTGTTCGGTGCCCCTTTTATACGGTGTTGGTCGAGAAATTTTTTCTGCTCGCACTCCTGCATTGTTCTCGGCTTTAATTTACCTAACTCTATTGCCCGTAGCCCGTCACGGTCGTTTAGCAATGCTCGATGGTGCAGTACTTTGCTTTGGAATTTTAACTTTTTTGTGTGTTTTGAGAGCGCGTCGCGATTTGCGTTGGAGTTTAGGGGCTGGCATTGGTTTAGCAGCGATCGCTTTAACTAAAGGTATTATGGGATTGCTTTTGGGCTCGATCGCCTTGTTGTTTCTATTTTGGGATACTCCTAGATTAATTACTTCTTTCTATATGTGGGTTGGGGTGCTAGTCGGTATTATGCCGGCGATCGCTTGGTATTTCGCTCAATACTTACACGCTCCTCAAAATTTTGTCAATACCAGTATTTTAAGTCAATCTCTAGAGCGGATTTATACTTCGGTGGACGGTCATCAAGGGCCTCCTTGGTACTATTTATTGGAAATCCTTAAGTATTCTTGGCCTTGGTTGCTTTTTAGTTTGTGGGGAATAAAATTAGCTGTTGAGAATAGGAACTGGAGTTGGGCGAAATTTACTCTAGTTTGGAGTGGGGTTTATCTGGGGGCGGTTTCGATTATGACAACCAAACTTCCCTGGTATATATTGCCTGTATATCCTGCTCTGGCATTGGCTGGAGGCGCTCAATTGGCGGCAATTTACAATTTACCTAGTTACCGTTTCTATCCTCGCAGTTGGACGCTGATTTTAGGGCTAATAGCAAAGGTGGCCATTGTTGGCTGTATTTATTATTTTTTCTTCACGGAAAACAAAGATAATTTTTTTATAGCAGTTATTTTAGCGGCAGTAGCCTTGACTATGAGTGTAGCTGCCTATTTAGTATCTCAAAAAGACCGACAATTTATCTCAATCCTATTTTGGGGCATGTATGTTTGCTTGCTATTATTTTTCCTTTCTCCTCACTGGATTTGGGAGTTAAATGAATCTTATCCGGTCAAACCTGTGGCTCAAATAATACACGATAAAGTCAGCAGCGATCGACTGGTTTATACTTCTTTTGATTACGAGCGTCCTTCTTTGAATTTTTATAGCGATCGTCGAGTAATTCCCATTCAAGTTGAGAAGATAGAAAAGCTTTCTTCCCAAGAGCTACAACTACTCAAACAGCAATTAATAGAGTTAATCCCTAAAAACAAAGAAAATCTACAAGAAAAACTCAAAAAACTGAAACCGCAAAATTTAGAAGCTCTAAAACTTGCAATCCCAGAAACCGAAATTCAACTAAGACAAAAGTTACAAAGAAAAATTATACATTTACAAAAAATTCACTCGTTAAAACAGTACTGGTTGGGAGAAGATCGTCCCTACTTGTTAATCGAGCGATCGACTTTGAGAGAACTCAATTTAGAGTCCGCTCAAATTTTAGGAGATGCAGCACCTGCTAATTGGGTACTAATTACCAAAAACAAACAATGATGTAATATTATCCTTGTTATCTTTTGCTGGCTCGCGCCGCTACGCGGATCTCTTCGAGATCGCCGATCTCTTTAAAGAGCAAGGCTATGGCGTTGTTGAGTATATGCAACTAAACAACGCTATTTTACTAAAATTGTTGCTAGAATTTTTAGCCCTCTTAGCTGCCTTTTAAGTGCTTTGCTTGTTTTTACACTACCGTTTTAGGATGCCTCGTCAAATTCTTCTTCTTCTTCTTCTGGTCGAAGGTTTATTTGTTTGAGATGAATGTGTTTTCTTCCTAAAGTAATTTCAAATTCATCTCCAGGTCTCAATCCCATTTTTTTTGTATATGCAGAGCCAATTAGTAAGTTTCCGTTAGACTGAACGCTAATGCGATAGCTTGCCGAACGTCCTCCACGTCCGTGACCGTTAGTGGTGCTATCTAACTCAATGCCTTCGGCATCAATTAGAGCATTGAGAAACTTCATCATATTAACTCTTTCTATGCCGTTTTTAGTAACGGTATAGTAGCCACAAGCTTTGGCTTTTGCTTCTTTACTGAGATTACCTAGTTCTTTAACTTTCTTGATTAAGTCTTCACCGGTTAATGGTTCTGGTTGGTTCCTTTTATTCATCAACTTAAACTGTAACTAATCAATTATCTGGTTTGCAAGTGGATTACCTACTACCCAAAAGTAGCTAAGGCAATAAAATCGAAAAATTCCTATCTCTATATAAGACCATAGTACACTTAGAAAGCAAAATAAATTCAATTTATCTTTGATTAAAGATTAAGTTATTATTGCTGAATCTGGAAAAAATAATTCTCAGTCGATACTCCAATTATTTGATTTTATTGCAATCTTTAGGTAGACAGGAGAAATCGTTCGATGTATTGATAATATTCTAGAGATGACAAATTGAAAATATGAAGCTAACAACAAGAGGTCATTATAGCGTTAAAGCCTTGTTAGATATTAGCCTCCATTCCGATAATAAGCTTTCTACCTCGGTAAAAGCGATCGCGGCTAGGCAAAATTTACCTGCTCCTTATCTAGAAAAATTACTGATCGAAATGCGTAGAGCTGGCTTAGTTTACTCAATAAGAGGTTCTCAAGGTGGGTATCAATTAGCTTATAAACCTAAGCAAATTTCCCTCGGACAAATTTTAGAAGCGGTAGGGGAAACAATTGAACCTTTACCTCGTCACAATAGGCAAGTGACTGTAGCAGAAGATTGGGTAACATTTAGTTTGTGGCGACGACTCCATCAAAAACTAAAAGAAGCTTTATATAGTATCACTCTAGCAGACCTTTACTATGACGCTCGTAGCTGGCAAGCTGCTCAAGGAGAAGAAAATAATTTTGTTATTTAATATAGTTTTGTTATTATGAATCAAGTTAGAGAATCAAAGACTTATGAAGGTGGCTGCCACTGCGGTGCTGTGAGATTTCAGGTAATTGTTGACAAGCACGAAGCTATGAATTGTAATTGCTCGATTTGCCGAAAAAAGGGCTTTTTACATCTAATAGTGCCGCGAGAAAAATTTACTTTGCTCCAAGGTAAAGAAGTTTTAACAACTTATACTTTTAACACTCAAATTGCTAAGCATACTTTTTGTCGTATATGCGGCATTCATTCATTTTATCGACCTCGTTCCCACCCGAACTCGATCGACGTCAATATTCATTGTTTAGATGAGGATATATTATCTCGATTTAAGGTGAAATTTTTTGACGGTGTTAATTGGGAAGAGAGTATCAAAAAAATTTGAGAGCACTTACAAAAAAAACATAATGGGGTCTGGCAACAAAAAAAAGTTCACATCGACAAAGTCTACTAATTATTTATGCTTTGTGTCAATAAAGCAGCCGTAATTTTATTACTAGCAGCCAGTCTAGATTATCTAATAGGCGATCCTTGGAACTTACCCCACCCAGTCCAATTAATGGGATGGATAATTTCTAAATTTACTAAGTTTATAGTTAATCTTTCTTGGGGAAAATTAGCCAAACGATTAGCAGGGATTATTTTAGGGGTCGGAGTAATTATTGGCAGTGGAGCGATCGGTTATTTAATTGTACGAGGAGCTAACTGGATCGATCCTTTAGTGGGGATCGCAGTAGAAGTAATTATACTTGCTAGTTGCTTTGCCGGACGCAGTTTGCGAGCTGCAGCAGTTGACGTTTTAAAACCTTTAATCGATCGAGACATAGAAACAGCTCGTTCTAAATTAAGTCTCTATGTCGGTAGAGACACGGAAAATCTTTCTGAGTCAGAAATTCTACGAGCTGTCTTAGAAACTGTGGCAGAAAATGCTACTGATGGGGTTACAGCACCGCTATTTTATGCCATTTTAGGAGCATTTTTACCCTCTGTGGGAAGCGTTCCTCTGGCGCTGGCTTATAAAGCTGCTAGCACCCTAGATTCTATGGTGGGTTATCGCCAAGAACCTTATACGGATCTGGGCTGGTTTAGCGCTCAACTCGAAGATCGCTTGACTTGGCTTCCTTGTCGCTTAACTGTCTTGACTATATCCCTACTGTCGGGAAAACCTCAGCAGGTTTGGTCTCTATGTCGTCGCGATGCTATTTTAGATCCGAGTCCCAATTCTGGTTGGAGTGAGTGCGCTTATGCGGCAGCTTTGGGAGTTCAATTGGGTGGAACTAACTATTATGGCGGTGAGATTAAGGAAAAACCACTTCTAGGCGATCGCGCCGAGTCAATTACGCCCTCAAAAATCGATCGAGCTTTGCAGTTAACTCGCTACTGTTTTCTTATTTGGCTGGTAATAGTTTTAAGTGTTCTTTTGGGAGGGCAATTTTTGCCTGAAATCTACAGTCTGTAATCAAAGCATCAGCTATCGTTCAAACTTTTCTTTACAATTAAATATTACGAATCATAAATACCTATCACCTGATGTTTGATAGTACGGGCAGAAATTGGCAAAGACCGATCGATAGCCGATTTAATTTAATCGGGCTAGTTGGAATTTTATCAACACTCACTTTAAATGGTTGTACTCCTCAGCCTGAAACCATAACTCTTTCTTCTGGCCCTGAGGGAAGTGGCTACAAAAATATTAGCAAGCAGATCGCTATTTCTGCTAGGAGCATAGGAAACCTCGCTCTCAAAGATCGATACGATTCTCAGGGTTCCAAACAAAATCTACAACGCTTGCTCGATAAAGAAGTTGACTTTGCCATAGTGCAATTAGATGTTGCCAGCGAAGCGATGAAGAAAGGCAAAGTACAAACCCTACTGGTTTTGAGTGAGGAATACATTCATATAGTTGCACGGGCTGACTCCCAAATCTTTTCTGTTGCCGATCTAGAGGGAAAACGAGTGGGAATAGGACCAAAAGCTAGCGGGATGTACTTCACCGCCAAGCGACTCTTTAACGCTAGCAATCTCGACGTTGAAGAAGTTTCCTATAATATCGGCGAGGTATTGAAAAAACTGACTAAAGGGGAGATTGATGCGGGGATATATGTCGGCCCTTTAGCAACTAGCAAGAATTGGGAAAATCACTTGACTACAACTCCTAAACTGCGTTTTATTCCTGTAAATCCCAGTTTAGTAAATTACTTGGTTGTTCAGTTTCCCGAATCTTACCGCACCGCGACAATACCCAAAGGAAGCTATCAAGCTTTGCCCCAATTACCCAACAAAGATGTACCTACTGTCTCTACTCCTGGGGCTTTAGTTACTCGTCCTGACGTAGATAAAGACAAAGTAGCTTTACTTACTTGGTCAATTTTGTCAACTTTTCGCCAGTATTCCCCTTTTTACAGCAAATTGGCACGAGAAAATTCTCGTTCTTTGATGCATGAAAAATTGATTTATATCCATCCTGGCGCGCAACAGGCGATCGACAATGGCGATCCCCGATGGGCTTGGGTTCGCTATTTACAGACCAATCACCCTTTACAAGCGGCATTAATTATGTTAGCAACTACGACTACCATCGGCTTTATGCGGGGATGGTGGCGCAAGCATCGTTTTGCCAATTTAATTGAAAATAACCGCCAAGTTATTAAGAAACTCGCTTCTGTTGCCAAAGAAAATCCTCAACAAGCACTCGACGATATCGGAGTATTTCGCCAGCAACATCGATTGATGTTAATTGACGGTGTAATATCTATTGAAGTCTACGAGCAAATCGAACGGATGGCCCAAGTATTTGCCGAGCAGTGTAGCATCATGCAAGAGCACCAACACTATCAATCTATTGGTAATATCGTTGGTTTAATTGACCAGTGGCAAGAAATACTAGAAACTCACCCAGACTCGGTTATCGATCGTCTTAAGGAATTCGAGCAAAAGTATCAACAGATGCTTTTATCGGGGACAATTGACATACAAGAGTACATCCAAATGATAAATTTGACTGTGATTATGGTCACAATTTTTTCGTCACCACAACTTTCAAAACAAGATACATTCTGAGTATCTTAAATCAAAAAAAATAATAAAACATTTTCTCTTTACAATATTGTGAAGAAATGTAAATATATATGTGGTGATGTTACAAAAGTGCAGTGGTACAACAATTTAGCGACCAACTAAACAGCGTAGAGCGAGTGGGAAGTCAAATCATTGCGATCGTCGCTCACAAATTACAGACCCCCCTGTCTACGATTCAGGTCTGTCTAGAAAGTTTAGCCAACGAACCAGAAATACCCTCTGAGTACCGACAAGTTCTCATAGAGACAGCGCTAACAGATTTAGATCGCCTGTATCAATTGGTTCAAGATAGCCTTAATTTCTCTGAATCAGAAAAAAGGCAGATCGGTCATCACTCGGAGTTGACTCAGCTAAAAGAAGCTCTAGAAAATGTGGCTGAACTAGCTATAGTAGATAAGCTAGAGCACAACTACGAAGCCCCATCAACAAAACTAACACCACAAGAGAGGCAATGCCGAAGCAAAGATTGCAATTGTGCATTTTGCGATCGCTTAGAAATGTTGGAGAAAATGCGAACCAATTTGGTTGCGATCGTCTCTCACGAGCTGAGAACTCCATTATGTACGATTAAGGTATGTCTGGAAACTTTAGCCAACGAACCAGAAATACCCAGGGAGTATCGGCAAAAAATGCTGGATATTGCCATAAACGATATCGAACGCCTGCGTCAAGTAATTCAAGATTTCTTTACCCTTTCCCGTTTAGAACGCAAACAACTGTACCATCGTCCGGAGTCTCTGCAACTGATCGATGCTTTAGATTTATTACTGAGCGGTTGCCAAAACGAGCGAGCAAAAAATTCCTTACCTCAAGTAACAGTTAAACTTCCTCCACAACTACCAGCCCTTCGTATAGATGTAGATAGACTAGTAGAAGTTTTAACTAAATTGCTAGACAACGCTCGTAAATTTACAGCTCCTAATGGGGAAATAACTATTCAGGCTCGTCTTATCTATCGTGAAGAAGATACAATTGAGTCGATCGCCACCCATACAAACCCCATGTTAGAAGTGATTGTAACTGATACCGGTCGGGGAATTGCACCCACAAAACTCGAAGCGATCTTCAATCATTTCTATCAAGAAGAAGACCCACTAAGAAGGACTGCTGCTGGGACTGGAATCGGTTTAACCATTTGTCGGCAAATTATTAACAGTCTGGGTGGAAAAATTTGGGCTTCCTCTGTTGGTTTCAAGCAAGGTAGTGAGTTTCACTTTACTGTCCCAGTTTGTGCCAAAAGCAAATAGGATTAGTTTATAAATAATTCTAAAATTGACTTGACCCCAGAACGATTTCAAAGAATAAAACAAGTACTAAACCGACGGCAACCAGATTTGACCGTCTTGACCGAGGACGTTCACAAACCTCATAATGTATCCGCAATTATTCGTACGAGCGATGCTATTGGCATCTTAGAAGTACACTCGGTTAACCTCGTTGACGAGCCACCTATTTTTAACCAGGTAGCGCGAGGATCTCAAAAATGGGTTAATCTGCAGACTTATTCAGACATTAAAATAGCTATTAATCGCCTTCAGCAACAGGGATTTAAAGTTTATGCGGCTCACCTGAGCGATCGCTCCATAAACTACTGTAAGTTAGATTACACCAAACCAACAGCAATTTTACTAGGTGCAGAAAAATGGGGAGTGAGCGAAGAAGCTGCTCGAGAGGTTGACGAACATATTATTATTCCTATGTTGGGGATGGTTCAATCTCTTAATGTATCCGTAGCAGCAGCAGTAATTCTCTTTGAAGCGCAGCGACAAAGGTTA
>JAAUYD010118196.1_pt1 | contig 10518 bp, 10 predicted proteins | sample 7278101 | NCBI WGS metagenome assembly JAAUYD01 (sample SAMN14350128, study PRJNA611818) | marine sediment metagenome | isolation source: surface marine sediment (0.6m) | place: French Polynesia: Moorea | collected 2018-08
GATCCACACGGCCCCAGCTCACAGGGCCACGGTCCACACATCGGCGGCCCCGACATTCACGGCCCGCACATCCATGTTCCGCACTGGATCCTGCGCCTCATGCACTGGCTTGCCACCGGCCTGGCCCTGCTCTTCGTCGCGGTCCTGGCGCTCGACCAGCGCTACGGGCTGTTTCGCCACAGCCCAGGCGGGGAGGCCTTCGAGGTCAACGAACAGCCGGTGTTCCTCGCACTCTTCGCGATCGGTGTGCTCGTGGCCGTGCGATGGCAGATCGTGGGTGGGGCGATCGCGAGCTTCACCGCAGCGGCGCTCGTCGTCTTCGCGGGGGAACAGCTGCGAACCCTCGACGCGCTGCTCGTGTTGTTCGGGTTCCTCGTCCCGGCGTTGATCTGGGTGACGGTCGGACTGTTCGACCTGCGGGACGAGCAGTTTCATCGATCCCCCGATGAGCCGGTGCGCTCGCTCCTCAGGCGGCGTGACGTGCTGTTCGGGGGTGTCGCACTCGCGGGGACCCTGGTCGCCGGACTTCGAGTCGGCCGCTGGATCTTCGATCGGGTCTACGGCCCCACCCACCCATCGTCATCGGTGCGCGGGATCTCGGGATCGACCACGCGGTGGAGCTGGTCGGGTGCGATCACCGGTCGATCGGCTGCGGTCACTACGCGGTTGGTCGACGACGACCGCGAGCAGGTGCAGCTCCTCGTCTCGACCGACCCGTCGCTCGAAGGCGCGCGAACGATCGAGGGAGAGTCGGAGGACGAAGGGCTCCTCCGGATCGACGTCGATGATCTCGAACCTGCAACCGAGTACTTCTACGCGTTCGTCGTTCGCGGCGAGGTCGACCGAGCTCGGATCGGCCGTTTCCGCACCTTCGCCGAGCCCGGCGACGGCGAACCCTCCTCGATCGGCATCGTCTTCGGCGGCTGTGCGCGGACCGGCTCCAACGCCGCCGTGTTCGACACGATCCGGTCGCTCGAACCCGATCTGATGGTGTTCAACGGCGATCTCCACTACGCCGACATCACGCGGAACGACGAGCAGGCCTTTCGACAGGTGCTCGACTACACCCTGTCCCGACCGGCACAGGAAGCCCTCTTCGGCGAAATCCCGGTGGCCTACGTGTGGGACGACCACGACTTCGGTGGCGAGACCCGGGCGAGCGGATCCCGACCCGCAGCGATGGCGACCTACCGCCGCTACGTGCCGCACTATCCCCTGGCGTCGCCGACCTCGGCCGTTTACCAGGCGTTCTCGATCGGCGCGGTTCGGATCGTGCTCACCGACGCTCGATCGGAACGCGTGCCCGGCGACGATGACCTCGACAACAGTGATCTCAGCAGCAGTGGTCTCGACAACAGTGGTCTCGACAACAGTGCTCTCAGCAACGCTGATCTGACCGAGGATGCTCGCGACCCGGGCACGATGCTCGGGAGGGAGCAGGTCGACTGGTTGCTCGACGAGCTGCTCTCCGCCCGTGACACGCATCGGCTCACGATCTGGGTCAATCCGGTGCCGTGGATCTCGGCCGAGGTCGAGCTCGGTGACGGCGACGACTGGGGTGCGTTCCCCGATGAACGCCGGGAGATCGCCGACTTCATCGCCGAGCACGACCTGGCGCGGTCGCTGCTCATGGTCGTCGGCGATGCCCACATGGTCGCAATCGACGACGGCTCCAACAGCGACTACTCGCAAGCGGGAGGTGCCGGATTCCCCGTCTTCCAGGCCGCCGCGCTCGACCGGCCCGGTTCGGTGAAGGGTGGCCCCTACTCCCACGGCACCTTCCCCGGAGGCGGGCAGTTCGGCTACGTGACCATCGACGATGACGGCGGGTCGATGCGCGTCCGACTCAGCGGCCGCAACTGGAGGAACGACGTACTGGTCGACTACGAGTTCACTGTTCCCCCGTAGATCTCCACCGCATCCTCATGTGGTGGTGTCAAGACCCAAATCGCGCTGGGCCGAACCGCACTGCCGGCGACGGGCGATCGGGGCCACCCTGATCCCATGGACACCGAACCCATGGACACCGACACCCGACGTAGCCGAGCCCGCGCCGCAATCTCCTCGTCGGCGAAGGGCGACTTCGATTCGGCGGTTGCCGAGGTGATCGACCTGGTCTCCGCCGATTGGAGCTGTGCGCTCGCCCACCGGGCATGGGGACGAATCCTGCTCGATCAGGGCAAGGCGGTCGACGCCGCCGAGTCGTTCCGCACGTCGATCGCACTCAGCCCGGACGACCCCGAACTTCACTTCGAGCTGGCACTCGTCCTGGTCGAACACGCCGAGTCGGCGGAGTATCTCGAGCTCACCAGCTGGATCGACGCCCGGGACGCTGTCCTCGCCGGCCTCGATGTCGAGCCCGACAGCGCCCTCGGACGCTCGCTCCTCGAGATCATCGAGGGAGAGCGCGAACGAGTGCTGAGCTAGGACTCGACTCGACGAGCAACCACCGTCAGGCGCCGGGCTCGGCGGGAAGGCGAACGGTGACGGTCGTGCCCACACCGAGCTCACTACTGATGTCGATCGAGCCGTGGTGCGCGTGCACGAGATCACGGCTGATCGTGAGGCCGAGACCCGATCCGCTCGAGTCCACTCCTTTGTTGAAACGATCGAAGACGGCGTCGAGGCGGTCGGGCTCGATGCCCGTTCCCGAGTCTCGGATCTCGAGCACCGCTGCCGGCGTATCGTCGTCGAGGTTCCCCGGCCGAGCGCTCAGCTCGATCCGGTCCCCGGCCGAGACGGCTCGCAGCGCATTGACGACGAGGTTCGTCCCCACCTGGCTGATCCGGTAGGGGTCGGCGACTGCGACCGACCCGGCCTCGATCCGAGTCACGACTTCGACCCCGAGCTCCTCGGCCTGGTGAGCGAATCGCCCTTCGAGGTCCTCGACCACCTCGGCGAGATCGACCGGTTCGAGATCGAGCTCGACCATCCCGGCCTCGGTCGTGCTGAGGGTCCGCAGATCATCGAGGAGCCGTTCCATCGTCGCGACGTCGGCGAGCAGTCGGCGGATCTCCTCCTCGTCGAGCTCACGGACACCGTCTGCCATCGCCTCGAGGTGACCGCGCACGATCGTGAGCGGGGTCCGGAGCTCGTGACCCACATCGGCCAGCAGCCGCCGACGCAGCTCATCGGAGATCTCGAGGCGTTCGGCCATCTGGTTGAACGACGCCACCAGCGGCCGCATCGCAGGGGAATCCGTCGACGCGACCCGAGCGGAGTAGTCGCCCTCGGCCAGGCGCCCGGTCGACGAGACCAGCTCCTGGATCGGACGGAAGTTTCGGAACGCGAGTCGCACGGCGATGACGGCGACGACGATCAAGGCGATCCAGAACACGACGGCGACGGCCACGCTGGTCCATCCGGCGAAGGTCGCCGCGAACAGGACACCCGCCGCGAGCGGTACGACGAGGAACACGAACATCGCTCCGAACAGCACCCGGAAGAGGCGCCTGCCTCCCGGCCACGGACCGCGTTCCCACGAACCGCGTTCCCAGGGGCCCCCATCCCAAGAACGGCCCTCCCAGGAACGGCCCTCCCACGAACGGCCCTGCCAGCGTCCGTGAGGCGGCCACTCCCGTCGGGGTCCACCACGCATCGGCATCGCTCGCGTTCCTGGCCCGCTACTGACCGTCGGTGAACTTGTAGCCGACGCCGTGCACCGTGAGCAGGTAGCGGGGCTTGCCAGGCGTCGACCCGAGCTTGCGTCGGATGTTCTTCACATGGGCGTCGATCGCACGCTCGTAAGACTCGAAGCTCACCCCGTGCACTGCATCGAGGAGCTGACCGCGGGTGAACACACGACCGGGCTCCGCAACCATCGTGGCGACCAACTGGAACTCGGTCGGGGTCAGCTCGACCTCGTCGTCGTTGACCAGGACTCGCATCTTCGGCACGTCGACGGTCACGTCACCGACCCGGTGCACGTCCTCGACGACGACTGCGTCCACCCGGCGTAGCAACGCACGAACCCGAGCGACCAGCTCCCGTCCTCCGAACGGCTTCACGACATAGTCGTCGGCTCCCAGCTCCAGCCCGACGACCCGATCGGTCTCGTCGGCACGAGCGCTCAAGATGATGATCGGAACCTCGGAGTGCGACCGGATCTGACGAATGACGTCGAGACCGTCGAGCTCGGGCAAGCCCAGATCGAGCACGATCAGCTCGGGCTGGTGGCTTCGATACTGCTCGACCGCCTTGCGCCCATCGTTGGCCTCGATCACGCGGAAGCCCGCCTGTTGCAGATAATCGGCAACCAGGCGGGCGATCCGTGGCTCGTCATCGACGACGAGAACGGTACTCATGTCACCATTCTCGTGGATCGGGGAAGAGCTCGTCGATTTCCTCTTGGGCATCACGGCGGGCCTTGGCCCACTCGCGCTCCTCCTCGGTCGGCTCGCGGCGCTCCTCGGGCCGACCCCGACGACGGCCACCTCGGCGTGGCCCTCTCGGGCCGCCCCAACCGGGACCTCCCCAGCCAGGGCCTCCACGACCGGGGCCGCCCCAGCCGTGTCCGACGACGCGCATCAGCATGCCGAACAGGAAGAAGAAGAACAGCAGCTTCAGTGCGAGAAGCGGCAGGAAGAGAATCGCGCCGGCGACCGACCCGGCACCGCCGACAGCGGTGGCGACGACGAAGCCGAGGCCGAAGAGCAGGAGCGCTCCGGGAAAGAAGGGCCTGCGACGATATCCGAACATTGGATGACTCCTTGTTGCTTGATGGGGTTGATTGGTGTGGTGTGGAGTTCATCCTCGTGAGCAGATGTGGAGGAATTGTGAACGAGATCGGGATCTCCGTGGCGAGCCGCTCAGTCCGTCGATGACGACGAGCGATCCCGCCGGATCGCGATCACGAGCAACGTCCAGCCGCTCACCCACAGCCAGCCAGCGATGATGTCCGATGGGTAGTGGACGGCGATCGCGACGCGCGAGAACCCGACGAGCACGACCGCGGCGCCGCCGACTATCGCCACTCGCCAGCGTCCGCTCGACGTCGTTGCGATGGCGACGAGTCCGCCTACGATCGCCGCGGTCGCCGCCGCATGCCCGCTCGGGAAGCTGAACGTCGACAAGTCCTCGGGACTGACCCGGACCGTGGGACGGGCCCGTTCGAAGAGTCGCTTGAGAATCGGATTGACGACGAAGGCAACACCCACGATCAACAGGAATGTGCTCGCGTCGTGTTTGCGATGCGCTCGGAGCAGCGTTCCGGTGACGGCAGCGGCACCGATCAGCAACGGGATGTTCCGGGTCGCCGCTCCGACGGCGACCATCGGGTCGTCGAGCGCCGTATCGAAGAGCCCGTAGACCTCTTCGAGGACACGCGTGTCCCCCGGGAAGGAACCGTCGATCTCGACCCAGGCCGCGACGATTGCGAACGCGACGAAACTGACCGCGGCCCCGCAGAACAGCGCGATGGCGACGAGCCTGCCGTGCTCGAGCCTCGCCACCTTGTTCAGCTCGTGCGGGTACGCGCCCGCTGGACCTCTGCTTCCAGAATGCTCTCCTTCAAGACTCTCTCGCCCTTAGAGTTGTTGTGTCGGCTTGGTACGCGACCCACTCGGCAAGCGGTCGGAACCCCATCGCAACGTTGATCGCGAGCATCGAGTCGTTGCTCTCGGCGTTCTCGGTGTCGACCGCGGCGACGAACGGCGCCTCGTCACGGAGTCGAAGCCACATCGCGGCCTTCAACCACCGGCCGATCCCGCGGTTCCGATGGGCCGGATCGACGACCGTGTTGCCCTGCTTGGCAAATCGGGGCTTCTCGTTTTGCGTCGTGACCTCGGTCAGTCCCGCCGGTTCGTCACCAGGCCCGAACGCGATCGTCGTGAGCCCGAGCCGTCCCCGTCCGATCATGAAATCGTCGACCTGACGCACATCGTCGGCGGTCCACCGATCGTCGTCCCAGTCGAGCTCGTCGATCGGAGCGTCGTTCATCGTGTCATAAAGGTGAGCCACGGCCGGGATCAACCGTTCGGGCGTCCGGCCGGTGAAGTGCTCGAGTCGGTAGTCGCCGGCACGGTCGTGTCGCGTCGCGACCCAGTCGCGCATGAGCGCCTCGTCGGTATCGGCCAGCCACATCCGACTCTCTCGCTCGACCAGCTTGGGTTCGGCACCCATCGCTCGCCAGAACGCCCGGGCGGCGTCAGCCTCCTGGTCATCACCCTTCACGTCAGTGCCTTTGACCCCATCGCCTTTGACCCCATCGCCCTTGACCCCATCGCCCTTGACCCCATCGCCTTTGACGTTGTACGCCACGATCGAGGTTCGCCCGTTGCGCTCGGCGAGGTCGAGTACCGCATCGAGCAGCAAGGTGCCGACACCCCTTCGGCGATGATCGGGGTGCACTTCGATCTCGATCTCGAACTTGTCTGCGTTCGTCTCGAGGTTGTGGATGAGGGCGATCGCGATGCCGAGCGCTCGCCCATCGAGGTGGGCGACGATTCCCTCGATCGCGAACGTGTCGGTGCCGCGTAGGGCTCCTCGGAACAGCTCGGCCGTGTCGGGATCGATGTCGGGGTCATGCTCTGCGAGGAGCACATTGCGTAGCTCGAGCGCGCTGTCGAAGAGCGGGCCGTCCGAGTCCGGTCCTATCGGTTCGATTCTCACGCGTTCGATCGACGTCATTCGAGATCTCCTGCTCGGTCGGCCAGGCCGATCAACGTGATCCCGTCGCCGATCGGGACGGTCACATTGATCGTCCGCGGGTCGGCGGCGACGTGGTCGTTGAAGCGTTGGAGGGCGACCGTGTCGGCGCTGGTATCGGTGTCGTCGAGCACGCTCCCACCCCACATCGTGTTGTCGACCGCGAGCAGGCCATGCGCCGACAGGCGCGGAACGAGCTCCTCGTAGTAGTCGACGTAGCCGGTCTTGTCGGCATCGATCAACGCGAAGTCGATCGAGCGCTCGGCAGGTAGCGCCCGAAGCGTGTCGATGGCAGGGCCGATGCGAAGCTCGATCACGTCGTCGACTCCCGCAGCCCGCCAGTGCGCCTGAGCCACCGCCGTCCACTCCTCACTGACGTCGCAACACAGCATGCGGGCACCGGGCGGAAGCGCTCGCGCGATCGTGAGCGAGGAATACCCCGTGAAGGTACCGACCTCGACACAGAAGTTCGGCTGCTGTGCGGTCACGATGAGCTGCAGCATGACCGCCGCCTCGTGGTTCAGACGCATTCCCGACTCGGCCAGCGCAGAGGTCTCCTCTCGCAGCGCCGACTGGGCGGCATCGGGTGGCGTGTTGCGCTGCTCGAGGTACGCGCCCATCGCCTCGGGCAGTGAGAACGGTTTCGACATCGAACCATTGTGGTGCACTGCGGGGGCGGCTGCCCGGCGTGGCTCGATTGGGGCTAGGGCCTCAGGTGCCCCGCGTTCCCCACCTCTGGCACTGAAGCCCTGCCGTCAGATCCCGGCGGTCAGATCCCCGCTGTCAGATCCCCGCGGTCAGATCCCTGCGGCGACACCGAGCAGGCGGGAGCGGGTCACCGACCGCACCCCGACGGCCAGGCTCACGATGGCGAAGAGCCAGGCGACACCGCCGAGCACGAGCGGCACCCAGTCGGCTCCGAGGAGGACGCCGGTCGCTTGGCTGTAGGCAATGATGATCAGGGGAAGGCTGATGAGACCCGATGCCTGCTGGGCGGCGGCGGTCGAGCGGACCCGCGCCGAGAGCCGCAGGACGAGGCTCAGACAGATGGCGAGGAACGGCGGCAGGACCCAGAGGATCATCACCCACCACTGCGCCGTCGGGAAGAACCAGCCTCCGACCTCGGGCCCGACGAGCACGTTCACGATGAGCGAGTAGAGCGTGAAGCCCACGACCGTCGTGAAGTAGCCGGGGACCAGGCTTGCGATCAGCTTGCCGAGGTAGATCTCGCGCACGCCTGCGGGTGAGTGGGCGAGGAACTCGCCGGTTCCGCGCTCGCGTTCGCCAACGATCGTTGCGGCGCCGACCGCGGTCGAGATCGTGAGCGGCACGATCACCGCGACGGGTGCGAACAGGAACACCGCAAGGGCGTACCCGGCTCGACCCTCCGCGCTCTCACCCTGGAGCTGCTCCTGGGTATCGGCGGGAAGCACTTCGAGCGTTTGGGAGATCTGCGCCATCACGTCGACGTTGCCGAGCCGGGTGATGGTCAGCAGGAGGATCGTCGGCAAGACGACGAAGAACAGCGCGCCGAGAATCGACATCGGAACCCAGAAGTCGCGCGCCTGGATGAGCTGTTTGAGATCGGTCCTCGCAACGGTGAGGACGTGCCCGCGGTTGATGGGCGCTCGGCTTCGTGTGCGTTCTCGGGTGCTGGGTTCTCGGGTGCTGGTTTCTCGGGTGATGACGGACATCGGTTGGGTCTCCTGGGCGATCTCGTCGTTCGGGCCGGTCACGCGGCCCGAAGGTCGTGGCGAACCGGGCGTCCGCTCGGTTCGGGGGGCTCGGCGACTTCCCCCCGCCGAACAGCGAAGTAGAGGTCCTCGAGGCTCGGCGTGAAGGGCACGACCGATTCGATCGGTACGCCGGCGGAAGCGAGTTGGGCGACGAGCTCGGGAGTACGGTCGGGCCGGTCGAGGCCGATCTTGGCGGTGCCGTCGGTCCGTTCGTACTCGACCACACCGGGCGCCGCCGCAAGGATGTCCATCGACCGACCGTGCGTCGACGAGATCCGGACCACGGGCGTCGGCCAGTAGAGCGATGCGAGCTCGTCGGGACGTCCCGAGACCAGGTTCGTGCCGTGGTCGAGGATGATGATCTCGTCTGCGAGGCCCTCCGCCTCCAGCAGTAGGTGGGTGCACATCAGTACCGTTTGTCCGGCGCCGGTCATTTCCCCGATGAGCTCGAGCACGGCCAACGCCGACTCGGGGTCCAGGCCCGACGTGGGTTCGTCGAGCAGCAGGAGATCGGGCTCGTGCAGGATGGCGCGGGTGAGCGCGAGACGGGTCTTCATGCCGGTCGAGTACCCACCGACCTGTTGATCGAGCGCCTCGTCGATCTCGAACGTCGCCGCGGCCTCGCGAATGCGCCGGTCGGCAGAGCGTCCCAAGCCGTACAACTCGGCGGCGTAGCGGAGGTTGTCCCAGCCCGACAGGCGATCGTAAAGGGACGGCTTCGCGGACACGATGCCGCATCGGCGGCGGACCTCCTCGCCGTCGCGACCGCCGGGATCGAGTCCGAACACCCGCGCCTCACCCGAGTCCGGAGTGAGCGCACCCGTGATCATCCGGATGGCAGTGGTCTTCCCTGCTCCGTTGGGGCCGAGCAGGACCGAGATCGACCCGCGGGGTACTTCGATCGTGAGATCGTCGAGGGCGACGACGTCTCCGAAGCTGCGAGTTGCCGACTGCACGTCGATTACGTGTGCAGTGTCTCTCAGTGCAGTGTTGCCAGATGCCGTGTTGCGCGGGCTGGTGGTGTTGATCCGTGCCGTGTCCACGCAGGACCATCGGCACCAGCGAGGGCGCCCTGAAGCCGGAACCGGACCGGAGCTACGCGGCTCGGAGTTTCTCCATGATCCGGTTGAGGTCGGCGACGTCGCGATCGGTCAGCCGGTCGAACAGTTCCTCGTCGAGGTCCTCGATGTGTCGGCGGTACGCCGGCTCGAGCTTTGCTCGACCGGATTCGGTGAGGACGACCCACTGCACTCGTCGGTCGTCGGGGCACGGCTGGCGTTCCACATAGCCGGCGGCGAGTATCCGATCGATCAGACGGGTCACACCACCCGCGGTGATCGCGAGCTGCTCGGCGAGCTGACTCGTCGTGAGCCGCCGATCTGGCGATCGTCCCAACCTCAGCAGCACCTCGAACCAGGCGTCCGAGATCTCGCAATGCTCCTGCAACGACCGATCGAAGGCCCGGGACAACCGGGCGTAAGCCTCGACCATGCGTCCGAAGGCAGTGACCCGCTCGTCCTCCAGATCGTCTGCCCTGGCGTCGGGTGGTCTCGCCGCAGTGTCCATACCCAGAGGCTACCGCAGAGCTCAGTGTGTGATTGAGACATCAATAATTGAGTGCATGAAGATTGTTGTCGAAAAGGTTGATGTAGAAATGTTGATGTGTAAACTATCTGCATGACGAACCCACTCAGAATTCGCCGACTCAACCACGCCGTGCTGTTCGTGTCCGATGTCGATCGCGCCGCCAGCTTCTACCAAGGCATCCTCGGCTTCGAGGTGGTGCAGAAGGTCGCCGCCGCTAATGCCGTCTTCCTGCGGGCGTCGGCGTCCGACAACCACCACGATCTCGGGCTGTTCGGTCTCGGTGCCCAGGCCGGCCCGGCGGGCCGAGGTCACACCGGCCTCTATCACCTGGCGTGGCAGGTCGACACGATCGACGAGCTCGCGCACGCCCGGGCACTCCTGCTGGAGAGCGGCGCGCTGGTCGGCGAGTCGTCTCACGGCGCTACCAAGAGCGTGTACGCCAAGGACCCTGACGGGAACGAGCTCGAGATCATGTGGATGCTGCCTCGCGCCGACTGGGGTGTCTACGAGGACCAGGCTGTCGTCGAGCCGCTCGCCCTCGATGCCGAGA
>JAAUYD010020526.1_pt1 | contig 10517 bp, 11 predicted proteins | sample 7278101 | NCBI WGS metagenome assembly JAAUYD01 (sample SAMN14350128, study PRJNA611818) | marine sediment metagenome | isolation source: surface marine sediment (0.6m) | place: French Polynesia: Moorea | collected 2018-08
CATCTGCTACGGCATCATCAAGAAAATCGGAGGCGACATTCATGTCAGCAGCACAAAGGGTGAAGGCACTGCCTTCGAGATACGCTTTCCTTCCGCCCCAGCGACATCAGAGTCGTTGGAGATGGACGGCGATAACCATAAATAAGTTTGGCTCTAAGCGTTTTGAAGAGCAATGAATAACAATCGGTGGTTCATCCACCACGCAGACCGGTGGCTTCCGGATTACATGGAGGAAACGATTATGAGTGCTGTAAAAATACTGTTGGTCGACGATGAGAAACCGTTTGTCGAAACCATGATGAAACGCCTTAAAAAGAGAGAGATCGATGTCGAGCCGGCCTATGACGGTCAAGAAGCACTGAAATATCTGGAGGATAATAGCGGTATCGAAGTGGTCATCCTGGATATTCGGATGCCGAACATGGACGGAATGACGGCGCTTAGAGAAATAAAGAGCAAATTTCCTTTGATTGAGGTGATTATGCTCACGGGTCATGCCACGGTTGAGACCGGTATCGAAGGCATGAAAATGGGTGCTTTCGATTACCTCATGAAGCCCTGCGATATGGACCAATTGATTCAAAAAGTAAATGAAGCGGCCAAGCGAAAACGGGATCAAGAAGAGAAGATAATGGAAGCCCGAATGCAGGCGATCACTTTGCGGCGGCCTTAGGCAAATTGAAATATGGGGGGATGTCGAAAGTGAAAGATAATCGCAATGGTCCCATAGGTGTACTGCTGATTGATGATGAAACTGCCTATATCAATGTGTTGTCCAACCGGCTGTCAAAGCGTGGCTTCGATGTCGGCAAGGCGGGCAGTGGCTCTGAAGCTTTTCAGATATTGCGGCAGCGCAGTTTCGATATCGCTGTGTTGGATCTTAAAATGGCCGACATGGACGGCATCGAAGTTCTCAAGATCCTAAAAAAAATGGCCCCCGAAATGGTTGTGATCATGCTCACCGGACACGGCTCCGCCAAGGCAGCCCAAGATGGGATTCGTCACGGCGCCTTCGACTACCTGACAAAACCGTGTGAACTGGATGAGTTGATCCAGAAAATAAACGAGGCCCATGAACAACGGCCTGTGCTGTGATGGTTGGTCCCCTGATAGGCAACCGGACAAATGCTACAGGTGTACATCCGACCGCAACCATCAGCTCAACGGCGAAGAGCGATTGCGTCATGACGACAATTGAGCGGAGATGAATCGATGACTATGATAGTTAAATCCGGAGGTTTCCAGCTGTTTATGGCGTTGTTGCTGGGAGCTGCTGTCTTGATATTGCCCAGACCCGACGGTACGACGTTCAGAATCCAAGGGGATGTCGATCGATCTTTTTATCGGACGATCAGCGATCGCTTCACCATCCTACCCAATACCGATTCCGATTCGGGTGATTATGTCGTTCAAGCCAAAACGGACAACCAATCAGGGTCACTGGGAGGCTATTTGCAACGGCAGGTGGAAGCGCATCCCGAGCATGAAATCGAAGTGGTCTACCAAGATGGTCTCTCGCCGAAGGCAAAACGATTTTTGGCTGTATTGGCGGTTTTGATATTCCTGTTTATGGTAGAACCGATTCCTTTGGAAATCACGGCTATTTTAATTGGCGTCTTTCTGGTCGTGATGCAGATTGTTGATGTCAAGACCGCCTGGGCGCCTTACATGCACCCGGTCGTTGTTTTCATCATGTGCTGCCTGATTTTCGCCATAGCGTTGGACAAAGCCGGAATAACCCGACGCCTGGGGCACTTCATCGTGGCCAAAGCCGGCACCAGTGTGACGACGTTTACCTTCATCATCAGCGTGGGACTTGGACTGGCCTCCTCTTTCATGCACGATGCGGCAGCGGTATCGATCGGCATCGTAACCATGCTGCCACTGATGCGAAGCGCCGGCATCGAACCCCATTCCCGTACCGCCAAATTCATGCTGATCTCTCTGGCCTTCGCCTGCTCATGCGGTGGCATGGGGACGCTGGTCGGTGGTGGTCGAACAATGGTTTCGGCAGCTTTTTTAAAGGAGTTCACCGGTATTGAAATATCCTTCATGGATTGGATCAAATACGCCATGCCCATGGCCGTCGTTACCGTACCCGCTGCAGTGGGCGTCGTCTATCTGGTTTTCCGCCCGGACCCTGCCATCCAATTGCCCAAGTTTGATGACGATATCCCTCCGTGGTCTTCAAAGGAAATCGTGACGCTCGTGATTATTGTAAGTTGCTTTATTTTGTGGCTGACCAAGGAATTTCACGGGCTGCATTACTCTGTGACCGGTATGTTGGGCGTCGCCGCGCTCGTCCTCGCCGGCATTTTAAAATGGGATGACGTCCATGAACACTTGGAATGGGGAACCGCACTGTTTATATTTGGCGGAGGTATCTCTTTGGGCTTGGCGATGGGAGACTCCGGAGCAGCGACCTATTTCGCCAATCTATTTTTCCCCCTCGTAGAGGGGGGCGGCTGGTTGTTGCTCTTCGCCGGTGTGGCCATTTTCGGGGCATTGGTAACCAACGCCATGGCCAATGTGGCGGCGGCAGCACTGATTCTGCCCATCGTTATTCCGATGGCCCAACTCGAAGGCGTGGACCCCAGGGTTCTGGCCTTGTGCATGGGGACCGCTACTTCCTTTGCCATGCTGTTGGTCATCGGTTGTCCGCCCAATGCGATCGCGTACAGCTTTAAGGAGTTCAAGGCCGCCGATATCACCCGCGCCGGTCTGCTAGCGACCCCCGTTCTGCTGATCTTGCTAATCGTCGTCGCCGCGGTGTGGTGGAACATCCTGGGGCTCGTCTAATGGCACATCAATTTCGTTGAGGAATCTGGCATGAACCCTGATCAGTTGAAAAAAATCAGGTTGTTGCTGGTCGATGATGAAATGGAGTTTCGACAGACACTGGCCAAACGGCTGCTGAAAAGGGGGCTTCGTTCGCACCAAGCCGCCGATGGGGAGTCGTGCCTCGCGATGTTGGCGAAACAGCCCGTGGATGTGGTTGTCATGGATGTCATGATGCCCGGAATGGATGGTATCGACGCGTTGTCAGCAATCAAGAAGCACTATCATGAAACCGAAGTCATCCTCCTAACTGGTAATGCCAACACCCAAGATGGTGTGACGGGGATTAAGTCCGGTGCGTACGATTACCTGACCAAGCCGGTTGAATTCGATCATCTTCTGGGAAAGATTGTTCAGGCTTACGATAAGATCGTATCGGACAGAGCGCAGAAAGCGGCCAAAGCATACAAGGCCCACATCGAACAGCAGATGATCGCCACGGAGAGACTTGCGGCCCTCGGGACGCTGGCGGCGGGCGTGGCCCATGAAATCAACAACCCGCTGGCCATTATCAACGAGTCTGCCGGTTATCTGCGCACCGTATTGCAAAAAAAAGAGTTGGCCGAGATAGCCCACCGGACATCCATCGACAAGGCCCTGGAAAAAATTGAGACTGGTGTTAAACGCGCCCGAACGATTACCCACCAGTTGCTGGCCGATGTCGGTAAGCGCGAACCAGTTTTGAAGGAAATCGATTTGCCGGCACTGGTCAGCGAGACCATCCAACTGATTCGCCGGGATGCCGATCGCAAGGGGATTCTGGTGAATCTCGAAGCGGAACAAAATCAGCTGACCCTTTGGGCGGACCCCAATCAGATTCGGCAGGTGCTCATCAACTTGTTGAATAATGCCATTTATGCCACCGAGGAAACCGGACAAATTACGGTTCGATTACAGCGGACGGACGCGGGTGTGTCAATAGACATTGTCGATTCGGGGACGGGCATTCCCATGGAGAACCTGGACAGAATATTCGAGCCCTTTTTCAGCACCAAGGCGCCGGGCAAAGGAACGGGGTTGGGGTTGTTTGTCAGCCGCGAAATCATCGAAAAGATCGGCGGAGAACTCACCGTTGAGAGCCGGTTGGGCGAAGGGTCTTGCTTTAGGATCCATATACCCGATCATAATCGAATTGGCGATGAGGCCCACGATCTCAATTAGACCACCGTTGCAAGAAGGAGATAGCGACAATGATTCATGTTCCCATAAACATCTTACTGGTTGATGATGAAAAGGACTTCGTGGAAATGCTGTCCATGCGGCTCGAGGATGCAGGTGATCGGGTAACACCGGCCTACGACGGCAGTATGTGCTTGGAACGGCTTGAAGAGACACCCATCGATGTGGTCATCCTCGATATAAAGATGCCGGGAATGGATGGCATTCAAACCTTGAGAGAGATTAAATCCCGATACCCGCTGGTCGAAGTCATTCTGCTGACGGGGCATGGGACCACAGAAACCGCCGTACAAGGGATGAAGCTGGGCGCCTTCGACTACCTCCTGAAACCGGCTGATTTTGAGGAGCTGAAACGCATTCTCGGCCGAGCCAAGCAAAGAAAGGCCGAACAGGATGAACGGATCAGGAAAGCGGAAGTCAGGCAACTGCTTCGCAAAGGCGGAAACATCTAATCGGAGTGATCCATGAAGACAGTCTCGATCAAAGAACTAATGGTTCCGTTAAATGAGTATGCAACGGTTTCAGAGGGTGCCACCCTGGCAGATGCCATCCAGGCGCTGGATCACGCCCAGGAGACCTTTTGCCAGGACAAATATCGCCACCGGGCGATCCTGGTGCTGGACAATAACCGGCAGCCGATCGGCAAAATCGGCCAGATTGACGCGTTGCGGGCACTGGAACCCAAGTACAAAGAGATCCAAAACCAGGATACCAGAGGCGCCTTTCGCCATTTCAGCCGCATGTTTTTAAACTCCATGCTTGAACACCATCGCCTCTTTGACGGCTCGCTGGAGGATTTCAGGAAAAAAGCGGCCACTATTCACGTGCGCGATTTCATGCATACCTTGTCGGCGGACGAATGCGTGAGCGAGGATGCGACCTTGGATGAAGCCATCCATTTGCTGGTTATGGGACACCACCAATCCTTGCTGGTAAAACGCAATGATACCATTGTCGGCATCCTGAGGCTTACCGATGTCTTTTCAGCGGTTTTCCAACCACTAATATCTCCTGCGCGTCTGTAGGGTCAACCCGCGAAACCACCGCTGCCAGTGAAATAGAAAGCCAGTCCGGCCGCAAGGATTGCCTGCCCAAAACAGCAGCACGGCCGACGCGGTTTCAAGGCCCGCTTCCAGCGGTCAATGACGGCGTTCCCGAATCGTCTCGATCCTGTCCTGGTTCAGGGAATCGCTGCGCGGCTTCATTCTAACGTGCAGTGCTGCCTTCGACAGCATGTTGGCGGTGATCGGGGCCGATAAAAAGAGGAACAAGATGATCAAGAACTCTTTGATGCTGATGCCGCTTTCTTTGAACGAGAAGAAAACGATCGATGCCATCAGGATGGCCCCGATTCCCAGTGTGGATGCTTTCGTGGGGCCATGCAGGCGCATGTAAAAATCAGGCAGTCGAAACAATCCGATCGACCCGACCAACAGGAAAAGGGCGCCCACGATGAGGAAAAATCCGGTGATCAGTTCGGTAAGTGGCATGCTGGCCTCCTCCTATTCGATAATATCGCCTCGCAGGACAAATTTACACACCGCGGTGGTGCTCACGAATCCCAGCATGGCGATGATCAGGGCCCCTTCGTAGTAAAGCGGCGATCCCATAAAAATGCCCAGAATGACGATCAAGGCGATGGCGTTAATGTACATCGTGTCGAGTGCAATCACGCGGTCCAGCGTATGGGGCCCGATCATGAAACGCCACAGATTCAAAAGCAGTGAGAGGCCAATGACCGCACTGACCGTCAAGATAATCGCGTTTAACATCCAAAAATCTCCTTGAGTGGTTGTTCATATCGATGTTTGATACGATCGATTAAGGTGGTTTCGTTTTCTACATGCAGGGCATGCACATAGAGTGTTTTTCGATCGGTTGTGATTTCGATGCTGACGGTGCCCGGTGTCAGGGAAATCGTACTGGCCAGCAGCGTGATCGGCAGGGCGTCCTTCAGTTCCAGCGGTATGGCCACAAACCCGGGCTGCAAGCGCTCCGGCGAACCCAACACCTGTTTGGCAACGACAATATTGGAAACAAGGATATCCACCAGCAGCACCCCGAAAAAAGAAATCATTTTAAGTGGTTTTTTAACAGGAACCGCCGCCGTCCGAATCCTGCCAACGCCCAATGGGATGAGCCAGGCCAGAATCGCAGCCAGGACAAGATTGCCAAAGGCAAACTGGTGCGTCAGCAACAGCCAGACAACGAATAACAATATGAAATTGAGTGGATCGGGAAAATAGCGCCTACGATTCATGGGTCTCATGGACTTGGCTCCCGTCTGTTTGGATATGATGCTGGATGCTGATGGGGTGATTACGGACGTCTCTGGCGGCACCCTGGCTGTATGCCAAAATGGCATCGGCAAAAATGGTCATCAGTACGATTGCCGACAGCAAAATGGATATGGCCGCCAGTTGCGACAACCGCACCGTGGGGCCCCCTGACGCATCTTGTGAAGAAACATGCCAAAAGAACGTGCTGCCAGCCCTCGAGAACGCGACCAGCGCCATCAGGCTGCTGATCAACAGGACTGGCCACACCCACACTTGCTCTGCAAACCGGTCCGTCGACTGCAATAATAGGGCTTTGCCGACAAAGCCGGACAGGGGCGGCAAGCCGATCGCTGCAATTGCTGATATCAGAAACACCCCTCCCAATAGTGTTGCCTGGTTTACCGGTTTTGCCCTGACAATCTGGTCCGTGGCGACACCCCGCTGTGTTCCGATCAGGTCGGCAATCAAAAACAGCGCGCCAGTGACGAAGGTAGAGTGCAGCAAATAATAAAAACCAACAAAAAGAGACTGCCCGCCGCCAATCACAAAGGCAAGCAGCAGCGTACCGACAGAGACGATTACCATGTTCGCGGTGATCAATCGCAGAGAAGTCGAGGCATACACGCCCACACTCCCGATTGCCAAGGTGGCGATGGCCAGCGGCCAAACCCAGGGCGTGGCAAGATTCGCCAGTGCACCGGCATCGTTTCCGAAAATACCGGCGAAAACCCGGCAAATCGAATAGAAACCAACCTTGGTCATGACTGCAAACAACGCCACAACCGATGCTGAGGCAGCGGCATAGGTTTTGGGCAGCCAAAAATGCAGTGGCAGCAAGGCCGACTTCAAGCTGAACACCAGCAGTAAAAGCAGACCGCCGGCTTTGGCCAGGGTCTGATCCTGAGGCAGGAGCTGCCCGACCCGATAGGACATATCGGCCATATTTAGCGAGCCAAGGGTCCCATAAAGGGTGCCCAGGGCGACCAAAAAGAGGGCCGATCCGATCAGATTCAAGGTGACGTATTGAAAACCCGCCTTGGTCTTCCTGCGCTCGCCCCCGTGAACGAGCAACGCGTAGGAGGCGATCAGCAGTATTTCGAAGAACACGAAGAGATTGAATAGATCGCCGGTGAGGAAGGCGCCATTGATGCCCATGACCTGGAACAGGAACAACGGATAGTAAAAGGGGCCCTCGCGATCTTCTTTTTCGGCGCTGTACAACCCGGCACAAAAGGCGAGCACTGCCGTCAGCGCGATCAGCAAGGCCGCCAGGCGATCGACAACCAAGAAGATACCAAATGGCGGCTGCCAGCCGCCCAAGGCGTAGGTCAGGGGCTGACGCTGCACCTGATGGACCAATATCCCACCAATGACCACCAGCACGATCAGCACCAGCCAGGTCATCCGACGCTGCACCTTGAGCCGGGTGGAAAAAGGCGGCAGCAACATCACTGTACCTGCCAGTGATGGCAGCAACACCGGTAATATCGGCAGATGGTTCATGGCTGCCCTTGCCCCCGTTGGATGACGTCCTCTATGGCTGGCGGCTCCCCATCGACATGATCATTGCCCCAGTCGACGCAGGACCGCATGGCCAGCACAACGAGGAATGCTGTCATGCCGAATCCGATGACGATGGCCGTCAGCACGAGCGCCTGCGGCAGCGGATCGGCGATTTGCTGGGATACGCCCAATATGGGAGCGGCATTGAGATGGAGGCGGCCACCGGCGAAAAGGAATAGATTGACGGCATATGAGAGCAGGGTCAGACCGATTACAACCGTAAACGTCGTTCCGCGAAGACACAGGTAGACACCGCAACTGGTCATCACGCCAACGCACAGCGCGAAAATCAACTCCATAACGGGTATCCTTTCATGGGGACTCGGGGATATATGTCAATTGCCCGAGTCGGGACAGAATCATCATACAAGTGCCTACAACGGTGAGGTAGACACCCAGATCGAAGGCCATCGCACTACCCAATTCGATTTCACCCAGAAGAAAAATGTGCAAATGACCGTGCCAGCTCTTCAAAAACGGCTGCTGCCAGAAAAAGCTGCCAATGCCGGTCGTTGCAGCGATCAGCAAGCCGCTGCCGATCAGATGAAGATAATTGATGGATAATCGAGCGTTGATCCAACCGTATCCTTGGGCAATATACTGCTGAACCATCGCCACTGCAGTGATCAGACCGGCAATGAAGCCACCACCGGGCAAATTATGTCCGCGTATGAAAATGTAGACGGAGACCATGATGGCCAGCGGCAGTACCGCTTGGGAAATAACCGACAGCATCATCGGATGCTTGTCGTTGGCCCACCGCAGTCCATCGGCATCCGCGTCAGAGTGAATCGGACGCATATGCTCAATCAGTATGCCGATCCCTAAGGCGGCAATGGCCAGTACGCTGATCTCGCCAAATGTGTCGAACCCGCGGAAGTCGACCAGGATAACGTTAACAATGTTCGTGCCGCCTCCCAAGGCTTTGGCATTGTCGATGAAATATCCGGAGATGGACTCGAGCGGTCGGGTGATGAGTGCAAATGTGATGGTTCCCACGACACCGCCGATCAACACTGCCAATGATGCATCTCTGATGATTGTGTTGGGAGAGGAAAAGTTGCGGATGCGCTGAGGCAAAAAATGCAGGGCCAGCAACAGCAGGACAATGGTGACCACCTCTACAGACAACTGGGTCAGTGCCAAATCGGGTGCCGAAAACAGGGCAAAGGCAATGGCGACCACCATGCCCACCACGGAGAGCAGCAGGATTGCTATCAGACGCTGGTGGTGCCAGACGACGGTGGCGACTGAACTGACACAAAGCAGGGTGGCGCCAGCAATCATCACAAAACCGATTGGGATTTGCGGCCTGGCACCGATGGTCATGTCGAGTTCCATCAACGGCACCACCAAAAAAACCAGAGCCACGAAGAACAACCAGAAGACCGCGCGCTGCATAGAGCCGCTGTCAAACCAGGTCATGAAGTGATGCGCCCGCTGCTGCAGCCGTTGAAGCGCCGCATCGAATAGCTGACTCTCATTGCGTTCCGGAAAATAGGCTTGAAGTTTAAAGAGCCGTTGCCGGTTGGTGTAGAGAAGGCCGCCACCAATCAGCGCCAACACACTCATCAGCAACGGCAGGTTCAAGCCATGCCAGATGTGCAGGTGGTATTGGGGCAAGCGGCCATCCAGCACGATCGTCGAGGCGCTGGCGAGCACATCCCCAACGGTATACTCCGGGAACACGCCGACGATCAAACACAGCGCAACCAAGATCTCGACCGGTACGCGCATATAGCGGGGCGGTTCATGAGGACTTTTGGGCAGATCCTTCGCCTCGCCGTTGAAGAACACATCGTGGATGAACCGAAGCGAGTAGGCGACGGAGAATGCACCTCCGATGGTGGCAAACACAGGTACCATCCAGGAGATCGACCCCAGTGTGCTTTGATGCAGGGTTTCGGCAAAAAACATCTCTTTGGACAAGAACCCGTTCATCAGCGGCACACCGGCCATGGCTGCGGCGGCCACCATGGCCAAGGTCGCCGTGATGGGCATATAGGCCCAAAGGCCGTTTAGTTGGCGCATATCCCGGGAGCCGGTTTCATGGTCGATGATGCCGGCCGCCATGAACAAAGAGGCCTTGAAAATGGCGTGGTTAACAATATGAAAAACGGCCGCCACCGCCCCAAGGGCGGTCCCCATGCCGAATAGCAGCGTGATCAACCCCAGGTGGCTGATGGTGGAGTAGGCCAGCAGCCCTTTAAGATCGTGTTTGAACAACGCCTGGTAAGCGCCAAAGAGCATCGTCAACATGCCGGTAACGCTGACGATCAAGAACCAGCTGGTGGTTCCGGAAAGAACGGGATACAGCCGTGCCAGCAGGAAGATGCCTGCCTTTACCATGGTTGCCGAATGCAGATACGCGCTGACCGGCGTCGGGGCAGCCATGGCATGCGGGAGCCAAAAATGAAACGGAAATTGGGCCGATTTGGTAAATGCACCCAGAAGAACCAACAGGAGAATGGTGTGGTATCGGCTGGAGTGGCGTATCAATTCGCCGTTTGAAAGGATCACGTCGATGTTGTAGGAACCGACAGTTTGGCCGATGAGGACAAAGCCGCCCAGCAATGCCAGTCCGCCGGCGCCCGTGATCGTCAAGGCCATGCGCGCCCCTTGGCGGGCGTCATTGCGGTGGTGCCAGTATCCAATCAG
>JAAUYD010071482.1_pt1 | contig 10517 bp, 10 predicted proteins | sample 7278101 | NCBI WGS metagenome assembly JAAUYD01 (sample SAMN14350128, study PRJNA611818) | marine sediment metagenome | isolation source: surface marine sediment (0.6m) | place: French Polynesia: Moorea | collected 2018-08
ACCAACAGCAAAACAACTTACCCAAGGCTAAAAAAGAGTTTCCCTGGCTCAAAAAAGTACCTTCACAAGTTCTTCAAACCAACATCAGAAGGCTACATGATGCTTGGGACTTCTTTCAGAAGAGAGGTTATGGATTTCCTAGATTCAAAAAATTTGGACAGATGAAATCAATGTTATTTCCTCAGTTCAAAACCAATACCATAACTGGGTGGCAAATCAAATTACCCAAACTAGGACTAATCCCAATCAACCTACATCGACCTATCCCAGATGGTTTTGTGGTCAAGCAAGTGCGGATTCTCAAGAAAGCATCTGGGTGGTTTGCTGTTGTAGCTATTGGGTCAGATATTGAAGTACCAGAACCAACGACCCATGGTCATTGTATTGGGGTTGATGTGGGGCTACTTTCTTATTGCTGTACCTCAGATAGATTTGTAGAGCAACCGAGTAAATTTTTTAGACAAAGCTACCGTAGGTTGAAAGTACTGCAAAAGCGTTTGTCTAAGAAAACTAAACGTTCTGCTAACTATGAAAAAGCTAGACTGAAAGTAGAAGGGATGCACAATCATATAGCTTGGCAGCGTAAAGACTATCAATTCAAGCTGGCTCATAAACTCTGTGATATGGCAGATACAATCTTTGTTGAAGATTGTGATTTTAGAATCATGGCTAAAGGATTTTTAGGGAAGCATACCTTAGATGCTGCTTTTGGTCAGTTCAGGCAAATACTCAAGTATGTAGGGAAACGTAGAGGTGTGTTTGTCGATGAAGTTGACCATAGAGGCACATCCCAAACTTGTCCTAATTGCCGTAGCGAAGTCAGAAAAGAACTCAAAGATAGATACCATATCTGTCATGAGTGTGGTTATGGAGTAGATGAACCTGTTGATAGGGATATAGCCAGCGCACAAGAAATATGTAACCGAGGTATAGAAAAACATAGTACCCAGGGACTCTGGGGTTCGCGAAATTGGCTATCAAGTCGAGGGGCTGTCTGCGTGGGTTTCCCGCGCAGTTTATAAGCCCCGTCGGGCTGTCGGGGGCATTTTGCCTAGATAAGTGGCGCAGGGTAGCAATGCCTAGCAGCGATGTTGGGAAGCCTAGGGTATAATCGCAAGATTTACCGTAGGAGGATGTCACTCCAACTTATAAAGCTAATCCGTGAGTAGTGGGCGCATTGGTGAAATATTATCCTAGAAATTTAAAAATTGAGTTTTTTTGCTATAGTACTCCAGTTAAGCTAAAAGCACGAGCTTCAGTAATTTTGACTTTAACTACTTTTCCTTTTAACTCCTCAATATTGCCATCAAAGAAAGTTAAACGATTACCTCTAGTTCTACCCATAACTTGAGTAAGATTTTTCGGGTTTTGGTCTTCTACTAATACTTCTTCAACTCTATCTTGATAACGCGCTGATCGCTCCGCTGCTTTTGTGGCTACTAAATGGTTTAATCTTTGTAAGCGATCGCTTTTTACATCTTCACTTAATTGATTATCCCATATTGCAGCAGGAGTACCAGGACGAGGAGAATAAGCAGCAGTATTTAACTGGTCGAAACCAATATCATCTACTAACTTGAGGGTATTTTCAAACTGTTCTTCTGTTTCCCCAGGAAAACCCACTATCGCATCAGCACTAATAGCAGCATCAGGCATATATTCCCGAATTTTATCAATGATACGACGATATTTTTCATGGGTGTAACCGCGCTTCATCGCCTTTAATATTTCGTTATCTCCTGACTGAAAAGGAATATGGAAATGTTCGCAAACCTTGGGTAATTCTTTACAAGCTTTAATCAGTCTTTCGGTAAAGTAACGGGGATGACTAGTAGCAAAACGAATACGCTCAACTCCTGGGACATCATGAACGTAGTAGAGTAAGTCTGTAAGGGTGTGTTGATGTCTTCCTTCGGGGGTGCTTCCTGGTAAGTCTCTACCATAAGCATCAATATTTTGTCCCAGTAGGGTAATCTCTTTATAACCCTGTCTGCCTAATTCTTCCATTTCTGCTTTAATAGCTTCAGGAGTGCGAGACTGTTCTACTCCCCGAACATTGGGTACGACACAATAACTGCATCTTTCGTTACAACCATAGATGATATTCACCCAAGCAGTAACTTTACTATCCCGACGGGGTTTAGTAATATCTTCTACTATATGTATGGGTTCAGTAGCAACTACCTGATTACCATCAAATACCTGTTGCAGTAAATCTTCTAAACGGTTAGCGTGTTGAGGTCCCATCACCAAGTCTAACTCAGGTACACGCCTTAATAGCTTTTCTCCTTCTTGTTGCGCCACACATCCAGCTACCACTAAAGTAAGGTCAGGTTGTTGATGTTTGCGTTTAGCTTGTCTGCCTAGATAAGAATATACCTTTTGTTCTGCATTATCCCGAATCGTGCAAGTATTATAGAGAACTAGATCGGCTTTTTCTGGCTCTTCTACCCACTCAAAACCCATAGTATCCAGTATGCCAGCCATGCGTTCTGAGTCAGCTTTATTCATCTGACATCCGAAAGTAACTATATTGTATTTTTTACTGACTGTATCCATAATAAATGCGATCGCGTTTATCGATAAAATTTTTTATATTCTGTAACCGCGTAAGGAAACCCGCGCCCTTACATTCGGTCTTTCTCAAACATTTTTTGATTTGGTGCAAGAGTATATAATTATACCATTTCTGCATCAGTCACTAGGGTCAGTTGTTCTAGGAAAGCCCGCTTAATATAGACTCTGGTTGTCTTGTCTAAATTTACTAACCTTAGTTTTCAAGCCCAACTCCCGAGGAGTAAGAGCTTTGGGCGAAACCATACCTCATCTTTCATCCTTTATTCCTCATCCTTTTATTGACAAGATACTCTATAATTCTGGATAATTATAGATTGTGTGTCTAATCCTGCTCGGATCGGGTTAGAACCTCAAAATGCCATCTCTAAAATAATAGGCGATCGAGTTAAATCGAAGCCCAAAAAACTGGTGTTGGCTACCCGTACGGCAACTTTACTTCTAAACAATCATTATGACTTACGCAATTATTGAAACTGGTGGGAAACAACTCAAAGTCGAACCAGGTCGCTTTTACGATATAGAATTACTCCATGCAGACCCCGAATCTAATTACACTATAGATAAAGTTTTATTGATCAATCACGACAACGAAATCACTGTAGGTCAGCCCTACATTGATGGAGCTACAGTAGAAGGAACAATAATGCAGCATCTTCGTGGCAAAAAAGTCATCGTCTATAAGATGCAGCCCAAAAAGAAAACTCGCAAAAAACGGGGACATCGTCAAGAAATTACCCGTTTCATGGTGAATTCTATTAACATGGGTGGTTCAGCCCTAGCTTCTTTTGCCAATACCACCGAAGAAGAAGTAGTAGAAGCACCTGTAGAAGTGGTAACAGAATAAACCCAACTATAAAAATATTAAGGAGAAAAACAACATGGCTCATAAGAAAGGAACAGGTAGTACCCGTAACGGTCGTGACTCGAACTCTAAAAGACTAGGAGTAAAACGCTATGGCGGTCAAAAAGTCACTGCTGGTAGCATTCTAGTTCGCCAAAGAGGAACTAAATTCCATCCTGGGAACAATGTGGGTCGCGGTAGTGATGACACTCTCTTTGCTCTCATTGAAGGTGTAGTGAAATTTGAGTACAGAAAAAGAGGACAACAAAAAATCAGCGTCTATCCCGTTGCAGAAGCTACAGCTTAATACCTAATACAATCTACAAAAACGCCTTTCTTGAGTATCTCAGGAGAGGCATTTTATTTTAGGCACAAGTTAAAATTATGTCTAAAGACTATTAGATACCATTTATTGAATTTATCTTAATTCCCTTGCTCTTCTTCCCATTTTAGATTTTTCTTTCGAGAACGAATTGTTCCAGGTCGCGTGCAAACAAGACAACCACAATAATCTAATTTATGCGCTCCAGGTTGATATCTCCAACCCAAAACCTGCGGTAAATACTTGATTTTATGTATTTCCTTATTGTTGATTTTTCTAGGCACTATTACCTGATAACCTTCTGCATTATCATGATTTTCTATCAGAGCAACTACCTCACTAGCTTTCATTTCAATGGAGTGATTATTGTAGTGACCGACTAATACTATTTCCTCATCAGGGATACGAAAATAAACTCCATAAAAAGTTCTTTGTCCAAACATTTTTAGTTCCCGTAACCATTGATGAGAAATATAGAAATTTCTAACAACAGGCATTGCATATACACCTGGAGATTTCCAATTTTTATAATGTAGTATTTTTATGCCATTTCTCTGAATAGACTTAATATTATTTTCAGATGTTAAATGCACTAACGCCCATCAATAAGAGAAGCGTTATTCCCTGTAATGCGAGTAAATATGTTTTGAATATCCGCAGCATTCTCAAAAATTGCTGACCTCCCTGCGGGGACAGAAAACTGCTCAAAGCTGTGAAAGAGGTTATTCCCAACTCTTTCGCCACCAGTGATTTTGTCCATATTTCCTAAATTTTCAACTACAGTAGGAATCCTACCATCTGGAGTTATCTGTGCTTGAGAAATTCCTCCATTGATGGTGGCAAGAAAAAGCAAGGACAAGACAGAGGGTCAACTCTGAAGAAGAGACATTCTTTTTGGGGATAAACTACGACAGAAGACAAAATTTATCAGCTTTATTCTCTGTAATCTTACCAGTTTTAGCTTGAAAAAAACCTTTATTGTTCAATAGAGTCATTTTCTAGGCTCTCTCTGGAACAATCTTTATAGTGAGCTATCGAATTTTTGTCTTTGCCACACTAGCCTATGTCTCTAGATGAAGCCAAACTTAACTATCAAAAACAGCAGTACAAACAGTAATTAAAAAACGCCTTTCTTGAAATATCTCAGGAGAGGCGTTTATGTTGATTTATGTTTCACAAAAGAAGATGAACTATCAGGCAACTTGTAAGGAATGAAGCAGTAACAAAAATTGTTTACAGTTTAGGCTTAAATCCTCATTCCTACTTCTTACCTAACCATTAATAGCAGGAGCGCTTATTGCCACAGGAGTAGTTGCACCAGTAGCTAAATCTAAGGGGAAGTTGTGAGCATTACGCTCGTGCATTACTTCAAAACCGAGGTTAGCACGGTTTAAAACATCTGCCCAAGTATTCACTACACGACCTTGAGAATCAAGGATAGATTGGTTAAAGTTAAAGCCGTTGAGGTTAAATGCCATAGTGGAAATACCCATCGCAGTAAACCAAATACCAATTACGGGCCATGCACCTAAGAAGAAGTGTAAGGAACGACTGTTGTTAAAAGAAGCATATTGGAAGATGAGACGACCAAAATAGCCGTGTGCTGCAACGATGTTATAAGTTTCTTCTTCTTGACCGAATTTATATCCATAGTTTTGAGATTCAGTTTCAGTAGTTTCTCGTACTAAAGAAGAAGTTACTAAGCTTCCGTGCATAGCGGAGAATAGTGCGCCACCAAAAACACCAGCTACACCCAACATATGGAATGGGTGCATCAGGATATTGTGTTCAGCTTGGAAAACCAACATAAAGTTGAAAGTACCACTGATTCCTAAAGGCATACCATCAGAGAAAGAACCTTGTCCGAGGGGGTAGATTAGGAATACTGCGGATGCAGCAGATACAGGTGCAGAGTATGCAACACAAATCCACGGGCGCATACCTAAACGGAAGGATAGTTCCCACTGACGACCCATCCAGCAGAATACACCAATAAGAAAATGGAAGACTACTAGCTGATAAGGGCCACCGTTATATAACCACTCATCAAGGGAAGCTGCTTCCCAAATGGGATAAAAGTGCAAGCCAATGGCGTTAGAAGAAGGAACAACCGCACCAGAAATGATGTTGTTGCCATAAAGAAGAGAGCCAGCTACGGGTTCGCGGATTCCGTCGATATCGACAGGAGGAGCAGCGATGAAAGCAATAATGAAACAGATAGTTGCAGCGAGCAAGCAGGGAATCATTAATACACCAAACCACCCTACATAAATGCGGTTATTGGTACTAGTAATCCACTGACAAAAACGCTCCCACAAACTGTAACTTTGGTCTTTACCTAAAGTAGTAGTCATTGTTATTGTTAATGGGTGAATTTTACTGTAATTGAATTTTGGACAAATTGTATTGTGCCTTACATTTCAGTATATTTACATCTCTTTGAATTGAGACGTACTTTTTAGTTAATTTTTTTGAATATATTTTGCTAATTTTATAAATATATTTCTTTAGTTTAAAAATGAAAACTTTTGCAAAGATTTTAGAGCTTAAATTTTAACTTTTGTATCTAGAGCAGTTTTTGCAGTATCGTTTTTTCCTGATAAGTTAATTCTCGGTATTCCCCTGGCTGGAGGGGTTCAAGAGAAAAATGGTGTGAGCGCGGTGCAATTTTGCTTTGTTGAGAATTGTTTTGACTCTTACAAATCTTAATACTAATTTTTACCCTAACCAGTCTCAGAGTGGGAAAACCTACAGCAGCAGTCATCCGTCTTACTTGTCGATTACGTCCTTCAGTAAGGGTAATTTCTAACCAGCAAGTAGGAACATTTTTACGGTAACGAATAGGAGGATTTCTCGGAGGTAAATTAGGCTCTTGAGGCAAAATTTTGACTGAAGCTTTGCGAGTCCGATAGTCTTTGAGAACTACTCCTTCTCGCAGTTTGTTTAATGCTGTTGCGTCGGGTATTCTTTCTACTTGTACCCAATAAGTACGAGGATGGGCAAATTTACGATGTGCTAAACGATGTTGCAGTCTGCCATTATCTGTCAACAATAAAAGACCTTCGCTATCCTTATCTAGTCTGCCTACAGGATAAATTTCAGGTATATGAATATAATCCTTTAAAGTTTTGCGCTTTGTGACTTCATGGTTATTGTCTGTAAATTGACATAGAACTTCATAGGGTTTGTAGAATAAGATGCACTTCATCAGCTTTAAAGGGAATAGGGAATAGGGAATGGGGACTGGGGAATGGGGAATGGGCGATATATAGCTTCAGTTTGTTGCCAAGTATTAAATGCGGACTCCCCATTACCCTGTTTAAGTTGTAAACTACCCTGGGTGTTGAGAGTCTGGGCTTGAAGCAAAGGAGAATTATTAGTATTGCGTCTTGTTACCTGGTGCTGTAATTTTTCAATGAGGTCTAAGTTTTCGGCGATCGCTGCTTGGGCTTTATTCCAATCTCCCAAGTCTTGATAAACCGTAGCCAAATAATTATTACTATGAATTAAATTAGTTATTTGCTGGTTTTGAGTATATTTTTGCTGCGCTTGTTCCCAAATTTTAGCAGCAGCAGCGAATTGTCCGCGATCATATAGTTGTTTTCCCTGTTGTAATAAATTGTGCTGTTGCAGACTAGAGTTAGAAACAAGAGTTGGTTGAGCTATTGCTGGTGAAACCGAGACAACGCTTAAAAATGTCAGTATTGTTAAAACCAAGTAATTTTTATATTTCATTTTCACAGAAGCAACCTTAATATAGTCAAAAATTTCTGCTTCTCTGTTATAACCTGTGGTTAATTCTCATTGGTAATATTTTCTGATAACTTTGAACCGCCCAAGATATCAAGTTTTATCAACTTTTCTATATTTGCAATAGCCAAAGTTTAAGACAAACTATTAGTTAGGTAATTACCAAGCGATAAATCACCAAGAAATAAATTTCTTGGCTAATACCTCAAGTCCTCTCAAGAGGACTTCAATTTAGTTTTAATAGACTTATTGTATTAGCCTGAAACTTCAGTTTTAGGCGGTCGGGAATCGAGGTGCAAGATATGATTTAAGGTTGTTTATTGATTATAAAACTAGAATTAGTTAGATGAGGCATTTACTTCTACTGCCAATTTAAACCCTAAGTTGTTAAGAATATTACGAATGCTATTGAGTTGAGGATTCCCTTTCTCAGAAAGAGTTTTGTATAAACTCTCGCCATTACCATTAGTGGGACTTAGACATTTTTTAGTCAAAAACAGCCTCAAACCAATACACAGTAACGCTTTGACTTCGATTTACTTGTTTTCTTGATATACCTGGGTTTCAGGGATTTTTTGGGGTTTGGTGTATATCCATTGCCCTACTTAGGTTTGAGGCTGTTTTCTTGTTGTTTTTTGTCTAAGTCCCGGTAAGAGCCTAACAATTAAATGAATTAGTTAAAAGGCTGGTATTTTAATAAAGCGCAAGTCCCCTAAAACATTAATTAAAGAGCGATCGCTGATAGTAATATTTCCTCGGGTAACACCTACAGGAAAACTATCTATAAATTAGGCTTCATTTCTGAGTTTTCTATTATTAAAACTTATGTTAAATCCTAGTTATTTATAGAAAAACTGATTGTTTAATCAAGTTGATTCTTGTCAATTTTTTGGCTTACTTTTTCCTATCTGCGCTCCATCAAGGTTAATGGGGTTATCAAATATTGGTGCAGCTTTCATCAATATAATTAGATAATTACTTGTCCTGAACCAACCTGCTTCGCCCATTAAATAGATAGAATCCTGGCATATTTTGCTCCTAAAAAACCCATAAAGCCATGGGGTTTAAGTTTAATTCTATTGACTTTATTCCCCTAAAATTAAGAGTTAAGAAAATAATCAAAATTAGATGTTACCTCATAATTTATACACTATTAGTCTTTTAAAAGGATAATTATGAGAATTAATCTTCTGGATGAATCCCGCGAGCGCTTAAACTAGAGTCTGTTTGGCTTGTCTCCAACATCATAGCCAGAAAACGAGTGTTTTCTGAGCTTTCTAACACAAGCTTTTTAATCATCAAAGTTAAAGGAACGGCAACAAGTACTCCAGTTGCTCCCAAAACCCAACCCCAAAAGATAATGGATAGAATAATTACTAACGGCGATAAGTCTAATTCTTGCTGCATAAAGCGCGGTTTCATTACTTTATCAGCAATGGTATCGATTAGATAACAACTCAAGAAAACTAATAAAGCCTGGCTTGCTCCTAATTCCAGTAGTGCCAACAGTACGGGAGGAATAACCGCCAGAAAGAAGCCAATCTCAGGAATAAAATTGAGCAAGAAAAACAACATACTCCAAAATACTGCTAGCTTGACACCAAACAAGACCAGCAGAAACAAATAGGCAATGGCTTCGATCGATCCTGTGCAGGTTGTAATCCAAACATAGCTTCTGATACTTAGAATAAATTCAGCGAATTTATGCAGTAGAATACTATGAGAATGTAATCCACGCTTTAATTTAAGAGGAAATACCAGAGCTTCAATTAGCATAAAAGCGACAATAAATAGTATCAGTAATGAAGCACTTAAGGCTTCAGCTAATTTGGCAATCAAAAAAGCAATAGCCCGAATAAAGCTTTCTGGGCTAAATATTTCCAGATCAAAGATGTCGGAGGCATCAATGTTTTTTGAGGCTAAAAAACTGGTTAACCCTTGTTCGAGTTCTATCAGTCTGGGTTTGTAAGTAGGTAAAAGTTCGCGAAACTTATCCACCGAAACACCAAGAAAAGCAATGAAGGTAAGACCTGTGAGTACCACCACTAGAATCGTAACTGAGAGTGCCAACCATTTCGGTACTCTTTTGTCGATTAGCCAACGTAAGAGTGGTGTTACGGTGATGGCAATAATTAAGGCTAAGAGAAAGGAATTCACAATTGAGGCAGCTGCTTGCATACCTATTATGATTATTACAAAACCAGCTCCACCCAGTAAAAGTTGAAGTAGGGGGGAAATTTGTTTTTGTGTCGCCATAGTTGTCTGCTCAAGTTGCTACCAATTTTTTCTTGACTCGACCTCAATTTTTGACAATCTCTTAGTAACTTAACTAACCATAGGAAAAAAGTCTATCATACCTCAATAATTCTTCAAGGTTTCAAACTCCAATAGATTTACGATGATGAACGATTTCGTAATGCAAATGTTCGGAAAATTTCGGCAAGCAAAAAGAAGATTTAGTCTCAATCTTGTGATGACAAAACTTCCTGAAACTTCAGAAACTTCTATAGCAATTACTTTTTTAGTCATGAATATTTCCACCCTGATCAGGCAGTTTAACTGTCTTTTTGTGTCTCTATTTATTCAGACCTATAAATTAAGCTTCATTGTGGCTCATTATATTATAAAAGCTGATATTGAAGAATAGTTGTTAATAGAAAAAGTTGTCTTTTTACCAAGCTGATTCTTGTCAATTTTTTCCTTACTTTTTCAGCAAGCCCTAATTACTAATTACTAACCATTAACCATCAAATATTAACAACTAACCATTAACAACTAACAACTAACCATTAACAACTAACAACTAACCATTAACAATTAACAATTAGCAATTAATTATTCATCTTTATCCCCAGTAAATATTAAGCAAAAAACTTTTCTACACAACGGATAAACATTTCGACTCCCATGCTTAAAGCAGTTTCATCAAAATCAAAACGAGGGTGATGGTGAGGATAAGCTAAACCTTTATCAGGATTAGCAGCACCCAGAAAAAAGTAACAACCAGGTACTTGTTGTAAGAAAAAT
>JAAUYD010053577.1_pt1 | contig 10516 bp, 7 predicted proteins | sample 7278101 | NCBI WGS metagenome assembly JAAUYD01 (sample SAMN14350128, study PRJNA611818) | marine sediment metagenome | isolation source: surface marine sediment (0.6m) | place: French Polynesia: Moorea | collected 2018-08
AAACCAACACTTTCGCGCCGATGCCCACCAAATTGGCCGATTTCGAGCTGGCCGGCGCCTGGCCCGGCCTGATGCGGGGGCCTGACATTCTGGAGACGTTCACTGGGCTCAACATTCCCTTAAGCGGCTTCATCAATGCGGCCACCGACATGGATCTGGTTCCGATCCTCTGGACCGCGGCGGAGCCCAGCAGCTACGTGGCGACCGATGCGTTTGAGCGCATAACGGCGATGATTTGCGACGGCATCCGGGACGCCGGAGACATCGATGGCGTCTACCTTGATCTGCACGGGGCGATGGTGACCGAAGCGCATGATGATGGGGAGGGAGAAGTCCTGCGCCGAGTCCGCGCTGTCATCGGCCCCGATCTGCCGTTGGCGGTGAGCCTTGATCTGCACGGGAACCAGACCCATGAATTTGTGGATCTGGCCACGGTGGTGACCATCTACCGCACCTATCCGCATATCGACATGGCGGCAACCGGGGCCCGGGCCCGGGTGCTTCTGGGCCAGATCCTGCAGCGGGGGGCGCCGTTCGCGAAGGCCTTCCGGCAGGTGGACTATATGGTGCCGATCCAGGCGCAATCGACCATGCATGAGCCGTGCAAGCGGATCTATCACGAGATGGCCGCCCTGCAGGGCGGGCCCGTGGCCTCCATCGACCTGGCCACCGGGTTTCCGCCGGCCGACATCGCCCATTGCGGTGCGTCCTTGGTGGCCTATGGGGACACCCAAGCGGACGCAGATGCAGCCGCCGACAAACTGCTGGCCATCGTCAATGATGCGGAAAAGGACTTTCACGACCCCCTCATCCCCACCGAAGAGGCGGTGCGCCAGGCCATGGCTCTGGCCGAAACCGCCAGCAAACCGGTGGCCATTGCCGACCCGCAGGACAATCCCGGGGCCGGGGCCACCAGCGATACCACAGGCATTCTGGAGGCGCTGATCAAGCTCGGAGCGCGCAAAGCCGCCTTGGCCATGCTGTGGGATCCCGAAACGGCCGCCCGGGCCCATGAGGTGGGCCTTGGCGGGACGTTCGAGGCTTCCATCGGCGGCCGGTTTCCACAGCTTGGCTGCCGGCCAGTGAACGCGACTGTGACCGTGGAAGCTCTCTCCGACGGCAGCTTCATGTGCACCGGGCCCATGTACGGCGGCTCACACGCCGAGCTGGGGCCCATGGCCACGCTTCTGATCGAGAAGAACGGCGCGGAGGTGCGCGTGGTCGTGGGTTCGGTGCGCACCCAGAACGCGGACCAGGCTTTCTTCCGCCATATCGGCATTGATCCCAGCGCCCAGGACATCATCGTGATCAAGAGCGCCGTGCACTTTCTGGCCGACTATGACCCGATCTCCGAGACGGTCCTTTTTGCCGATGCGCCGGGCGCGAACCCCTGCAAGCTGCCGCAGATCGGCTACAAACGGTTGCGGAAGGGGGTCCGGCTGGGGGCCAACGGTCCGGCCTTTCAGGGAGCGAGCTGATGAGCAAAAAGCTCCTTGTTGAACGCAGCGGCCATGTGGTGACCCTCACCCTCAACCAGCCGGAAATGCGGAACCCGATTACGGATCTGGACTTTGTGGACGCGTTCGTGGAGCGCTGTGCGGAGATCCAGGCGGATTTGGACGTGCGCTGCGTGATCATCACCGGCGCCGGCAAAGGCTTCTCATCGGGCGGCAACATCAAACACATGGCCGAGCGCACCGGGACCTTTGCCGGCAGCGCCGATGAGATTGCCGAGAACTACCGCAAAGGGATCCAGCGGGTGCCCAAGGCGGTGTATGGGCTGGACGTGCCGGTGATCGCCGCGGTGAATGGCGCGGCCTATGGAGCGGGCTGCGATCTGGCCATGATGTGTGACATCCGCATCGCCAGCGAGCATGCCGTGTTTGCGGAGAACTTCGTGAAGGTGGGTCTGATCCCCGGCGATGCGGGCGCCTGGTTTCTGCCCCGTGCGGTGGGGGCTTCGCGAGCGGCTGAAATGACCTTTACCGGTGAGCCCGTGGATGCCGAAACCGCCCTCTCGTGGGGTTTGGTGTCCAGGCTGGTGGCGGCTGACGAGCTGATGGCGGCGGCCCAGGACCTGGCGGCCCGGATCGCCGTCAATCCGCCGGTGCAGCTGCGCAAGGCCAAGCGGCTGCTGCGCGCAAGCCAGGCGTCTAGCCTCAATGATCTCTTGGAACTCTCCGCCGTATACCAAGGGGCGTGCCACACGTCAGAGGACCATCAAGAGGCGGTGGCGGCGATCTTGGAGAAGCGCGCGCCCACCTTTGTTGGCCGCTAAGGCGAAGACGGGAAGGACTGAAACCATGGCATGGAACCGGACGAAACGGGCGGCGGGTCTTCTGGCCCTTGCGCTGGCCTTCTCTCCTCTCACCGCCGCCGGCGCTGAAGACTGGGGGACACCCTACGACAAGCTGTTCGCGGAGGGCGCAGAGCGGGTGAAGACCTTCAAGGACGAAGATGGCTCGGTCACCCGCGAAGTGATCACCAAGGGCGGCGTTCAGATCCGGCAGGTGCGAAAAGACGGCGAGGTCAGCACGGCAACGGCCGACGTTCTGCATGGCCCGGTCCTGTGTTTCTGGGAGATCGCTGTGACGGTCCGCGCTGCCCTTGATGTCTGCGAGGAAACCAACCGCCCGGACCTGGCAAAACGTCTCGACACCACGCTGGGCAAGTTGAACCAGTTCATCATGACCAACGGTCTGGAGAAGGCCAGCAAAGCTGAGATGGATGCGGCAATGTCGGCCCGCTTTCAGCGCTTCCGGGAAAGCCAGGCTGCGCCCGACGCCGGCCGCGTTGCCTGTGCCAAGGCCGGACCGGGCACGCTCGGTTTCGTCAATGCCTACCTGGCAGACATGGATAACAAAAGTGAGACGGACTATCAGGCGGGTATCGACAAGCTTCTGTCCGTGCCGCGTCTGCCGGCGATGAACCCCTGTTTGTAGACCTGGTGCGGGGCCTCAAGGATCGCCGGCATACTCAAGCCGGATTACACCGCCCACCGGGCCTATCACCGCACAAAAGCCCGTGCGTGGGACAGCGGCAACCTTTCGACGATCGGGTGAAACGTCCCATCTGGCCGCCGGTGTCTTGCGAGGGAAGAAGCCGCCGCCCTTCCACTTCATGTCAGGGGCTAGGCGAAACGCTGTGCGCGACAGGTCGACCGATGCCCGCGCGGTGCGGGTTTTCTGGGAGCGCCCATCGCAATTTCGGGCCACGCCATAGACCGGCACAATGGGCCTGCGCGTGCCTGGGGGCACCCCGCCATTGGCGCAGCAGATCTGGTCAACCTTGCCGGAGATCTTTGCGAATTTGAGATCCTTGGGCAGGATCGCCAGACGTTCAGGGTCAAAGCGCACCCGGGTGAACCGGGTCACCATATCTTTGCCGCCAACGCCTTCATAGGCGCCGCCATGGACAATGGTCGAGTAATTGGTCTTGGCGTTTCCCAGCGTGAGATACTCTAAGGGCGCACCGCTCGCCATTCCGGCGCACCAGACTTTGTAGGGCCTCTTCTTGTCCCGGCCGGCATAGAGCGTCACCTCGCCATCGCGTGGTGCGCCCTCAGCCGCCTGGAGCACCTCGGCGCAGCTGACCGGCTGGTTCAAGCGGACAAGGGCCGCCAAGCGCTCTTGCGCCAGGCCCTCAAACAGAGTTCCGCGGAACGTTTGGATGAACGATTTGAGGACGTCTTCATTGGCGGTCTTTTTCACCTCGGTCCAAACCTGCGCGGCGAGCGCCAGCTTGTCGCCGGCTGCTGGTGTGGGCTGCTTATCGGTTTTGCCGCCGCCCTCCTCAGCCACGTCAGAGGGCGCAAAGTAGAACTCGCTGGTGAGGCGCGATAGGCGTTCGGGGCGCTGTTTGCGTCGCGTCTCGACCAGCACATCAGCGGTCACCCGCTTCAACATCACCTCAATCTCCACGCCCGGCGTGCCCATGTGCTTCAGCAAGGAGGCGGTGAAGGGGCTGTTGCGTCCTATCCCGTCTGCGGCCACCGTTCCGGGCGCTGCGGCGAAGGTGATGAGGGTTTCCGGTGCTCGGGTTTCCACCCGCGCAAGGCCCCGGCCGATCGAACGGTCCTTCGACTTCAGACGGTTGGCCAGCGGATTGTCGCGGCAGGCATCAAGAAAGACGAGCACCTTCCTTGCGCGCGATTCCATGAGGCGGACAATGGCATCCAGAGTGACCGTCTCCTGGCGCACCTGGAACTGGTTCTCGATCTTCGCATCCACAGGCACCAGAAAGTTGCTCTCCTGGAACTGCAATCCGTGGCCCGCGTAGTAGAACAGCGCCACATCGGCCCGGTCGGCGGCTTCAGCAAATTCGGCCATCCGATTGGCAAAGTCAGCTTCGGTCTGATCCAACCCGGTGATCACCGTAAACCCGAGGTCCTTGAGACGGGCAGACATATCCTCAGCATCATTCACCGGATTGGCGAGCGGCGAAGTGCTCTGATACGCCCCATTGCCGATCACCAACGCCACGCGCTTTTCCGCGGAGGCCGAGAGCGGCCCCATGAGCACGAACACAGCAACGAGGACGGAGAGCGCAGTGTTCAGTTTCATGGGAGGGTGGCCTTGTGGTTGGTATAGTTGGCTGCAATTGTGGCTCGGAACGGCGCATTTGCCAAGACGGACAGACCCATCGCGGTTGAACACCTCCATCGCTCAACATAGGGTACGGGCCAATCAAAAAATGGAGACCTCAATGCGGCCCGCACTTTCATTTGTTTTCCTCGCTGCTCTCTTCATGGCCATGCTCAACCCAGTCCAGGCCGGGTTCAAGACCGACACCAGCCTGCCGCCGCCCGAAGAGTGGGCCCAGGTGGATCTTGCCAACTGGAAGACGAAAAACGCTGACGACATGATGGGCCTGTTCCAGCCCCTGTTTGGTGGGTATGCCGAGTTTGACGGGGCCAAGACCATGACCATCACCATCAATGAAACGCCGGATGGGACCGCGTATGAGGTGTTCGTGACTCAGAGCGGATATGCGGACGATTCCGTCTCCGGCGGCCGCTGGGCGGCGACCGTCAAACCTCAAAGCTCCGGCTGGGCTATAGAGACCTTATGGCGCCAGCAATTGTGCGCGCGTGGCGCCCATAAGGAGAAATGGACCAAGCAGAACTGCCCGTGAGCTGCGCCTAGTACTTCTCCGGCACGTAGAGCTTTTTCGGCAGGGTCTTGCGTTCGTACTTCGGATTGAACACCCGGTCCGGCAAAATCACCTGTTCGTGCTCAACCTCTTCGTAGGGGATTTGCTTCAGCAAATGGTCAATACAGTTGAGCCGCGCCTGCTTCTTGTCATTGCCTTCCACGATCCACCACGGCGCCTCTTTGATGTTCGTGCGTTCGAACATCTCTTCCTTCACCTTGGTGTACTGCTCCCAGCGCACCCGCGACTGGAGGTCCATGGGGCTGAGCTTCCATTGCTTGATCGGATCGTGCACCCGCATCAAGAACCGCAGCTGCTGTTCCTGGTCAGTGATGGAGAACCAGTATTTGATCACCTTGATGCCTGAACGCACCAGCATGCGTTCGAACTCCGGCACGTCGTAGAAGAACTGGTCGACCTCGTCTTCGGTGGCAAACTCCATGACCCGTTCAACGCCGGCCCGGTTGTACCAGGAACGGTCGAACAGCACCATTTCCCCGCCGGCCGGCAGGTGGGGCACATAGCGCTGGAAGTACCATTGGGTTTTTTCGCGCTCGCTGGGCGCGGCCAGGGCCACAACCCGACACACCCGCGGGTTGAGCCGCTGGGTGATGCGCTTGATCACGCCGCCCTTGCCGGCCGCGTCGCGGCCTTCGAAGATCACCAGAAGCTTATACTTGGTGTGCACCACCCAGTCCTGCAGCTTCACCAGTTCCGCCTGCAAATGCAGCAGCGCCTTGAAGTAAGCCCGGCGGTCGAGCGTGGATTTGTGACCCCATTCGGAGATATTGCGCAGCTCCTGTTGCAGGCGCTCGTCATCAATCTCCATTTCGAGTTCTTCATCAAAACTGTCTTGAAGCTCTGCTTCCAGCCAGTTCTTGTCTTCCAGCTCGTCAATAATGTTCGTCATGTCCCTCACCGTCTTTCTGCATGGCAATGCGCGCGCAGGCTCTTCATCCTATCGACGCAGTTTGACAAAGATGTAACTCTAAAGCCGCTCCGCGTTCTTGCATTTGACATAGCGCAAATCATCGCCTTCCATAAGCGGCCCGCTTCACCTTCTCTTTCAGGAGCCTTTGCGAAGATGATCCGCGATCTGCCGTTTGACACTGAAACCATGTTGGCGGGCCTGCGCCCCTGGATTGAATGCGAAAGCCCGACCTGGGATGGAGCCGCGGTGAACCGCATGATGGATCTGGCCTCGCGCGATCTGGCCAAGGCAGGCGCCGGCATTGAGCGCATTCCAGGCCGTATGGGTTTTGGTGACTGTGTGCGCGCACGCTTTCCCCACCCTGACCTTTATGCACCCGGCATCTTGATCTTGGGCCATCTCGACACGGTGCACCCCGTCGGCACCCTGGAACAACTGGCCTGGCGCAGAGAGGGCGATCTGTGTTGGGGCCCGGGCATTCAGGACATGAAAGGCGGCAACTACATTGCGCTTGAGGCCATCCGCCAGCTGAACGGTGCGGGTGTCGTTACACCCCTGCCTATCACGGTCTTGTTCACCAGCGATGAGGAGGTGGGCTCGCCCTCCACCCGCGATCTGATTGAGGCAGAGGCCGCGCGCCACAAGTACATCCTGGTGCCCGAACCGGCAAACTCTGACGGCGGCGTGGTCACCGGGCGCTATGCCATTGCCCGCTTCAATCTGGAAACCAAAGGCATGCCAAGCCATGCCGGTGCCCGGCTGAAAGAAGGCAAGTCGGCGATCCGCGGCATGATCCGCCAGATCGATGCCATCGAGAGCATGACCACGGACGACTGCACCTTCTCCGTGGGCGTCATCCATGGCGGTCAGTGGGTGAATTGCGTCTCGTCCACCTGCAGTGCCGAGGCCCTCAGCATGGCCAAGAAGCAGGAGGATCTCGATAAAGGCGTGAAACAGATGCTGGCTTTGGCCGGCACCCATGACGGGATCACATTTGAGGTGGAGCGCGGTGTGACGCGCCCGGTCTGGGAGCCGGATCAGCCGGGCACCATGGCGCTCTATGAGGCGGCGAAGTCCATCGCCTCTGACATCGGCTTTGAGATCAGCCACGGCAGCCGGGGCGGAGGCTCTGACGGCAACTTCACCGGAGCCCTCGGCATGGCCACGCTGGATGGGCTGGGGGTTGAGGGCAACGGCCTGCATACGCTGAACGAGCACATAGATGTGCGCTCCCTGGTGCCCCGGGCCAGACTGCTGGCCGGCTTGATGGAGACTCTGAGCTGAGCGCTCAAACGTCCGTAGGGAAGCTCTCTTTCGGCAGAGGCAGGGGAACCCGGTACCAGATCGGCATGTGGTCAGAGACCTTATGCTCAAACCGCTTGGTGAAGGCGCTCTTTTCAGCTCTTGCAAGATCGTTCAACGGCTTGCCCTTAAGGACCACGCTGAACAGGTCTGAGAAATTGAACACGCCGTAGTCGGGGAAGGTGGGCTGGCCCCATTTGGTGTTTTCGCCATGGCCGGTCCATGTGGTTTCCAGGTATTTTCCCACTTGCTCGTCCCGGGAGAACACGCCGATCTGGTCATAGGTCTGGTTCAGCCGGATGCTGGTGCGGTAGACCGTTCCCTTCGGGTGCAGCGGCGTCGGCTGCGGGTGTGGGAAGATGAAGGGGAAGCTCACATACATGGTCTTGTTCTTGCCGCGCATACGGATCTTTTTGAACTCGGTGATGATCTCCTTCAGATCCTCCTCGGGCCTGTCCAGATCGAAATTCAGATCGCCCAGGATCACGATGTTGGTGGCGTCTTCCGCCTGCACCTTGTTGATGATCCACTCAAACATGGCCTTGGCTTCCGCCTTGCGGTCCTGCATGCGGCCGAACTGCAAATGGGCGTTGATGGCCAGGAAATCATAGGAGCCCAAGCCCGGGTGCCCATGCACCTCGAAGGCCACGGCGAACGGCTCGCGGATGAACTGCAGGAACGGGTCCACATCAACGTCGAACTTGGGCTCTTTCGGCGCCTTCGGCTTCTCGCCGGCGGCCACCTTGCGCTCATAGGCGGGCAGGTCTTCGTGATAATATTTACGCTGTGCCTTGGCGGTCTCGTTGTTCTCCATCTCATCGAACAGCTCTTTGTGGTGGCGCGCGATGGTCTTCATCACCTTGGTGCGGCTGGTGGACACGCTGGTCACCAGCTCCGCCCGGCGCACCAGGGCCGGGTTGTAGATGAACGCCAGCCGCTCCTCGTTGCCCCGCTCGCCCGGAAAGGTGCCCACCACGTCCGATACGGCGAGGCCATAGCGCTCTCCCATGAGATCGCGCAGGCGGCGCAGGGCCGTCATGTCCGTCATTACCTCCTGCACAGCCACCAAATCAAAGCGCCGGCACACATCGGCCAAAAACCGCATGGTGGCCTCATCACGCCCTCTAGCGCCCAGCTTGCCGAGCTTGCGGATGTTAAACGAGGCAATCAACACGCTGCCATACTGCCGCGTCGGGAGACCGAATTTCAGCGGGTCCCGGTTGAGCTCCTCGCGAATGGCTTCCCATTCAGCCTCGGTGAACATTTCGGCCATGGCAGGATCCTCCGGGTTGGTATGCGAAGGATGATGACGTGAAACTGACCTAGCGTAAAGCCCGCTCGCCCATCATCGGGATTTCAAAATTTCCGGCGGATCGAACGCGGTGACCGGCGGCGGTGTGCCCTCAAAGCGCTCCACCTCCACCAGGCAGGAATGGGCGATAGGGCCCTGGCCGAGGCGTGAGGTCCCCTTATCCGGGGTCAGCATATTGGGATTGCCATGCTTGCACAGGCTGCCCGGCGTGCCGGGCTCAAGCGGGTCGTACCAGGCGCCGGTGCTCATGCGGATCACACCGGGGCGCACATCATCGCTGATCTGAACGCCGCCCAGGCAGGCGCCACGGTCGTTGAATACGCGCACGATCTCGCCCTCCTTGAGACCACGCTGTGCGGCATCGTCCGGGTGGAGCACCACCGGCTCCCGGCCGGCGATCTTGCCTGCCCGGCTCTGGCCGCCATGATCGAGCTGAGAGTGCAGCTTGTCTTTGGGCTGATTGGATATCATGTGGAGCGGATAGGGCTTTTGCTCCATGCCGAGCCACTCCATGGGCTCGCGCCAAACCGTGTGGCCCGGACACTCCTCATAGCCGAACCCGTCCACCACTTCTGAGAAGATTTGGATCTTCCCGCTCGGGCTGCCCAGGGGATTGGCCTCGGGGTCTTCCCGGAAGTCCTGCAGCATGATCATGGGCTCTCCAGGGTCATCGAGCCTGAACCAGCCGTCCTTCAAGAACTGCTCGTAGGGGGGAATGTGAATGCCGCGGGAGGCCGAGCGGCTGCGGGTTTCCTCGTAGATCCAGTTCAGCCACTGCTCGGTCGTGCGCCCCTCGGTGAAGGCATCCGCAACGCCCATATGGCGCGCGATGCCGGAGAAGATCTCATAATCGTTGCGGCTGGCGGCAAATGGTTCCACCAGCTTGCTCATGGAGACCGTGTAGGGATCGCGCGGCGTGGTCGCGATGTCTTGCCGCTCGATGGGGTTGGTGCAGGGCAGAACGATGTCGGCATGTTTGGCGAGGGAGTTCCAGCACCATTCGTTGACAATGATGGTGTCCGGCTTCTGCCAGGCTTTCAGCATGCGGTTGAGGTCCTGATGGTGGTGGAACGGATTGCCGCCCGCCCAGTAGACGATTTTGATATCCGGGTAGGTGCGGCTCACGCCGTCAAACTCAAACTCTTCGCCGGGCTTCAGCAGCAGATCAGAGATCCGCGCCACGGGGATCAGATCCTGCACCGGGTTGCTGCCTTGCGGCAGGGCTGCACCGGGAAGCCGCGTCACGTTTCCGCCGATGGAGTTCACGGCGCTGTAGCCAAACCCGAAGCCACCGCCGGGCAAGCCGATTTGCCCCAGCATGCAGGCCACTGTGATGGCCGCCCAGAAGGCCTGCTCGCCATGGTCCTGGCGGGTGAGCGACCAGCTCACCGAAATCATGGTGCGTGATGCTGCCATGCGCCAGGCCAGAGCGCGGATCGTGTCCGCCGGCAGTTCGCTGATGTCGGCGGCCCATTCGGCCGTCTTCGCCACGCCGTCCGTCTCACCGGTAAGATAGGGCAGAAACTTCTCGAACCCGTGGGTATAGCGATCCAGGAACGCCTGATCGTGGAGGCCTTCCGAATAGAGCGTGTGGGCAATGCCCAACAGGATCGCAGCATCCGTATTCGGACGTGCGGCCAACCACTCAACATTCACGCTCTCCAGAACGTCGGACCGCAACGGGCTGATATTGACGAACTCAACCCCTGCCTCGCTGGCGGCCACAAGGTTTTCGCGCTGATAGTGGTGGCCGGTACCGCCCTGGCAGATCTGGCCGTTTTTCAAGGGGACCCCGCCAAAGGCCACAAAAAGCTTGGTGT
>JAAUYD010240239.1_pt1 | contig 10516 bp, 10 predicted proteins | sample 7278101 | NCBI WGS metagenome assembly JAAUYD01 (sample SAMN14350128, study PRJNA611818) | marine sediment metagenome | isolation source: surface marine sediment (0.6m) | place: French Polynesia: Moorea | collected 2018-08
ACCGTCGGTATACGTCCTTAAAGGCGTTGGAATTCGAATGGTTGTCATGGTGTTGTTCCTCTAATTTGATTTATTGGTCTATTGGTTATTGACCATTGATTATTGTTTATTGACCATTGTTTATTTTCTCTTCTTCAAACCGTTCCCGATCTTCCGCCAGCTGCCACGAACGGCTGTGTTGAGCCACGCCCTGTTCGATTTTGGTGATCAGGTAGGAGTAGCCCGGCCAGCTGGCCCAGGCCAAATCGCGTGGGGAGGCAATCGGCGGATGATCGGGATGGCTGTGAAAGATGCCGATCACGTCTAAATCACGCATCATGGCTTCAAGCTCGACAGCTTGCCACGCTTGTGGATCAATGCGAAAGCGAACGCGCTTCTCTTTTTCGTCCGGCCACACATTTTCCAGCGGCCGAATATCCCGAACAATATTTTGCCGGTCTTCTACGGTGCCCAACAGCAGGCCACACCCTTCATATGGGTATGATGCCTCGCCGTGAGCCATGATTTTTTGGTGTAATTCTTCGCTTAAAATCAACATTTTACAAGTCCGGAGTTCTGAGTGCTAAGTCCTGAGTCCTCTCGTCTCCAGTCTGATGTCTGAAGTCTGATGTCTCTTACCCCTCTTGCCAGAATCGCTCGCTCAAATACTTGAACCCGTTATCGGGCAGCAGGGTGACGACCACCCCGTGGTGCAAATCCCGGGCAACCGCTAACGCCCCGAGAACCGATCCGGCACCGGAAATACCGGTAAATACCCCCTCGGTTCGGGCCAGTTCGCGAGCCAGGGCATACGCATCTTCGGTGCGCACGTCTATGTTCCCGTCTCCGGCCGCCTCATCATAAATAGCGGGCGTCATCGCTGAAGCCATGTGCTTCCATCCTTCCAGACCGTGAAAGGGAGTATCCGGCTGAGAGGAAATGCAGACAATCTCCGAATTAAGCTGTTTTAAGCGGCGAGTGGTGCCCACAAAAGTGCCGCTGGTGCCCAGGCCGGTGGTGAAATGGGTGATTTGCGCTCTCGTTTGTTCCCAAATTTCAATGGCGGTGCCGTGATAATGGGCTTGCCAATTGGCCGGATTGTCGTACTGATTGGCGTAAAAAACGGTGGGATCAGCGGCCGCAATTTGCCGGGCTTTAACGATCGCCCCGTCAGACCCCTCCAGCGGGTCGGTTAAAATCAGCTCCGCCCCATACGCTTTGAGGATCGCGATGCGTTCCGGGCTGGCGTTGGCCGGAATAGTCAACTTCACCTGATAACCGCGGGCGGCCCCCAGCATCGCGTACGCGATTCCCATATTGCCCGAAGTTGAATCAAGCAGGGTCATGCCGGGCTGCAGCTGGCCGCTGCGCTCCGCCGCCAAAATAATGCTCAAAGCCGGCCGGTCTTTTACCGAACCGCTGGGGTTAAACCACTCCGCCTTGGCGTACAGGGCTACTGTGGAGGGAACGCCGTGCGCGGCAGCTATTTTTCGTAAATTGAGTAGGGGCGTATGGCCGACCTGATCGGCCACTGTGGTGGGGGAATTTTGGATATTAACCTGTGAAAACATCTTATTTTTTTGAACTTCTCTGTGCGTGCTTGTGGCCACACCAAGCGATTGTTTAAGTTAAGCAAACGGCCGGTAGACAACAAAAAACGGCAGCTATCTCCAGCTAGATCCAACATGGGGTGTGGATTATGCGAGGGTGTTGCTACCGTCCGCTGACGACAATATTGAGAAAAATCAAAACATTTAGATCAAACAGCGGAAGGTTTAACGCCCCCGCTTTATACATGTACAGGTTTTCATACCAATCTCCTGGCAATTAGCAATTAGCAATTAGCAATTAGCAATTAGCAATTAGCAATTAGCAATTAGCAATTAGCAAGGAGTATAAAGAGCAAAACAGCTCATGTCAACCATCGATACTTATCTATATGTATCGTTAATGGACCGCGAGAGGCGGCGATCCGGGTCCTGTATACCGATTTCCATTAAAGTCTGATCTCAAACGCTATGCGGACCATGACCATTTTGCTATAATAGTCAATTGATAACAAACAGGTACGTTGTCAATTCCCCCACCTCTCACTTTTTAGGAGACAAACGTGACACAGATGCGAACCCAGACCCCTGGATATTGGGCATCAGACAAATTTAATATTTCGGCTGAGGATATCGAGGAAATTTACAACTTTCTCATCAGCGTTGAAGAGCCTCAATCGATCGAAAGTTTAGTGCGAGTTGTCATCGAATCTCGCGTCAACGAAGAAATCAAGGAAATGCAGCGGCGGCTTAAAGGGCGTACGATTTACCAACCGCAAAAATCGTACGAGCTGGGTGAAGAGGTGGTTTTTCCCAATCTGCAATTTTCCCAAGGCAAGGTTACCGGTATTCGCGACGCGGAAAACCCGCAGTTTGGCACCTTCAAGGCGGTTGAAATTACTTTTGACGATCGCAACGTTCGCGAATATGCGGCCGCTTTGGAAATCGATCACCCGCTAAACACGGCCAACGGCAGCAGCCTCACTCAGGGGGAATCGTTTGATCTTGATGAGCTGATTGCCAACTATACGCCGGCCGTCAAGCCGGTTCTGGGTGCGACGCTGGATGAAAACGAGGAATTTATCTGTTTGGGTGACCAATGGTTTGTCCAGGCGCTCTTAGCCGATATCAATATCGGTCACCTGCACCTTTCAGAAGCGGTTTTAGAAGTGAGCGGAGGTGGGCCGCTGCCACCCGAAGAGATGTTGGTTCATATGGAAATGGACAAAAGCATTTCCCAGGCGGTGCAGACCTTTTCTCTCAACTACAATTTATTAAAAGATGAGCGCTTTGATGAAGTAGCCCCACCCGGCCGAGTGGCCTGGTTTTTGCAGCGGATGGAGCCTCAGGCGGTTAAAGATGTGCCTGATCCGCTCGTTTACGAACCGATGTCATTTGATCGGGCTTTGCTGGGTCTTCAGCTTCTGCAAATGGAGCGCGAGATTGATGATGAATGGTCGGATTTGGCTTCGGCCGGCATGGTTCAGCCGGTGCGCATGACCCTCACCTTCCCCCACCGCACGTCAGGCACCCTCCCGCTCTCATCACGCATCAAACCGCTTTTCCCGCTGGGCTCTTCCCAGCGGCAGCTGGTTACCCTAATTGACGATCAATCCGGTCAGGAAATACCGGCCTGGGTTGTTGCTGAAGGTCGGTACATTTACGGGTTGGAATCATGGTTTGCCGAAAATAACGTCCCGGTTGGCGCCTATATTAATCTGGTGCCCACAGGTGAGGTTGGTCGCGTGATGATCGGTCTCGAAAGACGGCGGCGCGAACGCAAAGAGTATGTGCGCCTGGGTTATGTTGAGGACGGCCGGCTGCGCTTTGAAAGTAAAAAACGGGGAATCGGCTGCGATTATGATGATTTGATGATTGTCGGCACGGATGCGGTGGCGGCGGTTGAGGTGATTGCCAAGCAATCTCACCGCAAATCACTGGTAGCCCTTATCGCTGATATTATGCCCGATCTCGGCCGAGACGGGGCGCAAAACGCCGTACATGCTAAAACGATTTACAGCGCGGTTAACATGCTGCGCCGCGTGCCGCCAGGAGTTGTCTTTGCCGACCTGGTGCGCAACCCGGCATTTGTCTCCGTTGGGGATCAATATTGGCAGTTCGAAGCCAAGAAATGGAGCGGTTAAACCGCTTCGCGCTTCGAGATAGAAACACAACTTATTTCGCTTAAGAGGTATTTTCCTTGGCTAAAAATCCACGTCCCAAAGTAAAAGCCCCTGTTGTTCGGCAAATCACCGAAGAAACAAAGTTCCACATCGATTTTGACTGGTGGGAGAAGTCGACGATGGATTTGAAAACCTATCTGTCTACACGCCTGCAGGCGCTGGGTATCGAAGATATTCAGTTTAACCCGGATATTGACGAGGTTGATTTAGTCGACATGGAAACCGGTGAAGTACGACGGGTGGATGGCTTTCAGTTTGTCGTGCAGACGTATTTCCAGCAGCTGCCCGATGATTTTGCCCAGCGATCCTCTCTGGTTGATGCGGTCTTTTGCGTGCTTTTGGCCAACGCCAACCAGCCGATGGCCGTTTCTGAAATCGCCGATCAGGTGAACAGGTCTGGGGACGTGGTGCTGCGTACTTTGAGCGGCAATCGGGTTTATCAAGGGATTACCCCCTTCTTTGACGAGTAACTCCTTCAAGCGTAAAATTGCAGTTCATTTTTGGCCCCAGTAGCTCAATGGATAGAGCGCCGGACTTCTAATCCGTAGGTTGAGGGTTCGATTCCTTCCTGGGGTGCCTTGCTTGACATAACCTGTCGAATTTGTACAAACGTGCAAATATAGACGGGTTTTTTGTTTTTTAGCCACAAACCGATATTTCATCGTTGATTGCCGTACAATTCAATGCTACACTGTACGGCAAAGGAAATGACTATGAAAACAAAAAAAATGACGGTGCGCGTGCCGGCCGCCCTGCTCGAACGGGCAAAACAGTACGCAGCAGAGCATGATACGACCCTAACACGGCTAATTACCGTGTATTTGGACAGCCTGCCGCTTAAAGACGATCCGTTCGCAAACGCACCAATCGTACAAAGGCTGGTGGGCTCCCTTTCGCCGAACGTAACCGTTGACGATTATCGCGATTATTTAAACAAGAAATATGAACAGTCCACCTAAAGTTCTGATCGACTTAAATGTCGTTTTGGACGTCTTGCAGCGGCGGGAACCCCATTTTCAGGATTCGGCACGCGTGCTTGCTCTAGCTGAAACCGGCCGGATCGGCGCCAAGCTTGCTGCCCATTCCTGGACAACCTTGTTTTACCTCTACCAACGAGATCAATCGGCCGCCGCAGCACGCAGCCGTATCACAGAATTGCTGCAATTTCTAGAGGTGGCCACGGTTGACCAGCGTGTGATCGAACAGGCACTCAACTTGCCTTACCCAGACTTTGAGGATGCGGTCCAAATGATGGCGGCCGTTCGGTCACGAATGGATTATCTGGTCACCCGCAACGTGCGCGATTACAGGGATGGCTTGCTGCCGGTCTTGAAACCAGGTGAATTGATTGCAGCATTGGAGCAAGGGATATAGGGGCTAGGGCGAGGAAATCACATTGATAATCGCCTCGGCCGAATAGGGCCTGGCCTGTCATCTCCTGTACAATTTGCGCATCATCCAGCTGGTCCACGCAGTGCTGTACGATCGTAAAGTTGATGTCCAGCGTTTTGGCGAGCTGCATTTCCTTATTTGCAGTTACACCAATAGCGAGCGACTTTACTTGCACTTTTGGGTAAAAGTGCAAATAAGAGGCGTGAAATGACGTCTAATCTATTAATTTGGGCTCGAAAAACTCCGAAAATCGTTTATGTTATACTTCTAGAAAGTTAGATCAACCTGTAACTTCAAAATGCCGCAGATAAGCCGTTTCTTTGGAATCGTCATTTACATGTATTTTAATGATCATGCGCCACCCCATTTCCACGCTGAATATGCGGGTGATGAGGCTGTTTATACCATTGAAACTCTGGAAACCTTACGCGGCCAGCTTCCGAGACGGGCACACAGCATGGTGGTAGAATGGGCATCTCTCAATCGTTATGAACTAATGGATAACTGGCATCGAGCGCGTCGCATGGAGGCGTTAGAGCAAATTGATCCACTGGATTAGAATGAAAATGAAAGAGTTAAAAAAGTTAGGACCATTGGTGCGCGTCACCGCATTTGAACTACTGGGTGATTTTCGCGTTCTGCTAACCTTTGCTGATGGTACACAAAAACAGATCGACTTGGAGCCCTATTTGCGCGGCCCCATTTTTGAACCAGTACGGAAGGACCCCCACATTTTCGCTGACATGAGCCTAGAAGGGGGCACAATTTGCTGGCCCAATGGGGCCGATATCGACCCAGATGTCCTTTACTATGGTCTTGAACCAGCCTGGAAACAAGAATCTGAGCCTTCTTAGCTAAATACTCCGTCATGACGATAGTTTTTACCTATTCAGAAGCCCAGCAAAATCTGGCTACCCTGCTGGACAAAGCGGCCGCCGAAGGAGAAGTTCGCATCAAACGCCGTGATGGGCAAGTGTTTGTCATTCGTCCTGAAATTTCAACAAGGTCCCCTCTTAACGTCGAAGGGATCGATCTAGATATCACGGCTGAAGAAATCATCACCTTTATCGCCGAAGGTCGCCGGTATCAGTAACTGAGAATCACAGAGTGGTTCGAGATAGATCCTCTTTGGGGTGCCTTAAAATTAAAGCTTCTTTTAGACCGCTAACGGACCCCTTAGCGGTCTTTTGTTATCATCCTCTGAGTTATCTGCCGAATTTTGACCGGAGAAAAACTTGATCGCTAATCTGTTCTGAATGAGTTTAAATACAAAAATATCCCGATTTTTCTGGCCCCTAATCATCGTGTTAAGCACGGCCGGCATCATCTTTTTATCCTCAGCCCTCGACCAAACCCTAGCCCCCTCTCCCGCGGCCGATCCGCAGCCACCACCGACCTTTTCGGCCAGATCAGGGGTTTACGAAGAGAGCTTCTCGCTCACGTTGACCATCCCTCGGCTGCCAGAAGCGCAAATCATTTACACCACAAACGGCCGCCCACCCACCCCGGAATCCGCAGCCGTGTATCAATCTCCCATTCCCCTCAGCGCCGCTGAACCCAACATCACCGTCATTCGCGCCCGCACCATTTTCCCGGATGGCACGATGAGCGACGAAGCGTCGGGATCGTACGTGATGGGCACCATTACCAATCTGCCCATCGTTTCCCTGGTTGCGGCACCGAATGATTTATGGGGCGAAGAACGCGGCATCTTATCAAACCCAACCATGAGCGGCCGGGAGTGGGAGAGAGTGGCCACGATCACCTACCTGGATGAAAACGGCCGGCTGGGATTTCAAGAACCGGTGGGGGTACGGCTCCACGGGCAGGCCAGCCGCTTTTATGAGAAACAATCCCTGCGCCTCTACTTCCGCCGCGACTACGGCTTGGGCCGGCTGAATTACTCGCTGTTCCCCGAAAGCGATGTAACCTCCTTTGACCGGCTGGTTATACACAGCGGCGGGCAAGATATCGCCAGCTCAGCCGCAAACTGGACCCTGATGCGCACCCAGCTGATGGCCAAATTGGCCCGGCAAATCGAAATCCCCACCACCTACAATCAGCCGGTCCTGCTTTTTCTCAATGGGGAATTGTGGGGCATTTACCACCTGCGGGAGCGCGCCGACGAAACCTTTTTCCAGGATCATTACGGCATCGATCCCGTGCAGATTGTAGACTCGCCCCATCGCGAAAATGCGCAAACCACCGCGGCTGACGCCTGGCTTGATCTGGAAGCATATGCCGCTGAAAATGATCTGGCTGATCCGGACAATTACGCCTATGTGACCGCTCAAATCGATGTCGACAGCATGATCGACTACTACATTCTCCAGATGTACGCGGCCAACAGCGACTGGCCCTACAACAACGAACGCCTCTTTCGCCAGGATGATCCCCTGGGCCGCTGGCAGTGGTTTTTATGGGATGTTGATTACAGTTTCGGGATGATGCCCAGAAGTGACCTGAATTTTGATATGGTGGCCTGGCTCATGACTCCCGAAACCCCTGAAGTGCAAATCGCCACCCGCTTTTTCCGCAGCTTATGGGACAATCCCGATTTTCGAAGTGCCTTCTTGGTGCGAGCGGCCGATCTGCTCAACACGGTGTTGGCGCCGGAAAATGTTTCCGCCCAGCTGGCGGAGGTAGAAAGGGATTTGGCATCTGACATCGGTTATGAAATTGCTCGCTGGGGGAGCCCCGGCAACTGGAACGCCTCGGCCGCAGAAATGCACACTTTCGCCGAACAACGCACCGCCATCGTGCGCCAGCAATTTGTGGATGGGTTTGATTTGCCGGGGACGGCGGTGCTCACCCTCAATCCACCGGCCGCCGGCCAGGGCACCGTCTTGCTTAACGAGCGTTTAACCCCCGATTTGCCGTTTACGGGCAGCTATTTCATGGACACGACGATCACCTTAACGGCCGTCCCGGAACCGGGCTATCGGTTTGTCGGGTGGCAAATCAACGGCCGGTTAATCGAGGACAACACGCCGACCCTGCGCCACCTCATTTCTGAGAACACCACCATTGCCCCTCATTTTAAGTAAAAAAACTTTTTAGAAGTAACCTGTCCGCAGATTACGCAGATGGCCGCAGATTTTTTCCTGTAATCTGCAAAAATCTGCGCAATCTGTGGACAATTAAATTTTGAAAAATTCTTGCAATTTACTTAGGTAGTTTACAAAATATTTTATGAAGTAAATGTCCACAGACCCCGTAGGGATGAACCGGATGTTTGCAAGTGGCCGCAGAACCTGTCCTGAACGCAGCCGAAGGATTAAAGAGAAATATCGGAGTTAATCCGTGTTAATCTGCGGCTGACATTTGTTGGATTAGCGAACGACCAACGGCATCAAAATCAACGAGCCGTTTGGCAGCGGTTGACCGTCCCCATCAACCGCGGGCAGCCGCACACCGGTCTCCGGTAAATAAACCCCAACGTGAACTTCGTAGCGGCCGGCTGGCAAATCGGCCGGCAACACCAGTTGATGGGTATCCGGAATCAGGCTGCCGGGAACCCACGCGCCAGTGGGATACCTTCCCCCCTGCGGCGAGCTGTCGGCATTCGCCACCATTTCCCCGCTCTCGTTGAGCAGATGAACAAAAATTGTGTAATCATATTGCGGCCGATCAGCCGTAAGCGCCTGCCAAAACAGCTCGATATCGAGAGCTGCGGCCGGGCTGGTTTCCGCCGCTGGCAGATTGGCACCCACCAGCTGAATCTCATCCCCATAAGAAATATCGAGCGGGACGGCCGCACCGATCTCCCCACCCCACGGCACCGCCACATAACCCAGCTGGATGCGATCCACCGGGTTGATGTCGTCATTTTGGTAGACGGGCATCCGGTCAAACGTGTCCTGCTCGCGAAAAGCGACCGTCAGGCGATACCCGCCGACGGAAATTTGCTCGGTGGTGGTTAAGACAAATTGCTCGGTCACAATTTGCCCCGGCCGCCACCAGTTTGACGGCACGGCGCGAGGGGTCAACAAGTCACGCTGAGCCTGATTGGAGCCATCGAGCGGTGACGGCAGCCAGACCACCGTAGCAAACCCCTCGCCAAACGGCTCGTCGACTTGAAAATGGAGCGAAACATTGACCGCCTCACCAGGTGCAATCAGCGGTGGCGACTGCTGGTAACCGACGAGTTTAACCCCATTTTCCAACCGGACGTTCAACGGTACCGTTTCGGCCGTTAAGGCGGGCTGCGAATCAGCCTGCCAGACCTCATAAGCACCGGCTGAATGCACCCGCACAAATCGATCTTGCCACCACTCTAGATAAATGAGTCCATCCCAAAACAGCGCCTGATTGGTGACGATGTAGTCGGGGGACAACTGCTCAGCCAGGCGAATAAACGCCGCCCAATTTTGCTGATCGGGGCGGCCGGACCACTGGCGAAAGGTCCGGTCGGCCGCAAACCCGACGGCCGGTGAAGCAACGACCAACACCCCCCCTTCGCTATTTTTGTTAAGCCACTCCCCCGCTTCATTTGATCGCACCGCCTGGGGCAAACGATCATATTTTCCAGCGAAGGACACCATCAACAAGAGGCACAACACCCCAACCACTCCCCCAAAAGCCCTGCCGTCGTCTACTTCAAGCCACCGCCGATCGACAAACCAGCGGGCAACCTGGAAAATGCCCACACCCGCCAGCGCCAGCAAACCGGTCATCAACACGCTTTGTCCGACCAGATTCGGATCCAGCAGGGCGAAAAGAAGCCAGGCAGCAATCGGCCGGGTTTCCGGCTTTGTGATGACGGCCGCCAACGCCAGCAGCACAAACAGCCACACAAACTCACCGGTGCGGAGCCAGCTCTGGCTCCAGATGGCCCACTCGTCGAGCGGGAAGCTCATGGTTAATGGGGCCCGGCCGACCTGCCAGCCGATCCCCATCAGCATCAATAAAGAGAGCGTGGCCAGCAGCCCGACGGCAAACCGCGGTATATTGCGGGTGACCATGATCCGCCAGATAACCAGGATGATCAGCAGCGCGGCAGCAGAGATCGATAGACTGATCAGCGGGAGCGTCGCCAGCACCAAAGTTTGCTCCCGCCACCTTTGTCGCATCGTCAACCAGATCGCCAGCCAGGACATCGCCAAAAACCAGGAAACAAAGCTGCCTTGGGTCAGCAAAACAATCGGCCCGATCACCAACAGCAGCGGAATGAGCCAATCAATCACAGTGAGCCGCCAATCGCTCAGGAGCTGCTGCCACACCACGGCCGTCGCCCCGCAACCCAACGCACTGATCATCGTGGCGGCCGTCACCGCCTGCCCGGTTGGAATCGCCAGCGCGGTGAGCACCAGCCAGGAAATCGGGGACAAGGGGGTGTACCCCTGACTTGTGGCCTGAAATTGCGCTGTAAAATCACCCCATCCCCCAATCGTCTGGGCAAAACGGAGGGAGATG
>JAAUYD010250608.1_pt1 | contig 10516 bp, 7 predicted proteins | sample 7278101 | NCBI WGS metagenome assembly JAAUYD01 (sample SAMN14350128, study PRJNA611818) | marine sediment metagenome | isolation source: surface marine sediment (0.6m) | place: French Polynesia: Moorea | collected 2018-08
AAGAAAATCCGTATTAAAGCGGAAGACATCCGGTAAAAACATCGAGTTTCAACTAATAGCAACTAATATCGACATTGGTTTAATCGTTCAGTCACTTGACACCAACTATAATCTCAGACGATTAGAACGCTATCTGGTCATGGTGAATGAGAGCGATATCCAACCTGTTGTATTATTGAGTAAAAGTGATATGCTGCCCGTTAATGAGATAGATAAAAAGATTACAGAAATTCTAGCTCTAATACCTGATATTCGAGTAGTGCCTTTTAGCAATAAAGATCAAACAGGGCTGCAACATGTTAAAGAGTTATTAGTTCCTTGGAAAACGTATTGTTTGCTTGGATCATCAGGGGTTGGTAAAACTACCTTAATAAACAACCTTCAGGATGAAGTGCGACTTAAAACTCACAGCGTTAGAGAAAAAGATGGAAAAGGAAGACATATAACGACCCGCCGTCAATTAATAAATTTGAAAAACGGGGCAATGATCATAGATACACCAGGTATGCGAGAACTCGGAAATTTTGAGGTTGATACCGGTATTCATAGTACATTCGATGAAATAGCAGAGTTATCAAATCAATGCCACTACAATGATTGTTCCCATACACAAGAGCAAGGCTGTTCAATACTGGCTGCATTAAAAGATGGAATAATTTCACAGGAACGCTATCAGAATTTTATAAAATTAAATAAGGAATCTGCTTTTTATGAAATGTCATATTTAGAGAAAAAGCGAAAAGATAAAAAGTTCGGGAAATTTGTTAAATCTGTAATGAAGGAGAAAAAATACCGAAGGTAGAATTCAGCTATTCTACAATTAAGGATTTGGCAAAAAGTGTTCAGTTGTATAAAACGAATATCGACTGAGGACTGCTGACAACAGTGTGCGCATAAAGGAAGTTTCACTAAGGCTTGCAGTGTAAACACGCTATACTTTTGGAAGAATATAGAAAATACGATTGAAAAGGTATTCGATTTACTGGAATCCGGAGGTAAATTTGTTGTCGCCTTCGAAGATATAAAACAGTTAGAACAAAGAAAACTGAGTGATAAGGTTTTCCAGCTATACACTGACAATGATGTTAAAAGGCTTCTAATAAATTCTGGTTTTTCGAATGGTGTTTACATAGAAACAAGGAAGAAGCGAAATTTGTCATTCCACTGTGCTGTCGCGATGAAATAAAATCTCAACCTATCTTTCAATAAGGAATCAAACATGATCGGCGGTTAAATTTGAACATTCGTTTGTAGGGATTTTTTGTAACTGTATCAAAAAAAACATTGGCTCGCTATGATTCAGGATAGAAGAGAAATCCAAATACAATCAACACCGGAAATAATTTTCGACATAATAGAAAATATGCCCATCAAGTTTCCGGTATACAAAATTTTAGAAACGAAGCCTTTCTTATTCTTAAGAATTCTTTTCGTTGATGGATTTAAAGCAGCAATGCAGGCAGTAAATTTTGAAAAGCCCGAAGAAACATTGATTTTAAACGTTGGAGATACGATAGGGCCATTTACATTAACGATTAAAGAGAGGCCGCTAAAATATTGGTTTACTTTGAGATCATTCTTTTTTAATTGCCAAACAGGTTATTCTCTCAGTTTCAATGGTTCGGAAACGACACTATATTTTGATCTTGTTGCAGAAGACCCAAGTTTCAAAGAAAAAGTTTGGTGGATTTTTTTTAAATCCTTTCATGGGATATTTGCGAATAAATCTTTAAGCGTAATCAAAAGTAAGGTCATGTAGTCTGGAGCGCGGAGAATGCTGACCACAATATGTGGCCTTTTTATCGTTAAAGCAAAGGAAAGACTTACGGTATAAGCCTTTAAGGGCCAGTGATGTTATCTTAAACGCATCACAACCTCGGCGCAACCGCCTTTACTGCCTTGACTACCTGATCGGAATAGTTGATGTATTGATGTTTGACACCCTCGGGGATGAAAATTACCTCCTCCGGCCTTACCTCCAGTGCTTCTTTTGTATCCGGAAAAAATACACAGAGATCGCCTTCGCAGACATAGACTGCTTCGTCACCTTTATGTGAGTGGGCTTCCGAACAGCGTGGGCTCAGACCTCCGCCAGGAATAAAAAACTCCGCCATATGAACCAGATCGTTGCTGACAAGAAATTTCAATAGAACCGGGTACTCGTCGCCCCATATCACCGCCAGCTTGTCTTTTTCCGCAATAAGCATACTGTTTACCGGTTCCTTGCGCGCTGCTGGGCCTGCAATAGGCCACCGACCGATCAGGTCGGGTGATCGGGGACCTTCGTGCATGTGTACTGGTTTCGTTTTCGAAAGCGGGTTTAGCCGTTGATTGAAAGAAAAGATCCTTGTTTTCCCCGTAAAACCCTCTTCCGGAAGGCCCTTGGGCGGCCAGATCTTGGGGGCGATGATAAGGAAAATACGGGTTTGCTTATTCGTAAAATTGTACCCTTGATGCCATCCGCCTAAAGGGATAAAAAAGCATTCGTTTTCTTCAACCTGATGGACCTCCCCTGTTTCGGGGTTGAACATGGTCAGCGTTCCCTCAATCACATAATAGACCTCATCACCGGTATGCACATCTGCCGGCATGAATTTTACGCCGGGAGACAGTTGATACTGGGCGATAAAAAATTTATCCGTACTGGCATAATTCCAGTTGAAATCACTGTTCTCTGGTTTGTCCGGATAAATAAATTGCTTGGTTTGAGATCGCGTGATGACAATCGGTCTCTTTTTATCGGGCGGAAAAGGGAAATTTCCGATCCAGTCCGGCAATTGACCCATGGGAACTCCTTTCAGGTGTTTGGTGTGAGTACAGCCGCAGAATGGCAAGTTTGATCAGTAAAAAGAACCTTTAAAAAGCGAAAAACGAATAGCGATTGACGAATGACGAACTAAGGAATTTTTCCCATCTCATTTTTTAAAATTAAAGAACGACAGGCGGCACAAGCACCTGCGCTGCACGAGCGACATCCATGTTCGTTACTCGAAAATTGTCATTCGTCAATCGTCATTCCCTGTTACTTCCCCGACCCCGCGGTCAATCCCTTGACGATGTAGCTCTCGAGAAAAAGGCCGATGACGGCCAAGGGCAGGATCGCCATCGCAGAAAGTGCCGCCATCGACCACCAGCTAATTCCCTGAGAGCCGGTTTGGCTGGCGACCATCACCGGCAGGGTTTTGGCACCGGTGCTGGTCAATAATGCGGCAAAAAAGTATTCGTTCCAGCTAAGCACAAAACAAAGGATAAAGGCGGCGACCATCCCGGGAAAGGACAGCGGCGTTACGATGCGCAAAAAAACCCCCCAAACCGATAGACCGTCGATAAAGGCGGCTTCTTCCAACTCGATGGGGATCGTACTGAACTGGTCCTGCATGATCCAGATAACAATCGGCAGCACCATGAGGGTGTACAGCAGAATGAGCCCTATCTTGGTGTCAAGCAAAGCCAATTCCTTGTAAAGCACCAAAAACGGCAGTGCCAGGACAACCGGCGGTAAAATCAGTTGAGACAGGAAGAAGAATGAAATATCCTTGTTTTTAAAAAATCCGAACTTGTACTGGAAACGCGTCAGACCATAAGCGGCCAGAGATCCGATCAAAACGGCCACGGTTGACGCCCCTAATGCAGCAATGGCACTGTTTGATAATCGCTTGAGAAATTCATCCCGCACGGTGGAGATATTGAAAATTGTATCTGGCGAAAGTCCTAAAGAACGCAATCCGATCCACTTGGGTTGGAAGTCAACCCAGGGGACCAAATGGCCCTGGGTGACGTTGACGGCCGCCTTGAATGTCGTCGTTATCGTCCAGTAAATGGGAAAAAGACAGATGAAGGCCCAGAAGAGCAAACCGGTGTATATGAAAATTCGTATCCAAAGGACGTTCAACCGATGAATCATTTTCCGTTCCGGGTAATAATTACTGTCAGAATAAGAGGTCAATTAAAAACTCCATTTAAAACCGGATTGACAGCATGCCGGGTTGCCCTAGCGGGGCTTTTTCCGCCAGCGATTAACCAGGGCCAGTAACGTCAACATAAAAATGATAATCAGAATTAAATATACTTCGGCCAGCATGGTGCCATACCCGACATTGGATCGTTCCCGATACACGCGGTAAATGTAACTTGTGACGGTGTCGGTTGCCCCGCCGGGTCCGCCGGCGGTCACATTGATGACAATATCAGCGAGTTTCAGCTTGAAAATGATTCTGAGAATAATGACCGTAATACTGACCGGTACCATTAACGGAAAGACAATTTTGAAAAGTGACTGCCTTGAATTGGCTCCATCCATGGTGGCAGCTTCCAGGATATCCTTGGGAATGGCCTGCAGTCCTGCCAGCAATAGAATCATCATAAAGGGGATAAACATCCATCCATCCATCACTTCGATGCTGATTCGTGCCAGCCAGGGTGTAGAAAAGAAGGCCGGCGTGTCCCACCCGAGATAACGCGCAAAGTTGGCGGCCGGACCAAATCGGTATTCCATTAGCGACTTGCCGATCATCCAGCTAACAGCCACCGGACTCAACATGAAAGGCATTAAAAATGCAATACGAAAAAACTTGCGGGCTCGGATTTGGGCATTGACCAACAGCGCCAAAGCGAAAGCGATCACAAATTCCACTGCTATCGTGGCGATGTAGTAGACAGTGTTCTTTAAGGCGTTCCAGTAATAGGTGTCCTGAAGGAGCTCCCGGACATTGTCCAATCCATTGAACTGACGGCCTTCGAAAGAACTGAGGTTCCAGTCGGTAAACGCAATATACAATCCGAAAAAGGTTGGAAAAATCACCACTGAGATAGTGAATAAAAGCGCAGGCAGCAAAAACAGGCTGCGCCTGCCAAGCTCTCCTCTGATAAGCACTTGTCCGATGGCCAGACAAACTGCCCAGAAAATATACGCATACAAAATCGGGCGCCAGGTTTCAAAACCGACTGAGATGCTATCCGTCCGGTACAGAATTTGAATTAGAACAAAAGCCACCAGATTTAGAGAGGCCAGTATGATCAAACCCTTACCGATTCTCTTCCGACTTATAGGGATATTCTCTATGCCGACTTTGAAATGTTTTTGACCGTCCAGCGCTGACGGATTTGCCATTGATATCCGATCCTATGATTGAAAATAATTATCGGCTGGCGGTGTAATTGCCGTCAGCCGATTTGTGGGACCTTTGCTAAAACTATACTCCAAGCGAAGCCTTATACAGCTTGATTTGCTTTTCTCTACCGATTTGATCAGTGAGTTTTTCCCATGCCGCCGCAATTCTATCGGCCCCTTCCTGGGCCGAGTATTGACCGGCGAATATTTTGGCGAGTTCATCCTCGGCTGTACTGTAATACTGGAAAATCCCTGGGATGCGGGGTTCAATCGCCGCATTGGGATGGTTGTATGAATCAGCTTGAGACTTAAGATAGGAACTGATGAATGCTTTATCGTAACCGGCTGCAGTCCACTCATCAATGTTGAAGTGACTCTGGCGGTATGGTTGGAATCCGGATGGATAGGCCGCCGTCCATAACGAAATGTCTTTTCCTCCGATATGGGCGGCAGCACTCCAGGCGGCCTTGTGTTTTTTAGAATCACCGTCAACCCTTGCCATGACATAGACGCCCCAACCGATGTAGGCCATGTTCGGTGCAAAATTGGGTCCGCTCGGCAGTTTTTCCCATTTACCGGTCTTTGAATTGTAAACATCATCCGAGCCGGGCAAAATGGAAAATCCGGTAACATCTCCCACAACCGAGGAGTCACTGGTCTTGCACATCGACCCGACATCTCCCCACCAGGATACCATCGAACCCGTGCCCGCCAGAAACTGCTGAAAGGCAGTGGTTCCAGGATCAGCATTCAGTTGATTGGGGGGTTCGGACGGCAGTGCATCGATGACGTCCTGAATGGCCCGGACCCAGGCCGGGTTATTGACGCGGGGCTTCATCGTATCCGCATCGAATAGGAATGCTTTATCATCGGGGTGTTTTGCATACGCAGTGGCCCGGCTGCCCAGAAAGTAGAACCCAAATCCGCCCCAGCCCTTGGCGGGATCCAGATAGCCATAGGCATCCATGCCTTGAAATTTTTTGCCGCCCAAAAACTTGGTCACTTCCTGAACCTTTTGCCAGGTTTTGGGGACCTCCCATTCGCCCTCATGGCCTTCGTCTTTCCAGGCTTTGGCCAAGCCGGCATCAGAAAAATAATCGGTACGGTAATTGAAATTATGGCAATCACCGTCGATTGAAATGCGATAGGTTTTGCCGTCCCAGGTTCCGACCGGGGCTTTTAGATAATGGACGTAGTCATCCATATCGATCAACTGCCTGACCCAATCCGGCATTTCGGAGGCTAGACCCTTGCCGCAGACGTCACCTTCAAAAGGGGCGCCCATTTCAAGGACGTCGAAGTCGACCGTTCCGGTGGCAATGGCCTGTTGCAGTCGTGCGTTATAATCAGCCTGGGCAAGGTCGATCCAGTCAATCTTCGCTCCTGTGTAGGCCTCCCAGGGCTTCAGAAAGCCGCGGAACAAAAAATTGTGCAAGTTCTGATTGTTGAGCCCCATAAAGGAAAGTTTTACGCCCTTGAATTCACCTTCTTTCACAGTGCTCTTGGTGCCTCCCAGACACAGGGCCCCGACTTTCTGCCAGTCTGAATCAGTCGGAGATCCCATGCCAACCCCGGGGATTTTCAGCATGTCAGCTCTAAGGTTGCTAGCAGCATGTGCTTTCCGGGTGAGCAGATTCAGTCCACTGGTTGACCCCACGGCGAGAGCGCCGACGCCGGCGGCGGCGATGGCTGAATCCTTGATAAATTTACGGCGGGTGATCTTTTTTTCAGTCTTCATGAAGTCCTCCTTTTCATTATTGCACTTCATAATAATTCAACCGATGTTGCACCAATACGAACCTTAAGTGAAAAAAAAGATTGACGCGTTTCTTGTCTCCCCATAATTATTGAAAATGCTTAACAAACCGGCCCATAACCTTCAGAACAATTAGTTTAGCCGGATACTTTTGTCAACCCCTAAAATCAGCCACCATCAACACAGTTGGGGGGATGGGGATGGCTTCTGAAATGGGCCGGGCCCACCTCTTCTGGGGGTTGCTGAGATTTAATATAAATTTAATCAGAATATAAATGATATTGCTTATCCAAAGTAGGCTGGCTAACCACCGATACCGGTAGACAATTCATACAAATGTTTTACCTGGATAACTTTTGACTTTCCCGAATTCGTTGAGTATATTACTTCTATCCATGGATTTGGCGGTTCGGTAGGAAACGATCGATACCGCTGCTACCAGATAAAGGAGAAAAAATGAGCTGGTTGATGGAAGTATTTCAGGTAAAAAAACCGATAATCGCCATGTGCCATCTCCAGGCCCTTCCTGGAGATCCCGGGTATAGAAAAGATAAGGGAATTGAATGGGTGATGGACATGGCCAGGAAAGATCTGGTTGCCGTCCAAAAAGGGGGGGTCGATGGGGTTATGTTTTCAAATGAGTACAGCCTGCCTTACCTGACTGATGTGGAGCCGGTCACCTACACAACGATGGCCAGGATAATCGGCGAACTGAAACATGACATAAAAGTGCCCTTTGGCGTAAATGTCCTCTGGGATGCCAAGGCATCCATTGATTTGGCGGTGGCGACCGACGCCCAGTTTGTTCGGGAAATTTTCACCGGTGTTTATGGCAGCGATTTTGGCCTCTGGAACACCAACTGTGGTGAAGTTGTCCGGCATCAGCATCATATCGGTGGGGAAAATATTAAACTCATGTTTAATATTGTTCCCGAAGCTGCCGCCTATCTTGGACAACGGGATGTTGCCGATATCGCCCGTTCCACAGTATTCAACTACCAGCCGGACGCACTTTGTGTTTCCGGACTTACCGCGGGGTCGGAAACAGATTCTTCTACCTTAAAAATAGTAAAGGATGCTGTACCGGACACACCCGTTTTTGCCAATACCGGCGTAAGCATAGCAAACGTGAAAGAACAGCTCGCCATAGCGGATGGGACCGTAACCGCCACCACTTTCAAGCGAGACGGCGAATTTAAAAATGAAGTGGATCCCTCCAGGGTCGCGGCCTTTATGGATGTTGTCCACCAAGTGAGGAAGGAAGATGGATAAACGCTGGGATAAGCTGGGTGAAATCCTGGTCAACTACTCCACCCGGGTGGCGGCGGGGGAACGGGTCATGATCGCCATGATTGAGCCTGAAACCTACCCATTGGCCAAGGGTGTCTACCGGGCGGCAATCAAGGCTGGGGCCTTTCCCCAGGTCCAATTTCTTTCAGAGACCCTACGCCGCAGTGTTCTGGAACACGGCAGCCGCGAGCAGATCGAATGGGTGCCTGAAATGGAGCTCCAGGGAATGGAATGGGCTGACGTCTACATCGGATTAAGGGGCGCCCACAATCTATTCGAGCTTCAGAATATCCCCGGGGAAAAACTGGCTGCCAACCAGGCCGCCATGGGGGTCGTATCCACCAAAAGATGGGAACAAACCCGCTGGTGTTTGGTCAGGGTTCCCAACAGCGCCTTCGCCCAGCAAGCTCAAATTGACGAGGAAACCATTACGGACATGTTTTTTAACGCATGCTTTCTGGACTGGGAAAAAGAGGCGCAAAACTGGAATGCCTGGTGCGGCCGACTGAATAAAGGCAGGCAAATACAGATTACCGGAGTAGATACAGACCTCTCTTTCTCGGTAAAGGGGCGTAAGTGGATCTCATTTGCGGGAAAATTGAACCTGCCGGACGGGGAGATCGCCACCGCGCCGGTCACTGAGACGGTTAATGGAACAATTTACTTTGAACGCCCGGGCGTTCTTGGCGGCAGGCTAATCCGCGACATCAGGCTGACCTGGAAAAATGGAGAATTGACAGAAGCCTGCTCCTCCACCGAAAAGGAGTTTTTTCAGTCAATCATCGGCCAGGATAAAGGATCGTCCCGGCCCGGAGAATTTGCCATCGGCACAAATTTCATGCTGGACAGATTTTGCAACGACATCCTCATCGACGAGAAGATCGGCGGAACCATTCACCTAGCCCTGGGACGGGCATACCCTGAGTGCGGCGGAACAAATCGATCACCCATCCACTGGGATATTGTCAAGGATATCCGTAAGGAAGGTTCTGTTTTTCTTGATGGCGATCCCATCGTTCAAAATGGCAAAATCCTATTATAAATAATGGTGAAAAAAATGAATGAATGCTTTCTGGGAGTAGATATCGGGACCGGTTCGTCCAAAGCTGCCATTGTTGATATCGAGGGAAATGTTCTCTGCCAGGCATCCGTGCCCCACAAAATGTCAATGCCTCAACCGGGATGGTATGAGCAAGATGCGGAACAGATTTGGTGGGGAGATTTTCTGTTCCTATGCAAAAAAATGTTAGACGATCTGCAATATCCCAGAGAGTCGATAAAGGGGGTTGCCGTAAGTACCATCGGCCCGTGCGTACTACCCTTGGATAATGCGGGAAATCCCCTGCGCCCCGGAATTCTTTATGGAATTGATACGCGGGCGGAAACGGAGATTCGGGAAATCGAAGCGGAACTCGGCCGTGAGGCAATTTTTGCTAAAACAGGACAAGATCTCTCCTCCCAATCATGCTGTCCGAAAATCCGCTGGATCCAAAAAAACGAACCGGAGATTTGGGAAAAAACCTCGAAAATCCTGACTGCCACCGGTTACCTGGTTTACAAGCTTACGGGCAGATACACTTTGGATATCTATAGCGCCATTGGGTTCGCGCCGATCTTCGATCTGACAAAAAAAACCTGGGACCCCTCCCTGGCTGATTTCATCATGGAGATGGAAAAGCTTCCCGAGCTCTTATGGAGCAGTCAAATTGCCGGGGAGCTTACCCAAAAGGCGGCCGAAATGACCGGCTTGCCGGTAGGCTTACCGGTTGTAACCGGGACAATTGACGCCGCCTCTGAGGCTATCGGTGCCGGCGTTGAAAAAACAGGCGACATGATGATGATGTACGGCAGCAGCAATTTCTTTATTTTAAAAACCGAAAGCCTCTGGCCAGTCCGTTCCTTCTGGGCTTCAAATTTTCTAGAGTCCGGCACCTTCGTTCTGACCGGCGGCATGTCCACAGTGGGAAGCATGTTTAAATGGTTTGGGGATAGCTTTCCCGGCCGGAGTGTGGCTGAATGGGAAAGTTTGGCCTCGAAATCTTCTCCCGGTGCAGGCGGTATTACCAGCCTGCCCTATTTTGCCGGAGAAAGAACCCCGCTGCAGGATCCGAGCGCGAAAGGTGTATTTTTTGGGATGTCGCTCGCCAGCACCCCAGGGGATATTTACCGCTCTCTCCAGGAAGCCGTGGGGTTTGGCATTCGGCATAATATTGAGGAGATGGAAAAGGCAGGTGCCCGGGCCGAAAGAATTCTGGCAATTGGCGGGGCCTCTGAAAGCCGACAACTGATGCAGATAATTTCGGATATCACCGGGTGCCGGCAACATCTTCCCCAGCAGAAGCTCGGCGCCTGTTACGGTG
>JAAUYD010045741.1_pt1 | contig 10515 bp, 8 predicted proteins | sample 7278101 | NCBI WGS metagenome assembly JAAUYD01 (sample SAMN14350128, study PRJNA611818) | marine sediment metagenome | isolation source: surface marine sediment (0.6m) | place: French Polynesia: Moorea | collected 2018-08
CAAGTTTTATTTGATATTAATTTAGAAATAAATCGGGGGGAAATTGTCTTAATGACTGGTCCTTCTGGCTCTGGTAAAACCACTTTATTAACCTTAGTTAGTGGTTTACGTTCTGCTCAATCTGGTAGTTTAAAAATATTAGGAAAAGAACTCTGTGGCGCAAGTAAAAAGGAATTAGTTCAAGCACGACGCAATAATGGTTATATATTCCAAGCACACAATCTCCATAAAAGCTTAACTGCTATTCAAAATGTCCAAATGGGTTTAGAAGTACATGGTAAATATTCCCGAAAAGAGATGAAAGAAAGGGCTGCTAAGATGTTAGAACAAGTAGGATTGGGAGATCATCTCCATTATTATCCCAATAAACTATCTGGGGGACAAAAACAACGAGTTGCGATCGCAAGAGCTTTAGTATCCCATCCCGCTATAGTACTAGCAGATGAACCCACAGCAGCCTTAGATAGTAAATCTGGTAGAGACGTAGTGAATGTCATGCAAAAACTTGCCAGAGAACAAGGAAGTACTATTCTACTTGTGACCCACGATGATCGAATTTTAGACATTGCTGATCGCATCGTACATCTAGAAGATGGAAAGCTAGTAAATAATTCCAGGAAAAAGCAAGAAGTTGCCTAATCAATAATGAAAAATCGCTATCTATAATTTAAAGTCCTATAGATAGCGTAGAAATAAAAGTCAATTACTTTACAGAGCAAAAATTTACTCTCGAAATTTTTGTTGGAATTATTATGTAGAGTAATTATTTATTACTTTGGTAAGTCAAGCTCCTTGCTGATGTTGCTACGCAACAAGCTATATAATTTCGATGTTAGTGTCGTCGAAATTGGCGAGATCCCCACTGAGGATGGCAAGAGTTTTACTTCCATTAATTCCACCACCATTAGGATCCCAGGCTAGAGTTCCATCTGAGAACAATCTAAAGCCAGCATCACCTCCTAGACTAGCAGCTCCTAAGACTACTTTAGCTGTACCGCCAGGTGTTAGTCCTGTTGCTCCTCCTTTAGCGGTAAAGCCACTTGAATCCACTACAATGAGGTCTTCAAAGTCAGTAGTAACACCAAGTTGATCAGCTTTGAAATTGATGATTTCATCGAATCCACTTTTATTTTTTCCTCCTTCTGTTGGATTATTGTAGAGGAATCTATCTTGGTTCAATAAAGAATCACTGGTCATCATGTCAGCACCTTTACCGCCAACAAGCCAGTTATCACCAGAACCACCAAAGAGTTCGTCTTTACCCTTATTGCCAAAGAGTACGTCATCGCCACTACCGCCAAGGAGTACGTCAGCACCTTTTTCACCAAAGAGTACGTCAGCACCATCACCACCATCTAGCAAGTCATTTTTATCACCACCAAAGAGGATATCATCACCAGCATCACCTAGTAGTACATCAGCACCTAGACCCCCATGTAGTATGTCATCCCCAACATCCCCAAAGAGGTGGTCTTGACCATTACCGCCAAAGAGTTGATCATCACCAGAACCACCATCTAAGTAGTCTTTACCTTTACCGCCACGGAGTTCGTCATCACCGGCATTGCCGAATAGAGCATCAGTTCCCTTCAACCCTTTAAGGGTATCATTACCCCAATCTCCTAGAATCAAGTCATCTGTTTTATCAGTTCCTTTGGTTTCGTTATCGTCGAAGAAATCACCATCTAGCAAATCAGTCAAAATAGTGTTATTAGTTACAGGAAAAGACATTTTATTTTCTCCTTAGTTGATTACAAAATTCTCATCTTGCTTTCTACTTTTTAGGTAGCTATGTTGTCGGAGAGCCTTGCAGAAAAGGACAGAATATAATAGCTATTAGTGAAAAGTGGAATAAAAGTCTAACTCCATTCTCTTGCTAAAATACCATTAGATTATGAATAGAAGAATGGTTTGTTTATTTGGGACTGAAAAAACATTCTAACCCTTACATTTATAGATATCTCTTCAGTTTGAATAGACTAAGATTTTCTAGAATCCCAAACTTTAAGTACGCTGACAGGCTTATTGCAAACTCCCAAAATTTCGATGTTGAAGTTGCATAGTTGCAGAGGGATTAATGTAGCTATTCTCTATTCATCCCCTCGAAAAACCATATTTAACAATCAGTCTTTATTTATGTAAAGTATTCCATCTTACTTATACAACTGACAATCCAATAGGAAAAATACAAGTAGTAAATTTTACAACATGGTTTATTTTATTTGGATTAGCAGGTTATTTTTTTGCTTGGGTTACTTAGTAATAGAACTGCTGTTTTTAATGGTTTTATCCTTTTCTTCTACCTACAAGATTATTCTAAAACTTATGAGTAAATTTTACTATTTAATTATACAAAAACTTAACAAATCTATATCAAGAACATTGCCAAAACCTTAAAATTCAAATATACCAATGATAATACCTTCTATGAACTTATCAAGCTTGTTTGGTAACGGGTTTAATGATTTGAATCCGTTGATTTATACCATTAAATATTTTTCTTAAGTGGGCAAAATATATATTTATTTTTAGCAACTTTGTTAACCTTTTAAGTAAAGTTTAGGTTGATCTACAGAACTAATGATTGACAATCGCAATCTTGCTACTAAAAGGTTAACTCAGCAGCTAAATGCGATTCAGCAAAAGCTACAAGAGCTTACCCAACGTTTTGATAGCTTTGATAATTCCCTTGCTGAATTATCTGATGTCCCTATTAAAATCGCCGAATTGGAAAAAGATCTGATGTTATTACGCGATCTCGCTATAGATATCAACCACAGCAGCCTTAGATAGTAAATCTGGATAAGGAAGATTGATTTGTCCCTTTAATTTGAAAAATTGGTATGACAACTAACCCACACTAATTAGTAGAAGCAATATCTATTTTATCTATAGTTCCTTTTAAACTTTTGAGGGAAGGTTCCATTTGACCACTATTACCCACTACCAGAGTTACAATTTGTTCTGGTTGTAAGTACTTTTGGGCAACTCTTTGGATATCTTCTACAGTAGTTGCTTTGACTCGATCTTGATATTGAAAAATAAAGTCTTGAGGATAATTAAAATATTCATAGCGCATCAAACGGGATACAGTTTGACTAGGCTTTTGGAAATTAAACACAAAGGAATTGAGAATAGACTCTTTAGCTTTGGTTAATTCAGTCTCCGATACAGGATTTTCCCGCAATTTCTCAATTTCCGACAAAATTGCTTGAATAAATGGCACTGTAGTAGCCGACTGGGTTTGTCCCCCACTGGTAAAAGTGCCAGGATAATCGTAATTGGGATTCCAAACTCCATATACACTGTAGGCTAATCCTTGACGAGATCGCACTTCATCGAATAGTCTGCCACCAAATCCATTTAACACTTCATTCATCACACTTAAAGAACCATAGTCTGGGTTCTCAAAAGTATCTCCTAAATGTCCCAACATCACATTACTTTGAGTTGAATCTGGGCGTTCCACTAAAAAAACATTGCCATTTTGTTTTTGTTTGGCGGAGGGAATATTTATTTCAGGTTGGGGTAGAGTTACTTGCCAGTTGCCAAAAGCTGAGGCAATTTTTCCTCGCATTTCCTTAGTGTCAAAATCTCCCACAATACCTAAGATAATGTTTTCAGGTCGCACATATCGCTGATAGAACTCAATAATATCTTGACGAGATATATTATCTAAAGTCTCATTTTCTACAGTGCGAGCGTAGGGACTATCTGAACCATAAATTAATTTTTTAAACTCACGACCAGTAATATCTTGAGGGTTATCATTGCGTCTGGCGATCGCACCTTTTTGTTGATTTTTAGCTAATTTTAGTTGTTGTGAGTCAAAAGCAGGCTCTTGCAATACTTCGGCAAATAAAGGTAATACTGTATCAATATCTTCTGTAAGAGTACCAAAACTACCTGTTCCTAAGCTAGTGCTGATGCCTGTTTCGATACTAGCTGCATTCTGTTCTAAGATAAAGTTTAATTGTTCTGGGGAATGGGATTTAGTACCACCACTACGCATTAATGACCCTGTTAATTGCCCCAATCCTACTTTATCTGGGGGATCGAATCTGGAGCCAGTGCGAATTAAAGCTGTACCCGTAATTAGGGGTAAATCTCGATCTTCTGCTAAATATACCACCATGCCGTTATCTAATTCATAGCGGATATATTCGGGAAGTTGGATTTCTGGGAGAGGGGGAAATTCTAATTCGGTGTAGTGTTTCGGTGTTTGGGCGGTAGCTTTAATAGGATAAGCGATCGCTATTATTGTGACAAATAAGACTAAACTTAACCAAGTAATAGTTTTATTGATTTGCTTTAACATCATTTTTTCCTAAATTTATCCCAGGCTAACTTAGCAGCACCCAACATTCCGGCATTATTTCCCAATTGGGCTGTTAATAACTTTAACTTAAGGCGAGAGGTAGGGGTAACTCTTCGTTTGATTTCTGCCATAGCTGAGGGAAGAAAATACTTGCTACTAGCACTAATACCTCCCCCAATAATAATTGCTTCAGGAGTCAGCACATACATCAGACTTGCTAAACCAATTCCTAGGGTAGTGCCGTATTGTTGCCAAAATGCGATCGCATTTTGCTCTCCCTGTTGGGCTAATTTCCCTAATATAGCTGGTTCTTTGCCAGTTTCTCGCCTAATTGCACCTATGGAACAATACTGCTCTAAAGAACCATTATTACCACTATTACAAGGGTAACCACCAGGATAGAGAGTAATTAAACCCAACTCCCCCGCAGCACCATAAGCTCCTTTAAATAGTTTCCCGTCAATAAAAATTGCCCCTCCCACTCCTGTCCCCAAGGTTAGCAAAATAAAATTCTTAAAATTTTTCCCCGCTCCCAACCAAAACTCCCCTATCGCAGCACAATTAGCATCATTTTCTACTATAGTAATTAAATTGGTTTCTGTTTCCAACCAATCTGCCAGAGGCACATTATGATCCCATCCTGGTAGATTAATCGCTATTTTAGCAATACGATTATGCTCATCTGTGGGACCAGGCATTCCTACTCCTATGCCGAATAAATTATGATAGCTGTAGAGTTTTTTTACTACAGGCGCGATCGCATTTACTACAGTTTCGGGAATAGCTGGCTTAGGAGTAGCAACAGTTACAGACTCAGTACAACTCCCATCAGCAACAAAGCAACCAATACTAATTGTTGTGCCACCAATATCTATTCCGATAACTTCTTTTTGATTACTAACCATTGAGCTTACTGTTTTGTTCGATTTTATTACTCCCTACTCCCTTAACTACTATGTCAACTTGGAAATGATAGGTTGAGATGAGACAAGGAAGAAAGTTTAGTTATACTTATCCCTCAAATTAATCTTGACAAAGCACTACTCTGACGGGAAGAGAATTACTCTAGGAATGACATTATCTGATTTGTAACTTTTATAACAGTATGATTACCGTATTTGTACCAGCAATTCAAATTGGTTCCACAAACAATATAAAAATAGTATGACATCAAATACACTAGAAATTAAACAGTTAAATATAGAAGATTTATCAAAAGATATTTTAGAGTCCGATTCAGCTGGGAGTATTAAAGAACTAATACAAAACAATTCCTCAACCAAAAGCTTTGGTTGGGTAGGTAACGATTTAGAAGACACACTTGCCAACCTAGATTCCTTTAGTTGTGATTGTGATTACTGCTGTGGCGATGTTGTTGCCCCCGACTCAGATTTTACTAATACTAATAACAATCTTTTAGACACCTCAGACACTTCTCTTTTTGCTGCTGCAAGTGGTGATGTGACGACAGTGAACTATTCAGGAAAAAACAGCATTGATTCCCTGATTTACCCAGCTAAATGGACAAGTAAAACTATTACCTATAGTTTTTATGATGGTGGAAGTTACTACGACAGCAGTAGACAAGGTAAAGTTAGTGAAATCTCAAACAAAATAAAGGATTATCTTCGCAATATCCTCAAAAGTTTTGAGAACTACGTTGATCTTAAATTTGTCGAAGTATCGGATGAGGGAGGCAATTATGGTCAAATCCGATATATGAATTACACTGGAACTTCCAGTGGCTCCACTAAAGTTCCCTATAAGTATCAAACATCGCCTCTAGCTGGCGATGTTTATTTAAGTCCTAAGATTAAAAGCCAATTTGAAGAAGGTCCTGGTGCTTATCGTTACGAAACTCTAATTCATGAAACTCTTCACGCCTTAAACCTTAAACATCCAGGTAACTACAATGGCTCTAGTACTGGGGGTCAATCAGGAGAATTTTTACCTAATGGGGATGACAACAGTAATAATTCCATCCTGTCCTATAACCGTTTCAGAAATAACAGTGATTACTCTGGAACAATTACCGCCATGCCTTATGATATTAGGGCTTTACAGTATCTCTATGGTGTTGCTGATTATCAAGAAGGTGATACTGTCTACAAATTTGACAAAATCGATCAATACTATATTGGTAACGACTTTTTTGGCAACAAAGACTTTAATGCAAAGCAAGCACTCTGGGATCGTGCTGGCGTAGATACTTTCGACCTTACTGGATTAGGCTCTAACAATTCTGGTTATATTGTCGATTTAAGTGAAGGAGGACTAGTAACCGCTAAAAACCTTTATAATACAAGCTCTTATAAAGCGCGTGGTGATGGCAAAAGATACAATGCGACTTCCAGAGGAACTTTCCTTGCCTATGATATGACTATTGAAAACGTCATTAGCTCTGGTAGTAACGATTATATAACTGCTAATAAAGGAGCTAATACTTTCAGTGGATACACTAAAGGTGGAATATTTGGTGATGATAGAATCTTTAATTCTGATAGTCAAGACAAAATAGATTTATCAAGTTTCAAAGTTTCTGACTTTACTACCAGTCAAAGTGGTGACGATTATGTTCTAGATTTTGGTGCAAGTGGTTCCATTAAGATCAAAGGCTATTATACCGCACCAGAAAGCGATCGCATTCAGATTTTAACTGCTAGTGGCGACCCCACACCTCCAGACTCTACACCTACACCTCCAGATCCTACACCCACCCCTACACCTACAGATGTTGCCTTAGTTTGGGAAGATCTCGGTTTTGCTGATGAAAGCGCAGTAGCTACGGGTTCAAAATTGAATTTAGGTAATGGTGTAACCGCAACTATTAATTGGCAAATTATCACTGACGGGGGTAGTTTTACGCCTCATGCTGGAGAAAACTATGTCAGTTTTGAAAGTGGTAAAACAGGTAATCATACAGGTTATTTGTCTCTAGGATTTAATAACAGCGAAGACGACCCTAATGACTTAATTAAATTATCTCTGGACTTCGGTAAAGCTGTCACAGGTTTAACCTTTAAGGTATTAGACGTAGATCAGTCGGCGGGTAAAACTTTTGATGATGGAGTAGAAATCTATGTTAATAATGAAGTCAATGTTAAGAGTCTCTCAGGTGTAGAAATTACCACAGGAGACAATGTATTTGCCGATAACGAAACCTATATGGATGGGTTTGAAGGTAGAGGTAATGCTGGTGCTAATAACTCCAGTGAGGGAGGTAATATTAACCTCAACTTTGGCAGTACAGAAGTTTCATCACTAGAAATTAGATATTTCTCCACAGATGATGCTATTGCTAACCCTGGCTCTCAGAAAATTGGTCTTTCTGATTTGTTTTTCCAAGTCAAATCCTAAGTAATTTTACTTGATTAAACATTCAATAACTTTGACATCGGGACTTAGGGATTTTTTTAAGGGAAATTATATTAACACAATCATTTCCCTCAAATTTACCTCCCTTTTCATTTTTGAGTTCCCCTAATTTTAATTCTGACAACCTACAACTTTACTGTATATATTATATGGAATATGAAAAGATTAAATATCAATTAGACAATTCTGTAAGTATTAAACTTTTGACTACTAGACAAACAGTTAAAAGAAAAATATAATTTTCCAGTTTCCGATCTACTCACCCCTTTATCAGAATTTAAGCAACTCAACCTAAAACACCACAATTGTTTTATTACTGAAAATAAAATGAACTTTCTTACTCTTCCAACTTTACAAAATAGCTTTGCTATCTGGGGAAGTGGATATAAAACTCAAATACTAAAATCCATAGACTGGCTAAATTTTTGTGATATTTTTTACTGGGGTGATATAGATGTAGATGGGTTTAAAATTCTCTCCCAATTTAGAAAATACTTTCCTCAAACTGTTTCAATAATGATGAATCAGGATACCTTTAAATCTTTTGAAGAATTCTCTGTCAATATAAAAAACTGTGAGCCAGAAAATTTATCTAATTTAACTATTGAAGAACATACTTTATATTACTTTGTATCAAAATCTGGCAAAAGATTAGAACAAGAACATATCACTCAAAATTTTGTTGTTGAAAACTTAAGTAGATTATTGGAATAATTTAATGATATGGCTGATTTCTAAAACTACTATATATAATGTGAACAGTCTAAATCTAGTCTTAAAGAATTAAAAAATGGCTATTTCATTAACAAAAGGACAGCGAGTTTCCTTAGAAAAAGTAGCTCCTGGTTTGGAAGCAGTTTTAGTAGGTTTAGGATGGGACATCAATAAAACAGACTCAGGTACTGATTTTGATCTAGATGCTTCCATTTTCATGTTGGGAAGCGACGAAAAAATCGTGTCAGAAAAACATTTCATCTTTTACAATAACCCCAAAAGTCCAGATCAATCTGCTTCTGTAGAATACATGGGAGATAACCGCACAGGAGCAGGAGAAGGAGATGATGAAGTAATTTTAGTTAATCTAACAAAAGTCCCCAATGATGTTCAAAAGCTAGTCTTTACCGTTACGATTTATGAAGCTGATCAAAGAAGTCAGAATTTTGGACAAGTAGACAATGCCTACGTGAGACTCGTAGATGTTAAGACTAAAAACGAAGTTTTGCGCTATGACTTAGCCGAAGATTATTCTATTGAAACTGCATTAGTCATGGCAGAACTTTATCGCAAAGATGGAACATGGCGCATGAGTGCTATTGGATCTGGTTATCAAGGAGGATTACAAGCTTTACTAAATCGCTATCAACGTTAAACACTTCAAACTAATAACAACCGACAACTTGGAAAAAAGTTAGAAATAAAAATTTCTGGATGAGTTTATGACAACTGCAACAAAATCATCACCTTTACTTAGTCCTTGTACTATGGGGGAACTATCCCTGAAAAATCGCGTGATTCTTGCACCCCTAACTAGAGCTAGGGCAGGAGAAACCAGAATACCTAACGATTTAATGGTTGAATACTATACTCAAAGAGCTGGTGCAGGATTAATTATTACCGAAGCTACCGCTATTTCTGCTGAAGGTTATGGCTGGCATAATGCTCCTGCCATTTATACTAATGAGCAAACCGCAGCTTGGAAAACAATTGTAGATGCAGTGCATAAACAAGGAACACCAATTGTTTTGCAACTATGGCATACTGGACGAGCTTCCCACAGTAGTTATCAACCAGAAGGAAAACTTCCTGTTGCACCTTCAGCGATTAAAATTGAAGATTCTCAAGCTCATACCCCTAAGGGTAAACAGCCCTATGAAACTCCTAGAGCTTTGGAAACAGAAGAAATAACCAGGGTTGTAGAAGATTACCGTAAGGCTGCCCAAAAGGCTAAACAAGCGGGTTTTGATGGGGTAGAAATTCACTCTGCTAATGGCTACCTAATTGATGAGTTTCTCCAGTCTAAAACTAATCAAAGAAGCGATCGCTATGGTGGCAGTCTAGAAAATCGCTATCGTTTCTTAAAAGAGATTGTAGCAGCAGTTTTAACCGTATTTCCTCCTGGAAGAGTGGGAGTGAGGCTCTCTCCTAATGGGGTATTTAATGATATGGGTTCCCCAGACTACCGAGAGACTTTTCTTTACGTTGCTCAACAGTTAAATAATTACAATTTGGCTTATCTACATATTCTTGATGGATTAGCTTTTGGCTTCCATGAATTGGGAGAGCCAATGACTCTAGATGAATTTCGTCAGGTATTTAATCATGCCTTAATTGGAAACTGTGGTTACACTCAAGAAACCGCAGAAACAGCGATCGCTGAAGAAAAAGCTACTGCCATTGCCTTTGGTAGAGATTATATTAGTAATCCCGATCTTGTTGCCCGTTTTGCCAATGGTTGGGAACTCAATCCTCCCGCAGATCTCAGTATTTGGTACTCTTCTGGCAAAGAAGGCTATACTGATTTTCCTACATATAGCTGAGTTCTACTAACCACTAACCACCCACCAAAAATAAATGATATCTGTGAGTAACAATAAACAATCAGACAAGGAACGTACTGTAGGAAGACAATTACAGTCTTTCTTCATTATGGTGGTTATCAGTGGCATATTTTTTGGTGGTATTGGTATGCGTTTAGCCTATTTACAGCTAGAACAAGGGACAGCAAATCGTGCTAAAGCCAAAGAAAATCGTACTCGCAATCTCCCTAAACCCCCCATTAGAGGTAATATCTTTGACCGCAAAGGTAGAGTTTTAGCTACTAC